>Ga0207959_1000003_pt1 | contig 148087 bp, 165 predicted proteins | sample CryBogCBH20Aug07_FD_184609 | JGI IMG/M metagenome (GOLD analysis project Ga0207959, IMG submission 184609) | Freshwater microbial communities from Crystal Bog, Wisconsin, USA - CBH20Aug07 (SPAdes) (version 2) | ecosystem: Environmental > Aquatic > Freshwater > Lake | place: Crystal Bog... | reverse complement strand
GTGTAACCAGTCACTCCGGTATAACCTGTGTACCCTGTGTAACCTGTGAAACCAGTGTAACCAGTCACTCCAGTGTAGCCTGTGTACCCGGTAAATCCAGTGAAACCAGTGTAACCAGTCACTCCAGTGTAACCTGTGTACCCGGTAAAGCCAGTGAAACCAGTGTAACCGGTCACTCCCGTGTAGCCTGTGTACCCTGTAAATCCGGTGTATCCTGTGACTCCAGTGTATCCTGTGTACCCGGTAAATCCAGTGAAACCAGTGTATCCAGTCACTCCAGTGTAGCCTGTGTACCCGGTAAATCCGGTGAAACCAGTGTAACCAGTCACTCCAGTGTAACCTGTGTATCCGGTGAAACCAGTGTAACCAGTCACTCCGGTATAACCTGTGTACCCTGTGTAACCTGTGAAACCAGTGTAACCAGTCACTCCAGTGTAGCCTGTGTACCCGGTAAATCCAGTGAAACCAGTGTAACCAGTCACTCCAGTGTAACCTGTGTACCCGGTAAAGCCAGTGAAACCAGTGTAACCGGTCACTCCCGTGTAGCCTGTGTACCCTGTAAATCCGGTGTATCCTGTGACTCCAGTGTATCCTGTGTATCCTGTGTACCCGGTAAATCCAGTGTATCCAGTCACTCCAGTGTACCCAGTGTAGCCTGTGTACCCGGTAAATCCGGTGAAACCAGTGTAACCAGTCACTCCAGTGTAACCTGTGTACCCGGTAAAGCCAGTGAAACCAGTGTACCCTGTGACTCCAGTGTAGCCAGTATACCCTGTGTAACCAGTGAAACCAGTGTAACCTGTGACTCCAGTGTAGCCCGTGTACCCTGTGTATCCCGTGAAACCAGTGTAACCCGTGACTCCAGTGTAGCCAGTGTACCCGGTAAATCCAGTGAAACCAGTGTACCCTGTGACTCCAGTGTAGCCAGTGTACCCGGTAAATCCAGTGAATCCAGTGTAACCAGTCACTCCAGTGTAGCCAGTGTAGCCAGTGTACCCGGTAAATCCAGTGAATCCAGTGTAGCCAGTGTATCCTGTAGCTCCTACAATTCCTGCGTCAGTAAAAGTCCAACCTGTAATTGTACCACTTCCTCCTGCTGCATCTGCGTTGAGTGTGAGGGCGTTTCCTGTAAATCCTGAAATCAATCCTTCCATATAGTTCGCAGGAGTTGAGGTACTGAACATACGCACACGCTGACCTGAAGTAAATGCAGTCTGAGTTCCGGTTGCTAAGCTGGTAAGAATTCCTCCTTTCAATCCTGTTCCTATTGTTATGCTTGAACCGCTTGTTAGTCCGTAGTATCCAAGACCTGTGTAGCCAGTGTATCCGGTGAATCCAGTGTACCCAGTCACTCCAGTGTAGCCCGTGTACCCTGTGTATCCTGTGAAACCAGTGTAACCTGTGACTCCAGTGTAGCCCGTGTACCCGGTAAATCCGGTGAATCCAGTGTAACCTGTGACTCCAGTGTAGCCCGTGTACCCGGTAAATCCGGTGAAACCAGTGTAACCTGTGACTCCAGTGTAGCCCGTGTACCCGGTAAATCCGGTGAAACCAGTGTAGCCCGTAACTCCAGTGTACCCTGTGTACCCTGTGTATCCCGTGAATCCAGTGTAGCCTGTGACTCCAGTGTAACCTGTGTAACCTGTGTATCCTGTGAATCCAGTGTAACCTGTGACTCCAGTGTAGCCTGTATATCCTGTGTACCCTGTGAAACCAGTGTAACCAGTCACTCCAGTGTAACCTGTGTACCCTGTGTATCCCGTGAAACCAGTGTAGCCTGTGACTCCAGTGTAGCCTGTGTACCCGGTAAATCCAGTAAAGCCAGTGTAGCCTGTGACTCCAGTGTACCCAGTGTACCCCGTGTATCCGGTGAAACCAGTGTAACCAGTCACTCCAGTGTAGCCAGTGTAGCCAGTGTATCCGGTGAATCCAGTGTAGCCTGTGACTCCAGTATAGCCCGTGTACCCTGTGTATCCGGTAAAGCCCGTGTAACCTGTGACTCCAGTGTAGCCAGTGTAGCCAGTAAATCCGGTGAAACCAGTGTAACCTGTGACTCCAGTATAGCCGGTGTAGCCGGTGTAGCCAGTAAAACCAGTGTAACCTGTGACTCCAGTGTACCCAGTGTATCCCGTGTAGCCAGTAAAACCAGTGTAACCTGTGACTCCAGTGTACCCAGTGTACCCGGTAAATCCAGTGAAACCAGTGTAACCTGTGACTCCAGTGTAGCCTGTGTAGCCAGTGTATCCTGTAAAACCAGTAAAACCGGTGTACCCTGTGTAGCCGGTAAAGCCAGTGTATCCAGTCACTCCAGTGTATCCGGTGTACCCTGTGTAGCCGGTAAAGCCAGTAAAACCGGTGTACCCTGTGTATCCAGTAAATCCCGTGTAGCCGGTAAAGCCAGTAAAACCGGTGTACCCTGTGTATCCAGTAAATCCCGTGTAGCCTGTGACTCCCGTGTAGCCAGTGTACCCTGTGTACCCTGTAAAGCCGGTGTAACCCGTGACTCCAGTGTAGCCTGTGTACCCTGTGTACCCTGTAAAGCCGGTGTAACCCGTGACTCCAGTGTATCCGGTGTAGCCTGTGTACCCTGTGTACCCTGTAAAGCCGGTGTAACCCGTGTATCCCGTGAATCCAGTGTATCCAGTCACTCCAGTGTACCCAGTGTACCCCGTGTACCCAGTAAAGCCAGTGTACCCAGTGTAGCCAGTCACTCCAGTGTACCCAGTGTACCCAGTGTATCCTGTGAAACCAGTGTAGCCCGTGTAACCTGTGACTCCAGTGTACCCTGTATATCCTGTGAAACCAGTGTACCCAGTGTACCCGGTAAATCCAGTGAAACCAGTGTACCCAGTCACTCCAGTGTACCCAGTGTAGCCAGTAAAGCCCGTGTATCCGGTAAATCCAGTGTACCCAGTAAAGCCCGTATATCCGGTAAATCCAGTGTACCCAGTAAAGCCCGTGTACCCGGTAAAGCCTGTGTATCCGGTAAATCCAGTGTACCCAGTAAAGCCCGTATATCCGGTAAATCCAGTGTATCCGGTAAAGCCCGTGTATCCAGTAAAGCCCGTGTATCCTGTGAAACCAGTATATCCGGTAAAGCCCGTGTACCCGGTCACTCCAGTGTAGCCTGTGTACCCTGTGTAGCCAGTAAAGCCAGTGTAACCTGTGACTCCAGTGTAACCCGTGTACCCTGTGTAGCCAGTAAAGCCCGTGTATCCAGTCACTCCAGTGTAACCCGTGTACCCTGTGTATCCGGTAAAGCCAGTGTAGCCAGTAAAGCCAGTGTAGCCCGTGTATCCGGTAAAGCCGGTGTATCCAGTCACTCCGGTGTAGCCAGTGTAGCCCGTGTATCCGGTAAAGCCAGTGTATCCAGTGACTCCGGTGTAGCCAGTGTACCCTGTGAAACCAGTGTAACCAGTATATCCCGTTCTACCGGTGTATCCAGTATAGCCTGTGACTCCGGTGTAGCCAGTGTACCCCGTGTATCCAGTAAAGCCAGTGTAACCCGTGTATCCGGTAGTTCCGGTAGTTCCGTTAAATCCCGTAGCTCCTGTGGGCCCTATCGTGTGATAGTAAGGCAACGAGTTCCATCCGGTAAGACCCGTTCCCAGTTTCAAGTATCCCGTTTCGAGCTCGTACCCGAACTCGCCTTGGGCGAGGATGGGGTTCACGCTCGTCCAGACTGCGGCGTAGTCTCGCCGCAATTCAAATTGAATGTAAGGCATCCCTTATTATAATTAGAGACTATTGGGCTCGACCACAATCGAACACAGGGCCCATAGAGTATACAGAACTCGCATTTCCGCCATCGAACACGATCGATTGCACAGGGCCGGTTGGGCCTACGGCACCTGTAGGACCCGTAGGACCGGTAGATCCGCCACCTGACCCACCCCCGCCCGCAGGTCCGGTTGGGCCTATAGCACCCCCAGGTCCCGTAGGACCAGTGGATCCACTGCCTCCCCCGCCGGTTCCGCCGACGTACGGCAACAGGTTCCAGGGAGTAGACCCGTTTCCCACTTTCATCTGACCAGTGTCGCTTTCTACACCGGGCTCGCCCGGCAGAAGCACCGGATTGTTTGCCGTCCACCAGCTCGCTGGCCGATTGCGCAACTCGAACCGCACCGACCGAGTGCATGAATTGCTCATTCTATTGTATTCACCGGTGGCTAGAATATATGAATGCTTAATTATAAATGGCCGGGTGTGGGATTATGGGGGGCGGTAAGCGAACGATAAGGCGCAAAGCCTACACCACCAAGCGCGGCGTGCACGTTCGTGCGTCCCGCGTTCGCGACATGGGTGCGAAAGGAAAGTGGGCGGCCAAGCACGGCCCCGGCATCGGGCCGCTCAAGGAAGGCGAGTTGGTGAACAAGGGCTACGCCGCCACGAAGACGAGCACGGCTCGCCACCGTGCGCTGAAGAAGGCCGTGCGGTCGTACGGCGCGCTGTCCACGTTTCGCAAGCTGAATGCGGCCGCCACCTACACGAAACGCACGTCAAAGGGGCGCTCTCGTACGTTTAAAGCCGACCGCAACTGGGTCCGGAAATCATTTATGTAGGAATTATAAATGGATCTCGTCAGCTCGATCCTGTCCGTTCTGCTCTTTGCCGCATTCGTCCCGGGCGTGCTGGTGACGCTGCCCTCGAAGTCCGCCTCCAAATGGACCGTGCTCGCGGTTCACGGAGTTCTGTTTGCCCTCGTCACGGGGTTTGTGATGCACTACTACTGGACCCGCATTAAGGAGCACATGGGCAACTATGGCGCTTCGTGCCCCCCAGGCTACCAGATGGTCGGTGCGAACGAAGATTGTGTGCCCGTCGGCGGGCATCGGTAGACCCTTGCGCCGTATGAATTGAATACTTGTTAAAGAATAATGGAGACGTTTCGCGGAAAACGTCTGATCATACCGAAATCACGAAACTGGGACGTCAATGACCTGACCGACAAGTATTCCTTGAAACAACGGTTGTCTTGTCGCTTTGGCGACAACCCTGTTCCGCTCGATATGTGGAAACAGCACCCAGAGTGGTCGCTGCGTCAACTCGAAAAGAATGTGAAGACGTGTACGCTCTACCCTTACGAAGTGGGAATGCGAGTTCTGAAGATGTTCAAGCCCGAGAAATGGCTGGATCCTACGGCTGGATGGGGCGACCGTTTGCGGTGTGCTATTTCCTACGGGTGCGAGTATCTGGGCGTCGATTCGAACTCCAGCATGCAGCCAGCATACGCGTCCATTATCGAAGATTTAGACGCCGATCCCAAAAAGTACCGGGTGAAAGACGGGAGGTTTCAAAGTGTGCGCATCGTCGGAAAGTACGATCTGGTGTTTACCAGTCCGCCGTTTTACACGGTCGAAAAGTATGATAAAATGGTGGGGTGGGCGTCGGTGGACGAGTTCATGGAGGAGTTCATGATTCCGCTGTTCAAGAAATCAGTTCGGCATCTCGAGAACGGGGGGCATATTGTGCTGTACATCGAAGACCGCCCGGAATCGCCGTTCATCCAAGAGATGAAGGATCACGTACTTCGGGCTCATCCTGAACTCAAGTACGAAGGCGCGTTTTATTACGAAGGCGCTAAGCTACGACCCTACTACGTGTGGAAATTAGTGTAGGTATATACAAATGTGGCTGGGCTTTGTCTTGAAACTCGCGCTGTTCGTTCTCCTAGTTCCGGGAGTGGTCGTATCGCTCCCCGCGGGATCGTCCTTACCAGTGAAAGCGCTCGTGCACGGCCTGGTGTTCGCGGTGCTCAACCACGTGCTCTACAAGCTCGTCCACCCGATGCTGCGCGAGCGCTTCGACAACCCCAGCACGAACGTCGCGGCACCGTGCCAGCCGGGATACAAGTCCTGCCCGTCCGGCGACTGCATCCCCGCGACCGATCCGCACGAAACGTGCCCGGGAAGCACGGACGCGTACTAAACACCCTGTTCTCAAAACACAAAAAACCCAAACTGCGAAGTTCGTCCGAACGCGCAGTCTGTGTTGTTGATGGTTGCTCTATAACGCGTATGTTCACCAGGACGGGCTGTCCTTGGTCTCGGCAAATCGCTCGAGGTAGGTGGTCTTCATGTTGTTGGGGGAGAAGTAGCTGTTCAGAATGGACTGCACGGTGTTAATATCAAACTTCTTGCACGAAAAAACGTCCAAGTAGAGGTCGTTGCTTTCTTCTACGAAATGGCCGGTGATGTTTGAGGTCTCGATGAGCTGTACCAGTGTGTATCCCTTCTTATTTCCTGATCCGAACATTACGATCTGGGGCTTCCCGTAGGGAACCATGTCGATTTTTTTTACGAGCGTGTTGGAGAACCGTTCAATATTCTTGGCGCATCGGATGGACGGAGCTGAGCAGGAAGCGGCATCTATAATAAGATGATACCCCCATCGACCAACACTCATTGATATGATATTCTGGAAGAAAATAATGTGAAAACGGATGTCGCACTCGCAATACCGTAAGTAGAAAAGCCAATGGTGTTCCCAACCGATGGTCGCAACCACCACTCGGGGATTAAGGCCGAGAAGGATACAGTGAAGCTGCTGAACGAGTCCGTTCCCGCGTACATTTCATCGATCTACGGTTCGGACATAAAGTTCGTTCATCACGGAGGCACAAGGACTGTGGCGGACATCGACATCGTGAAGGATGACGAGGTGGTGGACTCGATATCCGAGAAGAACCATCAGTCGGGCACGTTCGATTATATCAACTCGACGGCGGTCTCAGGGTACCTTGACGACGCGGACGTAAAAGCTGCGCTGAAGAGAATCAAGGACGAGGTGAAGACGGAGAGTGAAGCGAGGCCTCTTATAGCGCGCATATTCCAAGATAAACTGATGTCTATAAACTCCGACCAGATCAAGAAGATTCTGGAGACCTACAAGTCCCGGGCGCCCAGGTGGATGCTCGTTCGCGCTGGCGGGCAGATGCACTTCTTCCCGCACACAAACATCGACGCGTTCCTCATCCGGGACGGCGACCGCTTCGAGCTGAGGCAGACGCGAGCCAAGGGCTCGGCCAAGATTTGGCGGATTCGCGATGATCTGGAGACGGACACCACCCTGCGGCTGCGCTACGTTCTCAACAACGGCGTCAACGCCCTTCTGGGGCTGTCCAAGAAAAATAAGTGTTCGGTTCCCTCCATTAAAATCCAGCAGGACACAGTGAAGTCTCTTCTGTCGGCCGTGAAGGCGGTTATTCTGTAGCCGCAAATCGATCGCGAATAATCTTGATGGCGTCGGCATTCTTGTCGAACATAATGCAATTCCTATTTTTATTCTTGCATGCGAGCCCCGTCGTTCCCGACCCGGCCATCGGGTCAAGAACCGTGTCCCCTTCGTCCGTCGTCATGTCCACGATGCGTTCCAGAAGCTTCACGGGTTTGGCGGTCGGATACTTCCGCTCCTCCGCCCCCTGGGCGATGGAGAACACGTCGTCCCACAGATCCATGGCCGGCTTGCCGTGGCTCTCGTGGAGGTAGATTTTCTTGTAGAGGTTGGAGCCCGCCTTCTTGGGGACGTAGAGCCGGTCGTCGGTACGCAGCGCCTCCAGATCAGATTTCGGCATGCGCCAGCCCTTGGCGGGATTGAACGTCGTCCCGCCAATCTCGAACTCGTACGCGTGCCCCTTCATGGTTTTATCGCACACCAAGTGCCCCAGCGCAAAGTTCCCGCGCGCGTCCGCGTTCTTGAACGAGTTTTTCTCGTAGTACTCGTCTTTCGGCTGGTACACTAAATTGAATTTGCGCCTCGGAGACATTGAGCACCAGAAGATGACGTCCACGCTCGCGCCCAGACAGTGCTTGACGTTGTTCTTCGAGCGGCATCGCTTCCAGAATATGGGGACGACCTCCTTGAACGCCTCGCGCAGCACGCACTCGGGAATGAACATCTGGTCGGCGGAAATGTGGAAGAACAGAGATCCCGTGGGCTTGAGGAGCGGGACGCACAAATTCACAACTTGGGTTATAAACGCTTTATAGGTCTCGTCTGTCCATTTATCGTCAAAGCCCACGCCCCCGTGCGCGTCCATTTTATACGTTCGCCCGCTATTGAAGGGCGGGTCGAGATATATGGTCTGTACGCTCTTATCATCCAGGGTTCGCAGTAGCTCCAAACAGTCCCCTTGCCGTATATCGAGCATTGTTGGTTCTCTGTGTATCTCACGACCGACATTCGTTTTCTGCCTAAATGCTCTCAATGAACTGCCAGCGCAGGTACTCGCAGATCTTCTTCCAGATCTGGTCGTGCGAAATCAGGCGGTCGCGGCTTTTTAACAGAGGGAAGTACACCTTGTACTCGTCCAGCTCGAGCAGCTCGAAGAACTTGTAGAGAATGTAGGAATAGGACAGAAAGTTCGTGCGGTCGTCGGGACAATAGATCAAAAACGGCGCCTGGATTTCCTGGAACATGGCCCTTATTTTTTCTTCAATTTCAGGAGTAATTGTGGGGGGAGGATTACCGTTCAGTCTAGAAATAATATGAGTAGCGTGTTCATAGTACTTTGATCTGTTCAGCTTCTTTAAGATCTCGCGCATATCCTTTTCCGTCAGCTCGGCCACGTTCTGGATGCGGCGCTTACGGATCTCGCAGATCACCTCGTTCATCACCTCGTTGGGAATGATCGTGGACTCCTTGGCCTGGAACTGGTTCAGAATCTCGTTGAGGTGGTTGATCTTCTTGTACGCGTAATTGTTGCGCTCCTTGGGGGGATCACGGAAAGACGGAAGGTCGGATACGACTAACATGTACTCTTCCGATCCACATACTGGACACACAAGAATTCCTTCGTCGCACGACTCTTCGCGCGCAACGTTGCACTTCTCGCAGTGCTCGGTGATGGCCTTCTTGATCTCGGTCGATTCGCCAGTGTTGAGTTTCATCCGAGCCGTGAACTCGTCGAACAGCTTCTTCTTGGAGGGCGCGGACGTTTCCGACGTGGTCTGCGCGAGGTACTTCACAAACGTGTTCTGGTCGGCGGGAATCGATGTGGACGGCTGGATCTTTTCGCCGGAGCCGTAGTACCGCAGCATGATGTCGGCGTTCTTGAGGTAGTAGTCGGTCAGGGGATTCTCCAACTCCAACTTCTCCTTGAGACCCTTGATTTCTTCGCGCAGTTTCGACGCCTTGAGGATGTCTCCGAGATCCGAGGACAGCTCCAGCAGTTCAAGGTCGTGCTGGATCGACTCGAGGTGTTCGCGCATCGACGCGGAGTTCGTGCTCTCGTCGCGGATATTCGCAACAATATTTTGGTGGACGGAATCCAGCGTTCCGGACACGACATCGTTCTTCTTCGAGGTCGATGGTGTATCCCTCTGCCGCTTTATCCTGAAGATGTTGTCCATTATAACTTCAATTTTGTTCTCTTAAAATACTCATTTGCGGACAAGCAGGAGAAGGCACAGCGCGATTCCGGCAATGAGCGTCGGGGCAAAGGTGTCGTTCACGAACGCCTCCCTGTTCTCTGCCCTCGGGCACTTCGAGATGTCCACTTCTTTACAGAGGTCGGGATTGAAATCCGGAGACAGGCTGGAACTCAGGAACTGGGAGGATGCGCCGCTCGAGACGTCGCACGTATAGCACTTGCACGCCGGCGAGGAGGGCTCCATGATGGAATTAAACAGGTATTTGGGGTTCAGCCCTTCAATGTCTCCGACCACCCCGCCAATCAGACCCGAGCCCAGAGAACCTCCGCTCGGAATGTTGTTCACGTAATTGTACCTGGCCTGCGTCGATCCGTCGGGCGCCGTGCACGTGCTCCCCGTATTCACAAAGAACCGGTTCCCCAGTGGCGGATCGCCGGAGGTCAGTGTTTTCACGTACGTTCCAACCGCGTTCAAGTTCGTATACAGCTGGCTGAACGATCCGTCCGTCCCGACGCCCAGGGCATCGGTGGTGGGAACGTTGTCGGAATAACTGTAGGCCGGGCCCATCAGGCTGGTTTCGGCGCTCCCCGCCCCGTTTTGAATATCTTTCCAAATAGAGTTCTTGCTCAGGTCGGCCCCAGTATCATTCGCTGAGGCGCTCATTGTGTTCTAAATGGGATTTTACTTGGCGCTTATATTCGGGATTCGTCAGCGCGCACGGTCGCTGTTTCAGAATGGACGCCGAGGCAATGTCGAACGAGTAGCCGAACTTCTTGCATATGAACAGCAGCGCCAGGAACCCGGAGCGGTTGATTCCGCACTGACAGTGGATGTACACGGTCTTGCACGAGTCCGTGCGGATGAAGGCGTTCAGCACAGATTCGAAGTGGGGATACCATTTGGTGATATCCTCGTCCGTGCTGTCCAGTGCTTCGATGCACGCGTAGTTCTCGGGGTACTTCTCGCGAAACCACGCGGGGCTGTCCTTGTCGAAGGCGCAGTTGACGACGTGCGTTATAGCGTGCATGCGCACGAATCCGGGGGTCAGGTACATTCCGGGCCCAAACATGATGTTCGTGTGTATCTTTGCGGGCGGATCGTTTTGCCATCCTCGGGAACACCGTCGCCAGGTGAGCCAGTTCATTACTACTTGACGGCGCGAACTTTTAAACGAAAAATGAATGCAGAGTTTAAAGAGTGTGTGACTTCATTCAATCATAAACGATGTCCGTGTTCACGACCCTAGTGTACGGCGACGATTCCAGTAAGCCCATCGCCAACTTTACGACTACGTCTCTGAAGGATGCTGCCTATGTCGTCAACGCTTACCTAAACACGCTCGAGAACGTAGACGTGACGCAGAAGTTTGTGAAGAGGCAGTTTGATGCTCCATACTATATCAGCAACCAGCATCCTCCTCGTGCCGACGGCCGGCATTCTGTTCCTGATGTTAGTTTTACGTACAAGCAGCAGGAGGACTTTACGATGGAATACCGTGTCCATACCACAATCCATGATCACGTTTGCGAGTGCCCAATCCATACGAACCGCTCTTAATTGTTTGGAAAACGAATACAGTTCCATCAATTCGAATAAAGTACAAAGTAAGATGCAGAAGTACAGTCCGTACTTCAATTCCACGCACCTGCACTACGCGAGCATATCGCGGCGCGGGCAGGAGATCGCCAGTTCCCGGAATCGGGTGGGGTCTCGGTCGCGGGGGTGCGGGTGGAGCAATCAAACGATACACGCAGAACGCGCAGTTGTGAAAAGTCTTGGAGACGTGTCACAACTCCACGGTTGTATTCTGACGGTTGTTCGGGTCAACAAACAGGGGCAGATGATGAACTCAAAACCATGCGCGTCCTGCGTGAAGTTCCTGGAGAAGTGCATTAAGAAGTACGGACTGCTGAAGGTGCTGTACTCCGCCTCAAACGAGAGTAGTGCCGAGGGTGCCGACCACGTATGCGATGGCCACGGCCACGCCGGCTAGGATGCCGGCGCCCATATACGACGGAACGCCGCCGGACGTGTAGGTGTTGGGGATGTACTGGAGGATGAGCGACCGGGGCGTGGACAACGAAACGACGAACGCGCCGATAAAACAGCCGATGTACAGCATCAGGCTTTTTATCGCGTAGCGGATCATGTTGAACGAGTGCTGCGTGCTCTGAAGAGTCGCGGCCGGCTTGTCGGGGGAGGCGGCGGAGAACCCGTTGGTCAGGAACGGGTCAGTTCCACCGGTCACGATGGGCGCGAACGTCGTGCCCTGGTTCATGGACGGGTTCTGGACGGGCCCGGATCCGAGGAGCTCGCTCAAATCTGTCGCACCATCCGCCATTGTGTTTTACTTAAAGGTGGGTAATTCACATTCGGCATCTTCCGCGACGTACTTCACGCACTTGTCGCCGTGCCTCACGACCCGGCCCTCGATGTCCGAGGCGGGAACGGACAAGGCGGCGCGCACGGGGATGGGGCGGTGGAACAGCATGACGACTATTCCCAGCCCGATGAGGAACGAGAGGAACGGAACAGATTTCTGGCTGCGGAATATTCCGAGGATGCGGCTAATCATCGCTGCACTTTACTACTGAGGGGCGAGTAAATTGAGGGACGTCTGTTTCCCGTCGCACGGAACCTCGGTCGCCTTGAATTTCACGCAGCCGTTCTTGGTGTGGAAGACCTTCTTGGAGTCGGGGGTGGGCGTGCTGGTCTCGTCCCGAGGAGGAGGCGAAAACACGGCCACAATGAGCATTCCTACCAGCGCACCCGCAAATGCCCACAGAAGCGATATCATTGTTTTACATCACTATATAATTATACGTGGACGTATCGGCAACCGTGTTCGTGATTGTGAACCCCGTTCCTCCCTGAATAGAGCTCACAAACGCTGGACGAGCATTGACGGCCGTCGTGGAATTGCGACTTATGGACACGATGCTGTACGGCTTGATATCCGTATAGGTCGTGAGAACAGAGCCAGTGCCCCCAGCAGTGACTGTTCCGCGCACGTAGAGATCGGGGAACGTTGGAGCGCCAGTGTAGGGCAGGACGCGGCGGGACGCTATTTTTCGGGATCCGTTTACTCCTGCACTCACAGTGAATGGTGAAGAACGCCCAGTCCAAGTAATTCCATCAAGGCTAGTCGCAATCGCGTAACTACCACTTTGTCCAAAAGCTACCCATACAGACCCATTCCATGCAACTCCCCATCCATTCGCAGTAATAATTGAATTTCCGTTAGACGACGCATTCCAATTTATTCCGTCGTAGCTGTATCCTAACGTGTTTCCTCCATTACCACCCGCTACCCACAACGAACCGTTCCAGGCTACGGAGAATCCGTACGCGGTAAATAAAGAATTTCCGCTGGATGATACATACCAGTTGATTCCATCATAACTGTAAGCTAGCCTATTTACCGAATAACCACACGCCACCCACAATGAACCATTCCAGGCAGCTGAATATCCAGTTGAAAATATAGAACCTACAGTTACAGACCCGAACCACGTTTTTCCATCGTAACTATATGCCATCGAGTATGTTCCACTACCAGTCGCGACCCACAACGATCCATTCCATGCTAATGAAAAAACTGAACTGGTAAATGGTGAAGTTGCCAAAGTCCAGTTTGTACCATCGGAACTGTAGCCTATATAACCTCCACCAGCAGCCCCTGCTACCCATAACGACCCGTTCCAGGCAACACAATATACAGACGTACCAAGTGACGAACTTACTGCTGTCCAGTTGATTCCATCAGAACTTTTCGCTAAGCCACTTGTTCCAGCACCGGCTGCAATCCAAAACGAGCCGTTGAAAGCAACTCCATGCCCAGAAGTAGTAAATATTGAATTTCCAGATATTGACGGAATCCAATTTAACCCATCATAACTGTATGCTAATGAATATGTACCATTACTAGCCCCAACCCCAGCCGCCACCATAAAGTTCTCTGTGGGAACAGGTGGGGGCAAAACTTGAGTTATACCAACGTAGGGCAGGACGCGGCGGGACGCAACACCTACTACTGAACCACTAAATGTTGAATTTCCACTTTCGGATGTGGTCCATGTTTTACCGTCATAACTGTATACTAAAATAGTATTGTAACACCCACCGGCAATCCATAACGAACCGTTCCAGGCAACTGTATAACACTGACCAGAATTTTCACCTGCATTAGTGAAAAAAGAGTTCCCGTTGACCGATGCATACCAGGTAATTCCATCATAGCTGTACCCTAAATTAGTTGTTCCACTCCCACCAGCAACCCATAACGAACCGTTCCAGGCTACCGCACTTGCTGAACCAAAGAGTGAATTCCCGTTGGCCGATGCAGTCCAGGTAATTCCGTTAGAGCTGTACGCCAAGGGATTTGTTCCACCTCCGCCGGCAACCCATAACGAACCGTTCCAGGCAACTGTAGTTACGAATCCAGAAAATATTGAATTTGCACTAGCGGATGCAGTCCAGGTAATTCCGTCAGAACTGTACGCTAGAGTATTTGTTCCACTCCCACCAGCAACCCACAACGAACCGTTCCAGGCAATCACAGATACTCCATTACTAAATATTGAATCCGCGTTGGCCAATGCAGTCCATGTAATTCCGTCAGAGCTGTACCCTAATTTATTTGTTCCATAACCACCGGCAATCCACAACGAACCGTTCCAGGCAACCTTCGTTACTCCATTACCACCTATTGAATCCCCAGCCGATACAGTCCAGGTAATTCCGTCGTAGCTGTATCCTAACGTGTTTCCTCCATATCCACCGGCAACCCATAACGAACCGTTCCAAGCAACCGCTTGTACTTTATTACTAATTATTGAATTTCCGTTGGCCGATGCAGCCCAGTTAATTCCATCATAGCTGTACCCTAGGGTATTACTACCGGCGCCGCCCGCGACCATAAAGTTTTCTGTGATGCTCGTTATTCCACCCCCATCTCGGCCTGTCGCTCCAATAATTCCGCCAGTACCTCCAGTCGGGCCAGCCACTCCCAAGTATCCGGTAGGACCTTGTATTCCAGCGATCAGAGGTAGTTGAGACCACGGAGTGACGCCGTCCCCGATCTTTACGTATCTGTACGAAGACATATTACTGTTTACCTAGAAAAGAAGGATCTAAATGTGTACGATCACAAGATAGTGTACGTATACGTTCCGGTATCCGTAACTGTATTCACAATGGTGAAACCTGTTCCCGGAGTCATGGAGCTCACAAATGCCGGCAATGCAGCGATCGCTGCCCCCGTTCGGTTCAGAGTAATCACGCTATTTGATTTTACGTTCGTGTTGGATACAGTGACGGTGGTCGTGCCGTTCGCAGTCACTGTCCCGCGAGTCAAGGACGGAAACAGTTTCGTTCCAGTGTAGGGCAGGACGCGGCGGGAGGCGAGTCCGTTCACCCTAGAACCAAGAAGGTTACCGCTGGGCGATGGAGTCCATGTTTTACCGTCGGAGCTGTATGCTAATATAATCGTATTCCCAGTGTTGTATCCGCCGGCCACCCATATTGAACCGTTCCAGGCAACTGCATACACTATGCCCCCAGTGCTCAGTGGATTATTCGTAGCTGCCGCCCATGTAATTCCGTCGGAACTGTTCGCTAATGTAATCGTATTCCCAGTGTTGTACCCACCGGCAACCCATAACGAACCGTTCCAGGCAACATCGGTTGCTTCAGTAAAAATTGAAGTTCCGCTGGTCGATCCCGTCCAATTAATTCCGTCAGAGCTGTACGCTAAGGTATATGTTCCATATCCACCGGCAACCCATAACGAACCGTTCCAGGCAACTGTATCTACGAATGTAGAAAATATTGAGTTCCCACTGGTCGATCCTGTCCAATTAATTCCGTCAGAGCTGTACGCTAAGCTATATGTTCCCCTACCACCTGCGACCCACAGCAAACCATTCCAGGCAACTGTATGACAATAACCAGGGGTTTCCCCAGCAATATAAAAAACCGAAGTTCCGCTGGTCGATCCTGTCCAATTAATTCCGTCGTAGCTGTAAGCTAAGCTATATGTTCCTTGACCACCAGCGACCCACACCGAACCGTTCCAGGCAACCGCGTATACTCGAGTAGTAATAATCGAATTTCCGTTGGCCGATACACTCCAATTAATTCCGTCAGAGCTGTAGGCTAAGGTATATGTTCCATACCCGCCGGCGACCCACAGCAAACCATTCCAGGCAACCGAATATACTGAAGTTGTAAAAGGACTCTTTGTTATACTCCATTTTATACCATCGTAGCTATACCCTATTTTCCCGTTATTTGCACCCACTATAGTGAAATTTTCCGTGGGTATCCTTGGGCTGTTCACTATTGTCGTCCCGACGTACGGAAGTACTCTGCGAGACGCGCACCCAGATCCATAACTTCCGGTTGTTCCTCCAGTAAACGGATTATTCGCGGCCAAACTCCAGGTCTTTCCGTCCGCACTGTAGGTAAATCCAGTAGTTCCAGCATTATTTCCGCCGGTTGCGACCCATACCGACCCGTTCCAGGCAACGCCGTCAACATACCCACCCCCCGTCCCAAATAAATTATTGGTCGCCGCAGTCCACGTCTTTCCATCGCTACTGTACGCTGCTACAATAGAGGATGCTGTATTAAAACCTCCAGCGACCCATAATGACCCGTTCCAGCCAACTGCATATACTTGGCCTCCAGTGCTCAGTGGATTATTCGTAGCTGCCGCCCATGTAATTCCGTCGGAACTGTTCGCTAATGTAATCGTATTCCCAGTGTTGTAGCCGCCGGCCACCCATATTGAACCGTTCCACGCAACCGCATCAGCGTACCCCCCGGAAAAGATATTGTTTGACGCTGCGTTCCAATTAATACCGTCGGAACTGTAAACCAAGGAAACCGTATTTCCGGTATTGTACCCGCTAGCCACCCATAACGACCCATTCCACGCAACCGCGTATCCCTCACCCCCGGAAAAGGGGTTATTGTTAGCTGCCGTCCATGTAATTCCATCAGAGCTGTAAGCCAAGGAAACCGTATTTCCGGTATTGTATCCGGCAGCCACCCACAACGAACCATTCCATCCCAGTGCGTAACACACGCCTCCTGAAAAGATGTTGTTTGAGGCCGCGGTCCAAGTAATTCCGTCGGAGCTGTATGCGAGCGAAATACTAGACGTTCCCGCCGTGTTTCCGCCCCCGACCACCCACAAGGAACCGTTCCAGGCAGAGGTATACGCAAAACTTCCGGATCCGGAAAATAAATTATTCGCAGCCGCGTTCCACGTTTTTCCGTCGTACGTATAGGCCAGTGCAACCGTAGTCGAAGTGTTAGAATTTTGACCAGTTGCAACCATGAAATTATCCGTGGGTTTTAAAGAGCCATTTAAACCAGTAGGACCAGTCGCACCAGTAGCGCCCACTCCAACAGCTCCGTTTGGACCGGTTGGCCCCGTAGGACCGGTAACTCCAGGAATGCCAGCAATATAGGGGAGAGATGACCATGGAGTCACTCCGTCTCCGATTTTTATATAAGGGTAATTTGTGGCCATATTACTGTTTTAATTAGAAAAGAAGGCGTGAGCGTTTACATAATCATATAGTTGTACGTGCTCGTATCGGGCACCGTGTTCACAATCGTGAACCCCGTTCCTCCGAGCACAGAACTCACAAACGCCGGAGCGCCCGTTACACTTGTAGAATTGCGGTTCAGAATGATGTTGCTGTAAGATTTTACATTCGGATTTAATCCGGTCACTCCAGTCGTACCGTTTGCCGTGATGGTTCCGCGAAATGTTGGAGGGAACAAGGTTGATCCGTCGTACGGAAGTACTGTGCGCGAAGCAACTGCGTAGCCAATACTGCTGAACGGCGATGGTGTAACGGCAGTCCATCCAGTTTGGCCGCTGAAACTGTACGCCATAGTATTCGTTCCATTTCCGGCGGCTATCCATCGCGTTCCAGTCCAAGCGAGCGAACGTCCGGCGGTACTGAACGTCGAGGTTCCCAGCCCCGTCCACGTGGATCCGTCGGCACTGTATGCTAACGTATTCGTTCCTTCACCGCAAGCGACCCATACCGTTCCATTCCATCCAAGGGCTCGCCCAATCCCAGTCGTTCCGAATGGGGAGCCCGACACGGCTGCCCACGTAATTCCGTCCGAGCTTGTTGCTAACGTATACGTTCCCTGGCCGCCAGCTAACCATTTTACACCGTTCCACGCAAGACCGGCTCCCAACGTAGTGAACGGCTGGGATATACCTGCATTCCACGTTTTTCCGTTGTAGCTGTACGCCAACGTATTTCCGCCTTGGCCGGTCGCTACCCACAAAACACCGTTCCACGCGACCGAATACCCGAACGCACTAAATGTCGACGTTCCAAGTCCCGTCCAGTTAATTCCGTCATAACTCCAGGCGATGGTATTTGTTCCCTGCCCAACTGCGACCCACATCATTCCGTTCCACGCGATTCCTCGTACCAATGAGAAGTACGAGTTCCCATTGCTCTTCCAATTGATTCCGTTGGAACTGTACGCCAGCGTATTTGTCGGATCTTCGCCACCAGCCACCCATAAAGTTCCATTCCACGCGATGGCTCGACCACTACCCGTCGTGAATGGCGTATTTGAGACCGGAGTCCACGCGCTTCCGTCATAACTGTACGCGAGAGCATTCGCTCCAGTCCCACCCGCTACCGTGAACGCATCGCTCAGAATTGTTGAATTCTTCACGGTGGTTGTCCCAACATACGGCAACACTCGGCGAGACGCCGCGGCATATACTTGAGTAGTAATAATCGAATTTCCATTGGTCGATGAAGTCCAGGTACTCCCATCATAGCTGTAGGCTAACCTATACGTTCCCGAGCCGCCAGCGACCCATAACGAACCGTTCCAGGCAACTCCACGTACATTGGTTGTGATGATTGAAGTTCCGCTCGTAGATCCATTCCAGGTGATTCCGTCAGAGCTGTACGCTAACGTGTTCGTTCCTTGACCACCAGCGACCCACAACGAACCATTCCAGGCAACCGTATATACTTGAGTAGTAATAATCGAAGTTCCGCTGGATGATTGATTCCAATAAATTCCGTCGTAGCTGTATGCTACCGTGTTTGTTCCTCCGCCTCCAGCGACCCACATCGAACCATCCCAGGCAACCGAATATACTTGAGTACTAATAATCGAATTCCCGTTGACCGATGAATACCAGGTAATCCCATCGTAGCTGTACGCTAGAGTATTTGTTCCGCTCCCACCGGCAACCCACAACAAACCATTCCAGGAAACTGTATATGCAGCGGTTGTGAACATCGAATTTCCATTTGTAGACGCAGTCCAGGTAATTCCATCATAGCTGTACGCTAGAGTATTTGTTCCGCTCCCACCGGCGACCCACATCGAACCGTTCCAAGAAACTGCGTATACAGCACTTGTGAAGATTAAAGTTCCATTCGTAGACGCAGTCCAGGTGATTCCGTCAGGGCTGTAGCCTATAGTATTCGTTCCAGTCGCACCGGCAACCCATAACGACCCGTTCCAGGCAACCGCATTTGCATAGGTTGCGAAGATTGAAGTTCCGTTCGTAGATCCAGTCCAGGTAATTCCATTGTAGCTGTACGCGATCGTATTTGTTCCTTGACCAGCCATCACCATAAAGTTCTCAGACTGAACGTCATATCCTGATCCAGTCGGTCCTACAGGCCCGGTAATTCCGCCGATCGATCCAGTTGGTCCAGTCGGTCCCGTGACGCCCGTAACACCTTGAAACCCACCGACGTACGGAAGAAGCGAAGACGAGTACTGCGATGAGGCGTCCCCGATTTTCACGTAATTATACGTCGCAGACATCTTACTGTTCTAGGTAGAAAAGAACGTACTTAATACTACGAATTAGATAATCACGTAATTGTAAGGTCCAGTATCTCCCGTAGATGTCCCAACGACCGTGAATGACGTGTTTGGGATTATAGAAGTAACGTATGCCGGAGTCATTGCTGGGGTCATAACTTGTTTTCGCGTCAATAGAATTGTGCTTGTAGCTTGAACAGCTGTGTTCTGAATAACGATTACATTCGTTCCGGTCGCTCCGAATGTTCCGCGCGTCAAGTTGGTAATAACAGGCAAAGTCCCAGTCGTAGAGTACCCTATCTGACCGGCGTACAGAACAGTCGCCGGGTTCGTTACGAGCGTCGCTATACCTGTAGACCCAGGTGCTCCAGTGTAGCCAGTGTAGCCAGTGTAGCCAGTGACTCCAGTGTATCCGGTGTACCCGGTAAAGCCTGTGTACCCGGTAAAGCCCGTGTATCCTGTGACTCCAGTGTATCCGGTGTACCCCGTGTACCCGGTAAAGCCGGTGTAGCCCGTGTACCCAGTGACTCCGGTGTAGCCAGTGTACCCGGTGTATCCGGTGTATCCAGTCACTCCAGTGTATCCGGTGTATCCCGTGACTCCGGTGGGACCGATAGGTCCTCCGTATACGACGGAGCCAGTGGGTCCAATCGGACCAGTGTAGCCAGTGGATCCATTTGATCCATTTGATCCTGCCGATCCAACTGTTCCAATCGGTCCAAACACTAGATTATCAATTGTCGGAATGCCGGGGGTATATCCAAAAAATGAAGAACCAAGGTACAGCCGCTGGCCTCCGGCAAATCCAGAATACGAGTAGACCAACGTGTTGTCCTGGTAAAATTTGACTAAAAGTCCGTCGTACACCACAAGGAACGAAGTAGTTGTCGTGTACGGGTTCGGAGATGTGAATGTAGAGGTTCCGTTAATGTAGATTTGCGGGTTTCCGAAAGCGGGCATGTACCATGCATACCCCACATTCGCTTGACTGATCCCCGATCCCGGAGTCACAGTTGTTAATCCAAACATCTGGTCAGTCAACGTTATAATCGAGGTTGCGCTCGCATACGCGTAAAAGAACCCCTGCTGAGACCATACGCCGGCATTCGACCATGAGTTTGTGGTCGTTGTATTGTAGAACGACCCGACGTGATCTCCTTGCGCCATGTTCGTTAACAGTGAAGTCCAGGTGCTTTGTCCCGCCGGCCCAATCGGTCCAATCGGTCCAGTATATCCCGTGTACCCCGTGTACCCAGTGAAACCAGTCGGGCCCGCTGGTCCAGCAACTCCGGTGGGACCGATAGGTCCCCCGTATACGACGGAGCCAGTGGGTCCAAGTGGACCAGTGTACCCCGTCGGCCCGCGATTGCCGTTGTCGAGCAAGATTCCGGGTAAATTCGGCCATCTAGTCGCGCCATCGCCTACTTTAATCATGCGCGGAAAGTCGGTCTGGTATCCGACTTCACCGTTCGCAAGAGTGACGGCGTAATCAGAATTCCACTCCGCATACGTTCCCCTGCGGAACTGAATGATGTCGGGCATCGTATCTTGTACTATTCTCCAGAAACAAGAATGTATCCTGTACCGTCGTCTCCGAGCACGCAGTTCGCGTCGTCCGTGCCCTGGTAAATGATCTCGTCGTACACCACGCCAGGCAGGCGTCCAAATCCAGATAACATATACGCTTCCACCACTCCGCTCGTCGACCCCTTCGTGTACACTGTGTCCGTAATCTTCTTGGGCACCGAACAGCACCAATCGGGCTGGTAGGCTAGTGCGATGGCCTTTCTGCGAACCCGTTCCGTCCACAGCGATGTGTCGGACGTCTTGTTCACGAAGCTCCGTTCCTTCCCCGTTGCCCGGTTGAAGGGAAACCGGGAGATGTCGGGTATATCTATTTTCGGCTCAGCTTTGTACGAGTACCATCCAAAGATGAGAATGAGTGTTATGGAAAGGGTCGCTGCTATAAATGAGATGTCGATCTCCATTAGTTTATTATCAAATAATTGTATGTGCTCGTATCGCCCGCCTGGCTCTTGATTGAGAATGATGTGCCCGGAATGGTTGACGACACGTATGCCGGCCCAACCGTTCCTCCCACGGTCTTCACGGTGAGCACAATAACCGAGTTCGCAGTGACTGCAGTGTTCGATACAGTCGCACCAGTTGCTCCAGTCGCAGTAACAATACCGGATGAACCACTCGCAGTCCCAATAAAATCTACGCTGGAACTGTAGATGTAACCTCCGCCAACAACTGCGGTTTGGTACTGTCCAGTGGACGATACAGATACTCCGACCCAAACTTGTGAGCTGGCTTTTTGTACCCAGGTATTACCGTAATCGGAGGAAAAGTACATGTAACCTGGTGATAAAGCATAGCCAACAACTGCGACTTGGTACTGCCCCGTTGAAGATACAGATACTCCGTTCCAAACTTGTGAGCTGGCTTTTTGTGCCCAGGTATTACCGTAATCTGACGAAATATAGATGTAACCTCCGTAAGCAACTGCGGTTTGGTACTGTCCCGTGGACGATACAGAGACTGCGTTCCAATTTTGCGAGCTATTTTTTGCTGTCCAGGTATTACCGTAATCTGACGAAACGTAGATGTAATCTCCGTAAACAACTGCGGTTTGGTACTGTCCCGTGGACGATACAGATACTGCGTACCAATTTCGCGTTGCATCTGAAGTTTTTTGTGCCCAGGTATTACCGTAATCTGATGAACAGTAGATATAACCTGGTGATGAAATAGAGCCAACAACTGCGGTTTGGTACTGTCCCGTTGACGATACAGATACTCCGCTCCAATATCGCGAGCTATCCTTTGGTGTCCAGGTATTACCGTAATCTGATGAACAGTAGATATAACCTGGTGATGAAATAGAGCCAACAACTGCGGTTTGGTACTGTCCCGTGGACGATACAGATACATCGCTCCAATATCGCTTTGCATCTGAAGTTTTTTGTGCCCAGGTATTCCCGTAATCGGATGAACCGTAGATGTAACCTCCGTAAACAACTGCGGTTTGGTACTGTCCTGTGGACGATACAGATACTGCGTACCAATTTCGCGTTGCATCTGAAGTTTTTTGTGCCCAGGTATTACCGATGGACGACGATGTTGCTGACGCAGGCATTATAGCAACTCCTACCGCCCCGGGTGCCCCGGGTTCCCCTGTTGCCCCTGTTGCCCCTGTTGCCCCTGTTGCCCCGATGACTCCGCTGGTCGTATAAATGTTGCCGGTCGCATAGATATTGTCTACGTTAATTAGGTCTACCTTCACAGCGTAGCCGTTCGCGCCGTCGCCGACGATTTTCGGAGAGAGCGTGTGCTGAAGGAGGTTGCGGGTATTCGATCCAGAAAACGGATCACTTCCGTTGCTGGACATTTGTTTATACAGATGGACAAACAGTTTAACTACTTTCCGACCCCTATAAACATGGAGCCCCTATTCACCCCCTCCTCCCAGACTCTTTCGGAGCGCTACACTTTGTTCCCTATTTCCCCCCAAGAGGAAGACTTGTACAAATTGTACAAGAAGGCCGTCGCGTCGTTCTGGGCGGCCGAGGAGATTGATTTCAGCAAGGATAAGGAGGACTGGGAGAAGCTCGCGGAGCCCGAGCAGTTCTTTATTAAGCAGGTGCTCGCGTTCTTCGCGGGCTCGGACGGGATCGTCCAGGAGAACTTGGCTACGAGGTTTCAGCGCGATATCCAGTCCCCGGTCGCGCGCCTGTTCTACGCGTTCCAGAATGCGATGGAGGGCGTGCATTCGGAGACCTATTCGCTTCTCATCGACCAGTACGTGAAAGACAAACAGGAACAGAACCAGTACTTCCGCGCGATAGACAAGATCCCGTGTATCGCCAAGAAGGCCGAGTGGGCGCGCAAATGGATCGAGTCCACGGAGTCGTATGCGACCCGCCTCGTGGCCTTCGCGTGCGTGGAGGGAATCTTCTTCAGCGGCTCGTTCTGCGCGATCTACTGGGTCAAGAAGCGCGGCCTGCTGCCCGGCCTCACGTTCTCGAACGAGCTCATTTCGCGCGACGAGGGGCTGCACACGGAGTTCGCGGTGACGCTGTTCCACAAACTCCAAAACAAGATCGACGCGAGCCAGATTACGAGTATCATTCGGGAGGCCGTGGAGATCGAGACGAATTTCATCTGCGAAGCCCTACCGTGCTCCCTGCTGGGAATGAATGCGCGGGACATGAAGCAGTACATCGAGTTCGTGGCCGACCGGCTGGCCGTGCAGTTTGGGATCCCCAAGATTTTCAAGTCCACGAATCCGTTCGATTTCATGGAGCTGATTTCGCTGGAGGGCAAGACCAACTTCTTCGAGAAGAAGGTCTCGGAATACTCCAAGCCCGGCGTGGGAATGCGCGCCGAGGACATGGTCTTCAGAGTGGACGAGGACTTCTAATTAGGCGATGTACTTATACTTCGCAGATACAGAACTCCCTAATGGAGAATAGAATTTTGTGTAGTTTGAGCCGTGCCCTGCCGCATAATTGCGCCCTAGGAACGTGAAAGGAGCGGACGTTGTATTCACACCTGTTAAAGAAGGTAGGAAATCGATTGGCTGGCGGACGGATGGGAGGGGCTGGTACAGGTGCGTAAACACCTTCACCCCGTTCACAGCTTGTTCTCGGGAATCTACCGCTGCGTACTTTTTGAAGCGGGTGAAGGTCGACGCGTCGGGGGTCGGCATATTTACGTTTAAAGAAAGAAGCTTTATTCGTCATAAAAGGAAAATGCATCTCACCTACGTCGCCGTAGTCGTTCTCGCGTCCATGATTTTTGTTCTGTCCGGCATGGTGGGGTACGTCTACTGGCAGCAGACGCGCATGCTGCAGCACATCCAGTCGCTTGCCGTCGTGGTCTCGACGCAGTTCGTTCGTCCGCCAGAGCACCCGCAGGAGCCCCCGCAGGAGCTGCAGCCCCAGTCCGATGTTGACTCCGATCTACCCGCCCTAGTGCCCGACAACGGTGTTAGCGCTCTGAAGGAGGAGGAGGATGACCGGGTGAGCGTGGACGAGAAGGCCGATATTGTAGAGGGCCCTCCTCCTTCGTCCGCCACCAAGGACGCGGAGCCTGCTGAGAATAAGACCGCGGCTCAGATCCGCGATCTGCTCACCGCCAAGGGCATTCCGTTCGGCAAGCGCGACTCCAAGACGGTTCTCCTCACTCTACTGAAGGCGAGCGCATAAGATATTCCAGTAATACAATGAAGCTGTATAATCAGCACTTAGACACGTTGGCTCAAGGCCAATCAAAACTCCTAGTCTTCGACTGCGAGTTTTGGCGAGTGTACGGCTCGGCCGGATTCCACGGGATCCCCGAGACCGACGAATTTTTTATTCCCCGCGAGCTGGGCGGATTCACGCTCTCGAAAAACGCGGACGGGACGTGGGAGTACAAAGGTTTCTTCTTCATTACGTTCACGAACCCCAAGGGGTACGACGTGTCCTTCGTATCCTCCGAGTTCGCGAGTGTGAGCGACAAGACTGCGGCGACGCTGGACAAGTACCAGTCCGTACTTCAGCTCGACTGGTCGAAATCGTTCCTGCACACCCTGCCGCAAGGCGAGCAGCAGAGCGTGCTCCTGGACAGTCTCAAGGTGTACAATGGCGACAAACACATTTCCGACCACCACAGGCCTCCATCGTGGATCAAGCGGTTCATGAAAACTTATTCTGAGTCCACGATTGTGGTGAAGGGAACGTCGGATATCGAGGCTCTGCAGAACATGTGCACGATGCACGGGTACAGCTACCTCCCTCCAAAAGCCGTGGTGGACATCGCTCGATGGAACCGCAAAAGCCGAGCAGTGTGCGGCACGGCGAAGCTTCAGGGAACGTACGACTGCATTCTTCGCGACATTGATGATACGGGCAGCAAACGCCGGCGCCTGCGCGACATCCTACCCCTGCAGCGGGCGCACGAGCCCACGACCGACGCGTCAATGACGCTGCTCGTAGCAATATACATTGTAGCCTCCCAAAAGATATAATATTTAAATGATGTCGGCATAGAAATCTAAATGGAAGAAGAATGGAGACCGCTCCCTTGGGCACCTAAATATTTGGTATCAAACATGGGTAGAGTTAAAGGAGTGCGTGGTCAGATTATGGTGGGCGGGCTTGATACAGATGGATATCATCAAGTATTAATTTATCCTTCAAATGGAACAGGTGGAAAGCATAACCGTTTGACGCGGAAAGTATACCGCCTTGTAATGCAAACATTCAACCCAGATAACAATGGAAAAAATCAAATTGATCACATCAATAGAAACCGAAGAGATGACCGTCTTGAAAATTTACGTTGGGCTACATCTCAAGAAAATAGCTCAAATCGCGGACGTCCTTTTGATATGATAGGAATTAATTGGAACAAAAAGAACCAGACATATATGGTTAGAGCTTACAATGGAGTAGGGCAAGGACAAGTATATTTGGGTTGTCGTAAAACGATAGAAGAAGCAAAAGCATTAAGAGATGAACATTTAAGTACACGAACTACTGTATAGATAATGAGGTTAATATCAATAGATCCAGGACTTCGACACTTGGCGTTCTGTGTGATGGAGGGAACGAGCCGATCCGATGTGCGAATCGTGCACTGGGATCTGATTGATGTGATGGCCGAGGGCGCGGGGCACGACGCGCCCAAATGTTTCAAGTGCAAAAAGCCGGCAAACTGGATGAACGGTAAAAAGGCCTATGCGTGCACGTTACACAAAACAAAGTCGGCCAAGCCCCCGACCAAGGTGTCTTTGAGCAGGAAAACCATCGACGAACTGAGAAAGGAGGGCGAGCCGTTCGGAATCGTGTCCACGACCAAAAAGGGGTACGTGGATATTCTGTACGCGCACTACCACTTGAATATTTGGAAGCGGTGTATCAAATCGAGCAAGCAGTGCTCGGTCGTGGATTTGAGCGTGCCGATCGCCGCGTCGCTGGAGTCCAGAAAGGCGCTGTGGGAGGGCGCTGACCTGATCGCGTGCGAGCAGCAGCCGGACAAGCGCATGCTGTGCGTCCAGGCCATGATCCACATGTGGTTCGTGTGCCGGGGGTTCAAGTGCACGGGCGTGTCGGCGACTCATAAATTGACGAACATTCTCACGATAGATCCGACGAAAACGTACAAGGACAGAAAGAAGACGGGGATCATTCATGCAATGCAGCTGGTGCCGCCGACATGGTTGTCGCACATGCTCAAACACCCCAAGAAGGACGACTTGGCGGACACGTTTTTGCAGGGGCTGTGGACGATGGAGCACACGAAAACTCATGCGTTGTAGTTTTCATAACTGTATCGTAAGTTCACACAAATGGGCGACGTCTTCGGAGCAGATTTCCTAACGAATCCAAAGATGTCGGAGTCTATGGATTTGCCGGAGATGGCCACGATCGATCTCCCCGCGTTCGGCGAGTCGTCCGCGCCTCCGCCTCGGCTCGTTCCCTCGCTGGACGAGGCGGGCCCTATCCGCACCTCGGACGGGCTTGAGAACTTGAACGCCGACCACTTTTTCGGGGCAGCTCCGTCGTCGCGCAAGATGAACGAGGAGTTTGTGATGAAGGAGAAGTACGAGATCCTGCGCAAGTTCGAGCGCCTCGCCAAGCTGGGAGTCCCGATGCGCAAGCGGTTCACGCTGGACTCGCCGCTGGAGGAGATGAAGATGGAGCTGGAGTTCATCAAGCGCGAAAAGGCGATGGATCAGACCATCAAGCAGTTCTGCGAGTGGTACATTACCGGAATGTCTGCGCTGGAGTGGAGCTCGAAGAACGTGGCCATCATGAAGGCGTTCGGGCTGCAGCTGGACGGGCTCTCGGAGTCCGCGCAGATGAACGTGGCGGACATGGAGGAGGATTTCGAGGAGCTCTACGACCTGTACGGCGACAAGCTCAAGATGCACCCGCTCGTCCGCATCCCCATTCGCACGTGCATGATGGTGTACATGGTTCACCTCACGAACCAGATGGCGGCCAAGGCGCCGATCCCGAACATCCAGGAGATTCTGAAGACGAACCCGGACATCGCGCGCCAGCTGGCCACGGCCGCCATGCAGCAGCAGTCGCAGGGAATGCGCCAGGCCGCCCCGCCCCAGGCCGCCCCGCCGTCCGCGCCGGGCAACCCGCTGGCCGGGCTCTCGAGCTTCATGTCTTCGATGATGCCCCCGCCGCCGCCCGAGCAGACCAACGCCCGGCCTCCGATGTCCGTGAAGCCGGCAATCAAGTACCCCAAGCCTCCCGCCCAACCTCCAATCCAGCGCGCCCAAGCCCCGGCGCCCGCGCCCGCGCCCGCGCCCGCTCCTGCGCGGGAAATGAAGGCACCGCAGGTCAATATTGACGACTTGCTCAAGTCCGTCAATGCTGGCGTGGAGACCAAGCGCGTATCGACAACGCCGAACACGCGCAAGGGCGGATCGACGGGCAAAAATTCCGTCAGCATCAAACTCTAAATCCCAAAAAATAATTTCTGCGTTTAAATCATAAAAGTAATTTAAAGGAATGTTTAAATGGCTCCGTAATTTTAAACGTTATTTCTGTAATTTCTTCTGCACTGCCGAAATCGACCACTCCGCATACATCCCCCTCATTCACGTCGACTACGAATACGAATACATCCCGATCCCAACGTCCCCGCTCTCGCTAGAAGGCGGCTCGGACGATAATTTAGCGTGCTACGATTAAGACGAACCCTCTCCAAACTGTTCTTTCTACGAGAATGAATAGTTTAAATAGTGTGGTTTGATAGGTATAGAGTTTTAGAACATGGGGCTTTCCTTCGTGTCGTAGGCCGGCTGATCGCATCCCTTTAGCCCGGCCTTTGAGCGCAGTTCGTCGTCGGGTTTTCCGACCATGCCCTCGCGCGCAAAGTCCGACTTTCCGCGGAACAGGCCGCCGGCCAAGACCACGAACCCGGCCGTCAGTATAATTGACGCAATCAGATCGCGGGTTCCCACAAAACATACCGCGAATACCGCTATACGCCGAAGAAGTATGTTCTGCCCGTACTCTTCATCGTCTGCGCTGAATTCGTGGACGATGTAGCGGCTCGCCACATTCGTGAGCAGAATCATCACGCCAATCGCAAAGGGCGACGACGCAACCGAATTGATGTGCGCGAGCATCTCTTGTGTATGTGCTTGATTTTATACGGACGTTCCCTTCACACTTCCCGAGGACGGTGCGCCCGTAGGAACGCTGGTCTGGGGAGGAGGCGCGGTCTTGCTCTTGCCCGCAACCGCGGTGTGTGCGACCGTGTCTCCCTTCTCCAGCTTCTTCTTCGGCTCACCCTCCTTGCTCAGCGACTTGAGCACCTCGCCGATATTCAACGCCTTCTTTGGCGACTGCTCTTTCGCGTCAAGGTACTCGGTCACGCCCGAGCTGGTTACGAGGTAGGCGATGCCTAGAAACACTCCTACAACCAGGCTCTGACGTACAGTCACGTACACGATTCCAAGAAGGAAGACGGCGTGGCCTACAGGCGAGGACAGGAAATCCTTGATGTGGGACGGAGGCGGGTGGGTGAAGAACGCGATGTAAGCAATCAGAAGACCAACGAGAACAAGTTCGGTGCGCGAGATCTTCATTTGTTTCAACGTGATATTTTTCTGTCGTGTTTTGAATAACTGAGACGATGGCGTCAATTGAAGAAGTATGGGGGAGCTCGTTTCCAAAAAAGGGGTATACGATGGCTGCGCGCGGCGCTCCCAAAGAGGATGCGCGAGATGCGGAGCGGGAAGGACGTGTGGCGCCCACTCCCATCCACCGATCCAACGCCGCCATTCAGCGCAATCGCAAGACGATCGACGACCTCACGAAAAGCCTGCCTATCGTCCAGAACGATGACGAAGGCGACTCAAATTACGCGCCCGCCCGCGTTCCTCAGCGTGAAGGGTTCACGGCCACCAAGACCGAGTACTCCAAACCCTTCTTCCCTTCGGATACCGGCACAAGTTTCGCATACGCTCCACCCTCGTACCAGGACGCAGCGCATGAGATTAAACTTGATCGTATTATGCGCATGATCGAGCAGAACCGAACCGGATACGAGACCCCGTCGTCTCACGATATGGCTCTGTACGTATTCACGGGAGTTATGGCGCTGTTTGTTCTGGACACGTTCGTGAACTTAGGCCGTCGTATGGGTTAACTAGTTGTGGATACGAGTCTCAAATGACGAAAAGTCGTCGAACCCATTTTCGAGCATCTCAATCTCTAGACAAATCGTGAAGTCGACCGTACGATTTCCGGCGGCAGCATACGCTCCGTCCGACGTCCAGTACATGAACCCGCTGTTTCCCTGCTGGGCGTGGGTGCGTACACGAATATGCAGGCGATCCAGAGTTCCAAGCGCGGGCGAGAACCGCGTAATGTTCTCCTGTCCCGAATGATCGTTGTACTCGATGAACGAAGTGTACACCACAGCCGGAATTTTCGCCAGGAAACCGTCGCGGTACGTTGACCTGCTCGCTCCAACCACGGTCTCGTCGGAGTAATTGAGACCCTCGACATCGAGAAGGAAGTAGTACTGCGAGTTCGTTGTCGTGTTCACCGGCGTATCGGAGGAGAAATTGGAGGCGGATGTGTTGGGCCCAGCCGAGATAGCGTGAGTGACTGCGCCACCGTTGATGTTCGTAGTCTTCACGGTCAGAGGAAACTCGCCGCTCACCACGCGAATGCTCACGACATTCTGGTACTGCCGAGGCAAGTACACGACGAAATCGCCGTTCGTGTAATACTTCGAGGTATCGCGATCGGCCGAGTCGATGGACAAGATCTTTTTCACTGTGCGAAGGGCCTTGACGGGCTGAGACGGCGCGACGACAACGCCATTGTAATCGAAAGCCCGGTGGTTCATTTGTTATATTTCACGCGGGAAGTTTTACACGTCTTATTGAACCAACGTTTACCCTTTGCGGTTTTCTTGGCTTTCCTGGCTAAGTCGGCATCTGCCGTATAGTGCGTCTTCCCGCACGTCAAAAAGCTGGCGGCGCGAGCGTACCCCCACTGCTGCTGAGATGCGCCCGGACGATGGCCGGTTCGCCACGCCGCCATTCCGCGGTTATACGACTGCTTCACTAACGACAAGGGAACTCCGGTCGATTGGGAATAGGCGTTCAGCGAATGCGCCTTGGGGAACTTTCGTTTCCATTCCGAGACGTACTTTGATCTGCGAGTCTTTGCGCCCCTATCAGTTAAAAATGGCTTATAGGCCTTAGGATTTTTCCACGACATAGACCGTCGCCGCGTGGCTGTCGATCTGCGTTGTTTGTTTTGTTTGGCGGTTAAGCCGGTATGGTACCTCTTGGGCCAATACATTACTTTATAACGTGGGAATTGTTAGTTGGTTGAATGTGTCCACGAACTCCATGTCACTGTCGTGCTCATCGAGTTTCAGAAGAGACTGTACCATATTTTCCACGGCAATGCAGAATCGCCAGAATGCCGGGATATCGAATGATCCCCCGGTGTCCATCTCGTACTCCAAATGCGAGGCGTTCTCCTCGGCCGTAATCTTGGCCTCTTCGACGTTCTTCAGGTTCTCGGGGTTCTTGACGAGCAGAAAGTCCGGAAATTTTGACCGAATATCGCGGAAGAACTCCACGCCGTCGGCAAACCACTGGTCAGTGAACTCTTCCGTCTCCTCGTCTAACCCCTCCATATCTTCAATCAGTTTGCGCAGCGTCTTCAGGTTTTTTGCCTTTTGCTCGGGGCTCAAGCTGACTTCATCGTCGTCGACGTCCATTGTGTTGCTCTCTTTGAATATGAGAAAAACGTTTCCGTTTTTACATTAAGCGACCGCAGGGTACTTTGTTAGAGTGCGGTGTTCGCCTCGAGCCAGTCTACAATGTACTTGATTTGTGAGTTCACGAGATCGATCTCGTCCTGAACCTCGCGTTTCTCGTCATTCAAATGACTACGCACATCGTTCTCACTGGCGGGATCCATAGGGTCTCCGTTTGGCGATACAATGTCGTTGTCGAGTACGTATTGGATCTCGTCCATCTCCGTACAGAGTCTCGACAGAACGCGTTCGAGGTTCTCCTTGGTCTTGTTATAGATCTCGCGAATGTCCTGCATCTTCAATGAAAAACATTCACATTCAGTGTTTGCTTTCCGTTTTCTAGACCTTTATCATGGAATGGACGACCCACACGGTCGCGGCGGCAGCTGCCTGCGCCCCGGTATGCATCAGCGCGCGGTTCAGCCCAACTTTTCCGGAGAGGTAGCACCACAGAGTCACCGCGGGATTGAAATGCGCGCCCGAAACAGGTTGGGATAGGGCAATCGCCACTGCGAATGCGGCAACTACGAATAACGGAGACGTGGTGAACGCGATCGCCCCGATGATAAGGCATGTGCCGAGGTACTCGCTCATTGCGTGAACATACATTGTTCTTGTTGTATAAGGAGGATGAAATAAAAAAAGAGCTTACATAATAATAACTTTATAAAAATAGATGGTATATGGTATAATATACAAAATTACCAACAAAGTTAATGGTAAAGAATATTACGGACAAACAAAACAACATATAAAAAGATGGTCTCGTCATAGGGCGAATGCTAGGGATGGTGTTGATGGACCATTATACAACGCTATAAGACTTTACGGAATAGATAACTTTAATTTTGAAATTTTGTGTTCATGTGACACATTGGCCGAATTAAATTCAAAAGAACAAGAGTTAATTCGTATCAATAACTCTTGCTGTCCAAATGGATATAATATCAAAAAAGGTGGAGATAACCATGAACACTCGGATGATACACGTGAAAAAATTCGTAAATCACTTACAGGCAGAAAATTAGCTTCTCTATCAGAAGAACGCAAAGAGAAGATTAGTTTAGCTTTAGTTGGCCATGCTGTTTCGGAAGAAACTAAGAATAAATTAAGAGTGGCTAGCTTAAATATGTCCGATGAAACTAAACATAAAATGAGACTAGCTAAACTTGGTAAAAAACAATCAGAACAGCAAGTAGAAAACACTCGAAGGAGAATGTTGGAATATTGGGCGTTAAAAAAATCTGAAAAAAATCCAGCAAATAATAAAAATGAAATATCTCGTCGTGAAGGGATGGCTTAGGCTTCGGTGATAGGCTAGAGTCTTTGAAGATGTGTGTTCACTACGCCATCGAGCACAAGCTTCAAATATATGTGGACTGGAGGGATTCCATATGGTCGCACGGCAACGAGTCGTTTTACACATACTTCAAGCTCGTGAACATGCCTATCCTGAACTCTCTGGACGATATACCCGAGGACGCAACCTATTTCCCGAGCTACTGGAAGGGGAACATCAAGACCCCCTTCTCCCAAGAACTGTTTCTAAAACAGGCGGAGCTTGGGCTCAATGTCGGGATCCTCGGCTCAAGCACGCCTACGCACGCCGATGTTCTCGTCCACTCCTCGTTTTCCAACCGTTCGCTGTACAATGACTCCTCGTTCTTCGCAAACGTGTTCCGAGTCATCGATCCGCGCATAACTGTTCCGGTGTTTCAGCGTCAAGCCGAACATAAACTATCGTCGTCCATAGGATTCCATATCCGGGGAACAGACCGTACTCGGAATCGTACACGCCTAGAATTGAGCGTCCAATTTATGGCGGTCAATGCGGTCTCCAATGGAGCGTTTTCGGGTCGGAGTATGGTCGCGGTGGGCGATGACGCGTACAGTATTGAGATTTGGAAGCGGTACTTCCCCCACACGGTGGTCTTCAGTGAGCTGGTGCTCAAAAACACGTCTGCAGGTGGAAACCATAATGCGTCAAAAGAGCAGCTGGTGTCCAGCAAAGACAGCATGAATGTGGAAATGCTCGTGGACTTTTTCACGCTGGCGTCCTGCGAGCGGATTATAAGCACGTTCAAGGACAGCCGCTTCGCACATGAGGCCAGGCGGCTCTCACCGTTTGTAGCAACAATCCTGCGAAACGAATAGTTTCAAGGTCATACAATAGGGATTAACAAAGATGTTGACGACACAGGGATATCGACTAGACAAGAAGACCATCTCGAATCTGAACCACGTAAAGGGCGTCCTGAATGTGAAACCATACATTCCGTCGGTGTTCGTCAAGCCCCAGTTCGTGACACGGTATCCGGTCTTCACGGAAACGAAAGACTACCTCTACGTGCCCAAACACTACGGACTCGCCGAGTTTGGGCCCATAACCGAGTCGCAGCGGGACGTCCCGAAGACCGACGCGGCCTTCTGGGAGTTTGCGGGCGCGATTCGCGAAGGACAGAAAGACGTCGTGAACGCCTACCTTTGCCCCGAACCCAGGGACGGGATTCTCTCTCTTCAAACGGGCGGCGGCAAAACCGTGTGCGCGCTCTACATCGCCTCGAAGATTCAGATGCCCACCATCGTCTTGGTCCACAACACCTTCCTTCGCGACCAGTGGGTGGACCGCATCAAATCGTTCCTGCCGAAAGCCCGCATCGGCTCGATCCAGGGCGACACTGCCGACGTCCTGGACAAAGACATCGTGGTCGCCATGCTCCAGAGCGTCTCGATGAAAGACTACGAGCCACACGTCTTCCAAGGATTCGGACTTGTGATCGTCGACGAATGCCACCACATCGCGTCGGAGGCGTTCTCGCGCTCCATCTCCAAGCTCACCTCGAAGTACATGCTGGGTCTGTCCGCTACGCCCGAGCGGAAAGATAAGCTGATGTACGTGATCAACTGGTTTCTCGGGCCGATGCTCTACCGCTCGAACACGGCCGACAAGGTGGACGAGAACGTGCGGGTGGAAGTCTACGATTTCGACCCCAAGGACGAAGAGTACAACACCATCATCTACAACAACCAGGGCGTCATGTTCACTACGCTCATGGTCAATAAGGTCGTGGAGTTCAAGCCCCGGAACGACCTTATCGTGGGTATATTGAGCGACCTCTTTGAAGAGGAGGGGCGGCAGATACTTGTCCTGACGGATCGAGTGGATCACACGGCGACCTTGTTCGAGTCTCTCCCTCCTGAAATCAGGGAGCACGCGTGTATCCTGGGCCGCAAAGTCAAGGCGACCGAGCGCGCCGCGTTCTGTGCGTCCAAGCGCATCCTCATTGCGACCTACGCAATGTGCAAGGAGGGGTTTGATGTGGCCACGCTGAACACTCTTATCATCGCCACGCCGCGTCCGGATGTGGACCAGATTGTTGGCCGCATCATGCGCACCGAAAAAACGGGGAGGTCTGTAGACCCGCTTATCGTGGACATCGTGGATCCGGCGTTCCGACGGCAGTTCCAGGAGCGGCTGCGACTGTACAAGGAACGAAACTACCAAGTAGAAAAAATGCGGCTGGAATAATAATGAAGACCCGCCGCGTAAAACCCCGAAAAGGGACTCGCCGCGCGAAGCGGGGAGGAAAGGTGATTGGGCAGGGAGCTTATGCGATCGTCATTGATCCTCCGATCGCTTGCGCCGATAAGCGCGATATGTCGAAGTACGTGTCTCGCATGTCCAAGCGCGAGAGCAAGGAAGATCTTGTCTCAAAGGATCACCCTCGGCTTATCCGGAAACTGAAAGAGATCGATCCGGAGCAGAAGTACTTTTTCTATCCGGAATACTGCCAGCCCGGAGCTCTGTCCGAGCAGAACAAGCTGGATGGAGTTACGTACAAGAACAAAATGTACTCGGAAATCGTTCTGAAAGGGTCGGACGTATGGAATCCCATAATCAGTAAGAAACGGTCGTGGGCAGCGTTCCTCAAGGGTAAGAAACTGGGTAAGAAACTCCCGATGCCCAAAAAGAGTATTGCCCAGATTGATTATCTGAAGACAGCGATCGACCTCCTTCACGACAACCATATTGTCCACGGCGACCTCCACGGCAAGAACGTGATCATGGCCGACGACGGCATGCCGCGCATCATCGACTTCGGGAAGAGCTTACTGGATGCCCCCGCGCGCATCCTCGAATGGGAGAAAAATAAGGTCGAAGATACGATGCCGTCGTTAGATGAGAACTGGCGCATGAGTCGGTAGTTATACGTCGCCGGTATTATCGTAGTTATAGATCATCGAATAGTCGTCGTGCGGTCGGTCGTGAACATCGCCGTAGTCTCCGCGGTCGGCTTCTAATAGTCCACCCCGTTCATTCCTCTGTTCTTCGCTCTCAATGTAATCTCTGGTCGTGTGCCCGCCTTCGGGAACGTCCAGAGGGTTCACGTCTTCGTCCTTATCCCGCTCCTCCGTGGTTCGGACGTTGAGTTCTTCTACGAACCGCCGACGATCACTCACCGAAATGAGGTGCTGAGCGATTCCAATATCAAGCATCTGCTTCATGGTTTCGCGGTCGCGATCCGACATCGATTTCAGGACTTTTGTGAACATATCGCGCTCCATCGTCCGCAGCTGCTTGACTTCGCGTTCCGAGTTCTCTTTCGTGAGAAGAATCATGTTCATCGTCAGATCACGAGCCACCGCGACCTTTATTGTTTCGACCGCCCCGGCATCTGTCTTGATGAAATCAAAAAGCTCGAAGAGCTTGCCCTTCGCTGCGTCGCGGAACAAAGACGCGTTCTCGAACGAGTTCGCATTCTCGGCAAAGTCGCGCATTTCGCGAATGACCTTCTTTGAGATGCTCAGCGGAGCAAGTAGATCCAGGATTCGGGTCAGAAGAGATAGGAGGGATACGCCATCTGTGGCATTGTCCACGAACTTACGAATCGCGTCCAGTTTCAAGGCCTTGGGGAATCCAAGAGACACTCCTTTCTGAATCTCTTTCGATGACGGGAACGAGTATTTCACGGTCGGGCTGTCCAGCGGGATGAAGACCGCACTCGAAGACGGTTTTGTCTTTCCTATCTCCGGGTGGCGTTGAGGTAGTAAAGGTCTCATCTTCCCCACAATTGTCGTGCGGGGCTTGGATGTCGTGCACTCCCCAGTCTTCTCCGAACCCTGCGTGTCCCCGATACGGAAATCGGTCTTCTTGGGAACGATCGCGGGCAGCATGATATTTTCGTCGAGCGTCGTTTCCTCGACCACGGTTTCAGAGCGCACTTTCGCCGACTCGAACTGGAGCTTGAACTCCGTGTACGCCTGCTTGATGAACTTGACGGACTCTTCGCGCACCTTCTTGCGGTTGTTCACGACTTCGCGCAGAATCGTGGACAAGGGTTCGGCAAACGAGGTAGGGAACGATTCTACGGCTTCCTTGATCACGCTCAGAATCATTCCTAGAACGGGCGCTTGGTTCGAGTCATCCGTATCCCGAGGAAACCCCGATAGTTTCATTGTGCGTGATCCGAACGATCGACGAGGAACAAGGAAAGGGTTGTGTGTCTGCAGGAGAACGACCATTCCCGCGATTCCCAGCATTCCCTCGACTTTGTTGCGCGCGGCGGGTTGAAGTTTGGACGCGGACACGGATACTTTGCGGATATTGCCCAGAACCGGGGTGAGCTGGTTTTCGCTGGGGAGCACTTGGAGTTGGTTGAGCATGAATATAATAAGCGCTTCGCCGGCGTTCATCATATTAAACGCGTTTCGAAGTTCGCTGAGCGATGTCGCGAACGACGTAGGGTGCGTTTCTCGCTTGAACGACTTTTCGTCCAGAACGTCGTGGCTCACAATAAGACGGCCATTATCATCGAAATCGTCTTGGGCGACATACGTATCACTGTTCACCTGAACTCCGCAGAATTTACACACTCGGAACCCGTCTTCCGTGGACGTCCACTTCGTGTAATAATCAAACCTGTTCGCATCAAGATCTCCGTCAAGAAGAGCAAGAGTGTGGCCACACACGATTTCGACATTGTTCACGTCGAGAAACCGGTTCTTCATAGGAGTGATTTCTTTGAGAAGGATGCGGATATTGTACGCTTTGTCGGGCGGAAGCAGCGTATCGTCTTTCAGGATCGTGAGAACGTTCTCTGCTAATTCCGAGGCGTCGGCAGGCCGGTACTTCTCGTACTCCTTCTCTCCGATCTGAGCTTTCACTGGCTGGTAAAACTTGAAGAGAGCCACGTAATCGCGCTGGATGTTCGCCTGGGTCGTTTCCGTCCATGCCTTCTTGCCAGCATTCAGCACCTCACGCCGTTCCTGGGTTATGAATGTCGTGGGAGCGCACACTCCAGACGTGACCTGAACCCAATCATCCTTCTCTTTCTTGTACGTCGGCGCACGAAACACCCCGGACGACAAGAACTCCTCGAAGTTGGATACGTTCAAACACTCGTCGGCCGTCGATTCGGGAAGGTGGATTTTGGGACGTTCGTTGATCACGTCCGGCGCAATCAGCCCAAACTCCCCGGCCTCCGATAAAAGCATCTTGGCCACGAGGAGGCCGGCATCTTCCTGCTTCATGAGCCACAGGCGGGGATACACCGCTTTCTCCCATTTGGAATTGTACACCTTCTGCAATCGGTCTGAAGGAGCAACTATGTCGTCCGCCGCGGGAAACGACACGGATAGAACCGGAGGAGGGCTGTTCACGGTTCCGGCGGGAGGAAACCGTTCCTTCCACGAAGCCCAGGGAACTTTCGATAGGGACACATCGTACAGCTTTAGGTACTTCCGACCTTCGACGTATGGGTCGGTCGTAGTGGGAACCGCGTGCGAAAGAATCGCTTCGATCGTTGGGAACACGTCCAATAGAGGTTCGGCCGTCAGAATCTTGGATGCCGCGCTTGAACCGAGAAAGGGGTGGTCTGCTAACGGTCGTGGCATATCGAGGCCGCGTTCCTCGATAAAGAAGCCGATGCGTCGAACATCGTCGCCGGTGCTCTCCATCTCGACGCTCGTCATCTCAATAGTCCCGTCGTCGCGCATAATGAGCTTCGGACGAACGAACGACCCAAGAGCCCCAATATCGCCCCGCCCGTCTTCGTTCACGAGAACGGTTCGTTCGGTCACCGGAACGCCCATCGCGCCCTCTGAACGGTACGGGCGCGGAAGGGCTTTGATGAGGGTGGGGTAAAAATTCGGAGTGCGCCGAACTCCTTCCTCAAATAAAGGCAGGAACTTCTCGGCATACGAGTACTTCTCGTACTGAAACGATCCGTAAATAGGTTTGAGCCAGGGAACGTTAATGCGTTTGCGGGCGGTGTCTATACGGTAGTCGGTACGTGTGAACGAAATGATGTCCGTGTATATTTTTCGAATACGCTCAACTTCACTCTCGATTTTCGCATACTCGGCTCGAGACACGTGCTTCTTTTTCGGAACGACCTTCTGGAAGTAGTCGATAAGCTGCTCGTCCAGCGTGAAAAACCTCAGCTCTTCCGGCCGCTGCATTTGTTCATCGAAGTCTACGGTTTCTATAATTTCAAGATCAGCTGCTTCAAACTGAAGACTTATCTCCATCGTTATTCTCTATCACGGAACAATATTCCTCGATAGTTTTCCTCGCGTTGTCGAGAATCTTTTCGGGCGCGTTCTTTGTGTTGAAGCGCAGCACCATCTCGGGTCTGAGAGGGTGGGGAATATCGTAGGACACGAACTCAACGTCGTCCTTGTAGATAACTTCCTGGAACAGAGCTCCTAGCGTGTGGCCACCCAGAGGCAGAGTGATGCTATACGTACCCTCATCCTTCTCCCGCATGATGTTCTTGAGCGCCTCGGTCATATATACATCCACGCGCTTGCGCAGAATCTGGACGGCCATCTTCACCAGATCGTGGGCTTTGATTACTCCGATACTCTCAACCTTCAAGTCGAACCAGTTCGGGCGGTTCTTCTCGTCGCGGGAATAGCATTTCTGGACAAGGAAGTTGTCGAAGTAGCGCCCTGCGTCCTTGTCGTCCTCGTGAGCCTTGACGTACTCCTCGCGCTCCTTCTTTGCTAGATTCGGGTCGACGTGCCACAGAGTTGTGGCGGTATGTACCTGACTCACGCCCTCGCTCTCGACGGCCAGGCTTGCGGTGATATGGATAGACTCGCCCGCACGAACCTTGAGGAACATACACGGAGTCCCGAAATCGGGGTCTTTCATCAGAATGCCTTCGCGGCCAGACTCGACCGTGAAATCGTCGGTCGTAATGACGTCGTCCTTCTTGATTTCGGGCATGCGAAGCTCGATCTTTGCGTCCTTGATGATGCCGGACTCGTCCGGGGTGACGTTGACTGGGAGCATTTCCATTCGGTGCCGAAGCATTTCGTGGGGCATCTGGGTCGTGTTCTTGAGGATCTGGACGTCGCGGATCACAACGGTGGGGATTCCCGAGAGCAGGATGCGCCGAATCGAATTAATCATACTGACCGGAAAGTACACAAGCTCAAGAACTAGAGACCTGCCCTCATTGGAGGTGCGCAGGCTCTTGATGGCCGGCATAGTTTGTTCCTCCATCTTGTCTCGTTATTGTTCCATCCGTTTTTTTCCTGAAAACCCATAATGTCGCAGCCCTACCTGTTTTACAGCGACCGGTGCCCGAACTCAAAGCAGATTATAGAGACGCTGAAGGCGCTCAACAAGGCTGGTCTTTACAAGTTCGTTGACGCGTTATCTCTCCAGCCCGCCCAGCGCCCAGCCTGGCTGAAGAGTGTGCCGACCCTCTACGTCCCCGACACCAAGGAGGTCATTGTGGGCAAGGACATTTACGGCTACATCGCGAAGCCCACCAATTCTCGCAAGGAACACCCCACGAAGCCGGAGGCGGGAACTGCCGCTCCTCAGAACCAGATTGGGGAGCTCTCGGCTTGGGGGTTTGAGGGTATGGGGCGCCTCAGCGAGTCCTATTCTCTCTGGGATACGCCGTCTCAGTTCGCATCGGGAGGCGGTAGTATGTACACGTTCTTAGACGGGGCTCCGGCGGCTGCGATGTCGCAGGGCGACATGCCCTCGTCCGGCGGCCCATCGTCAAAGAATACGCTGGACGACAAGACGAAGTCCGCAACGAATGCCGACGTTATGAAGCGGATGGAACAGATGGCGAATCAGCGCAAGAGCGAGTTCGGAAGCGTCGAACGTAAATAATCATTTTCATATATTCGTGCTGAATACTACAATATGGCATCCAAACGCACCCTCATGGCAGCCTTCTTCGACCAGTTCGGGGCATTTGCTTCGGAACTGTGCGAGATGTACCCCAATGACGCCGACTTCTCCCTGTTTTTAAACACGCTGTCGCTCATCAAGATGACGAACCCGGCTATGGTGGTGAGTTATGTCACCGACAACGTCGTCCAGTTCGAAGAGAAGATTATGAACAGCGACGAGACGTTCTTCATGGACTACGATTTTCGGGAGTACACGAGCCACGTCGATATGAACATCTTTCAGAAGCTCAAGCAGTACATTGAGAACATGAGCCCTTCGTCCAAGCAGAATGTGTGGAAATATATTCAGAACATCGTCCGGCTCGCCAAGGCTATCCAGTCGACGGGAAATTAGACCGAGTTATATCCAGCGAAGTCGCCGCAGACTCTTTGTACGACACAGGCGCCGGCACTGTATCAAACCCATAAAGATCACGAGGAGACAGCGTTCGCAGCTCCGTGATCGCATCGTCTGGCCTATCGAAATTCCGGAACAAAATTTGATTCACCTCCGCTGGCGTCCAACGGTACTCCAACTCGGGCGAAGTCCAATCGTCGAACTCGCGATCGTAAAAACTGCGAACCATCTCCTGAAGAATTGCGCGATTGCACTTGCGGAACTGGACGATCATATCGATGCGCCCCGGCCTGATCAGCGCCTTGTCTATCCGCTCGGGGTAATTCGAAGAGATCGCAATAATGCGTCCAGAACTTTCCAGCGTTCCGTCGAGAATGTTGAGCAGGAATGAGAGGTCGATCTGTTCCGGCTCGTCCTCGTCTTTGTGTGCGGCCTGCCACGCATCTTCGGGACTCAGTTCTTTCTTTACGACCGGCTTCTTGAAGTCTCGGCTCAGAACGGTGTCCCCCATCGCGTCAATGTCTTCAATCACGTAGAGCCGCTCGTGAATCGGAATCGTATACTTCTCGCTCTTTGAGCCGTCGTAGACATATATGTCGTCGTTGTAAAAAAGATGATTGAGCTGAGCCTTGGTTTTGATTTGGGATAGGTGGATGTTAATGATGTGCCGGCGCGCAGTGTTCGCGATCGCCTTGACGGACGACGTCTTGCCGCACCCCGGGTCGCCGTGAAACATGAATCCCAGAGTGTACGGAATCCCCTTCTTCTCATACCAATCCTTTCGAGTCAGGAAAAACTCGACGTGCTTACACACCTTGTCGCGCTGTTCAAAAAACACGTTCTCAAACGTCCGCGTCGTATGGAACTTGTGCTTCGTATAAATGAGATGCGTTGTGGGCAACGAATTCTGGGTCGTTTTCTTGGATTTGGTGTTGGTCATCATATCGAAATAAAACAGGGACGTTCCGAGTTTATTGGCCATCCGCCGTTCGTAGTCTGCGTTGCACCGCTCCACGAAATCGCGGAGAAACTGGGACTCGTGGTCATAACAGAAAATTCGGAACTTGATGGATTCAAGTTCTCCCTCCGTGTGTTTCAGAGACGTGAGCTGGAAATAAATATCGTTCTCGACCATGATCGGCTCAAACTCGTTGGGCAGGTATTCGTGGTGGCTCACGCACAAAAGGTTGCGGATGGCGGGAATCGTGCTCACGTAGTGAACGACCGAGTCCATTCGGCTCTGGCTAGACGAAATCGGCTGGGACTGATTCGTTTGTTTACCAGACCCTTTCACGGTACGCTCACACTCGATGGTCGCTCGAACGGGCTTGTTCGAGGGGGGAGGGGGGGTCGACGGTTCGAGCCGTTTGCGGCGGCAACAGACGTCCTGAATGTGCGGCCACCATTTGGGATACGACGACACCAACTTGTCGTACAGGCTGAGACCGATGAAACTGTAGAGTGGATTTCGCCCCATGCCCATCGACATCCCCATCGCCATCATCATCTGATTCCGCATCAGATCGGCCATATTTTGCTGCGGCTGCATTTACGTTTTCAACGCTAGAACTCTGAAAACGGAAATAGTCTAAAGAATAAAACTAGACAGCATAGAATGGGTAATACCATCCAAGTTTCCGGGCAAATCCACGAGATAATGCTGAAACTCAAGAGGGCTCGTCCCTCAGAATGGATCGTGCGATATCCTCCTACCAAACGGCTGCGAGTGTCGTCGTTCGAAGAGAACGGCGCGAAAGCGGTCAATCTCCCCTATAAAGGAGTTATCATTCATGTGAGGGACGGTTGAATTCAATTAACTTCGTTTCATGCACATATCGAGAGTCGGGACATTCACATTCATGGGTTTAGAGCGCTTTAGTCTTAGTTGCTCAGACGCTTTTTCCACGACGTCGTTCGAAAGGCTCACGTACTTCTTGATATCCCGCAACGGGCCCTGGACGTTCATGGACGGGAACAGAAGCCGGATGGGGTGGATTTCCGATAACACAATATAGTTCTCGCCCGACACATAGTCCCGGAACTGCTCGATATCCAGGGGGCCTCCAAACATCCGTAAAATAGAGCGGGGAGGAGCGGGCGAGAGTGTTCGGGACTTGTACATGTCCCCGTACAAATGCGTAAGAAGAGCATGTCGGTTCCACTTCGAAGAGTCCGGGGTCTTATTGTCCGAATACAGGTGCGCTAGTGCGCATTCGGGGGAACAGAAGTTGCCTTCGCAGTTGTAGATGTTGTTGTACACGTCGTACGATATTGGAAGGACGCACGGAACCCAGTTAAACGTATGCACGCACCAGAAACACGCGGTCTGGGGCGAATACCGTTCCGTCGAGACCTTCGACAGAATCGCCTTCAAAAGCTCGGTATCGAACCTCTCAATATTCTTCTCGACGGAGTTGAGGATGTCTGAGTACGAGGTGACATCTCCCGCCGGAATAATGTCGTCGCCGGGCGACTCAGAGACCTTCAGGAAGAAAACGACGGGGGTCTCATCAATGGACTGGGTCTTCACAACCGCCTTGGCTTTGCGTGGAGGCATTTAAACTTCTAAAGCGCAAAACGTCAAAACCGAAAGTGTTTTTAGAATTTAAAGGATGCGCATCGTCTGCATGACGAACGATGCCCAGCTCCCAATGATGAAGAACATGCTCAACTCGGCACTGAAGGCTGGGTTTCCCATGGAGCTTTTTCACTGCTACCTCCTGTCTTCGAACACCGAGCAGGCTGTGTACAATACCCCCGAGTTCAAGAGCATAACGACCCGCAAGCTCGAAGTTATTCTGGACAACATGCGATACGACCCCCTCGTGCTGTGGATCGACAACGATATTGTGCTCTTCGAGAACTGTTTGGAGGATATTCTACGACGCCCGGGATCGTTTGTTATGCAGGACGATCTGTGGGGAGCGTGCACTGGCTTCTTTTTGGCGCGCAGGTCGCGCACGAGCCTCACAACGATTCAGAACTCGATCGAGTACCTCAAGCTTCGGCCGAATGGTACTGAGAACGACCAGCACGCGTTCAACGCCGTGAGACGCGGAGTTTGGGGAATGACGGTGTCTCTTTTGCCCCAAGACGAGTACCCAAACGGGAAAGTGTACTTCGAGGATGGCCGTAGGGCGCACGCGAAAATGGTGCATTGTAATTTTTTAACGTCCACGTCCGAAAAGGTGCAGCGCCTGAAATCGAGCGGCTTCTGGGACGAGGCGGACGCGGCGTTCAGCATGGTTCGAACATACTCCATCTAAAACGAATTTAAAGATAGCGTGGCCCAAAGATGAACACACAATGGACCTATCAAAGCAGTACCGCAAACACACGCACCGCGAACATATTCTCTCGCTGCCCGACACCTATGTCGGCAGCATTGAGAATGCGGATGAAGAGATGTACGTCGTCGACGAAGAGAGCTTCAAGCTACAAACGATTTCCCCATTCAATCCCGGGTTCTATAAGCTGTTCGACGAACTTCTCGTGAACGCTCACGATCACGCAGTCCGACTGAAGCAGAAGAATTCGGAGAACCCGGTCAAGACCATTTCCATCGACGCGACCGAAACGACCATCACAATCCGGAACGACGGGGAGTCGATCGACGTCGAAAAGCACCCAGAGTACGGATGCTACATTCCCCAGATGATCTTTGGCGAGCTGCTGACGTCCACGAACTACGACAAGACCGAAAAGAAGCTGGTGGGCGGGAAGAACGGCTACGGCGTCAAGCTGGTGAACATCTTCTCCAAGAAGCTCGTGCTCACGGTGGTGGACGGCGTTCGTGGCCTGAAGTATGTTCAGACATTCGAAAACAACATGTCCACGGTCGGTGTTCCGTCCGTCAAGGCCTGCAAGACCAAGCCGTACGTGGAGATTGAGTGGACGCCGGACTTCGGGCGCTTCGGGTGGTCAACTCCGGCAATTCCGGCAGGCATTCTCCAGGTGATCCAGCGACGCGTGTTTGACCTCGCAATGACGGTTGGGAAGGAAGTGAAAGTCACATGGTGCGGCGCACATATTAGGTTCCGCGATCTCGCAACCTACGCGTCCTGGTATCTTCCGAAAGATGCACCCGTCGTGACAGACGTGCCGCATCTCGGGTGGCAGGTTGCAGCTGCTGATTCCCCCACGGACAAGTTCTTCAGCGTGAGCTTTGTGAACGGCATATGGACTCGTTCGGGCAAGCATGTAGATGAGATTACTAATCAGATTGTTTCGTACTTTGTGAACCATTTGGAGACTAAAAAGAAAATAAAGGTGCGCCCCGGACTCGTGCGCGACTCGCTGGCCGTGTTCGTGAACTGCTCCATCGAGAACCCGAACTTCAGTTCGCAGACCAAGGAAGTGATGACCTCGAAGGTCTCGCATAAACTGTCCGAGGACTACCTCAAGAAGCTCGTGACAAAGCTGAACATCGTGGACACCGTTATGGCCCAGCAGGCTGTGAAGGACACCAAGGAGGCATCGAAGACGGACGGCAAGAAGCTCTCCAAGATCACGGGTATTCCCAAGCTGGACGATGCCGTCTTCGCGGGGACGGCGAAGAGCCAAGAGTGTACCCTGATTCTCACGGAGGGCGATTCGGCCAAGGCCATGGCTTTGTCCGGTCTGTCGCAGGATCAGCGCAGGTTCTTCGGCGTGTTTCCGCTGAAGGGCAAGCTACTCAACGTCAAGGACACGTCGGCAAAGAAGGTGGAGATGACGGAGGAAATCGCGAACTTGAAGAAGATCGTGGGGCTGGAGTCGGGCAAGAAGTATGCCGACATTCGCAGCTTGCGGTACGGCAAGATCATGATCATGACCGACCAGGATTACGACGGCTCGCACATCCGCGGCCTGCTCATCAATATGTTCCACGAGCTGTGGCACGAACTCATCAAGATCCCCGGCTTCATTACGTACATGGCCACCCCGATCGTAAAGGCGAATAAGGGCACGCAGACCAAGACCTTCTACACGCAGTACGCGTACGAGGAGTGGCGCAAGACGGACGCGGCGCGGGGGTGGAAGGTGAAGTACTACAAGGGATTGGGCACGTCGACGCGCGACGAGGCCAAGGAGTACTTCAAGATTCCCAACATCATTCCGTACGAGTATGCCGCGAACAGCGACAAGCGGATCGATTTGGCGTTCAATAAAGCGAAGGCCGACGACCGCAAGGATTGGCTGAAGACCTACGATCGCGCCGACATCATTCCAAACACCAAGACGCTGAAGTACGAGGATTTCGTGGACAAGGATCTCATCCACTTCTCGAACTACAACCTTGAGCGCTCGATCCCGAACGTGATGGACGGGCTCAAGACGTCGCAACGCAAGATTCTGTACTCTGCCCTCAAGCGCAACTTGAAGCAGGAGATCCGGGTCGCGCAGTTCGCGGGATACGTGTCCGAACATTCGGGATACCACCACGGCGAGCAGTCGCTGAACGACGCGATCGTGGGCATGGCGCAGGACTTCGTGGGCTCCAACAACGTCCCGTGGTTCGTTCCGCAAGGCCAGTTCGGGACGCGGCTGCAGGGCGGCAAGGATTCCGCGTCGCCCCGTTATATCCACACCTACCTCCAGCCGTACATTCAGAACCTCGTGCCACAAGACGACTTTCCGTGCCTGACCTTCCGTGACGACGACGGACTCCCCGTCGAGCCGGAATGGTACGCTCCAGTTCTTCCGATGATTCTGGTGAACGGGTCTCGCGGTATTGGGACGGGGTACTCGACCTTCATCCCCCAGTTCAACCCCGCAGATTTGAAGGCCGCGATTTCCGAGTGGCTGGAGACCGGCACGGGTCTCGACCGGGAGTTTGTTCCGCATTACTCGAAATTCAAGGGGGCGATCCGCAAGGTCGCGCCGCAAGATTACGAGTGCCGCGGCGTGTTCAAGATGGAGGGCGACATGCTCGTGATCACCGAACTTCCGGTCGAGACTTGGACGATGGACTTCCGCGAGAAGCTGGACAAGATGCTGACGGACGGCGTGATTCGCGATTACTCGGACACGTCGACGGACACGGAGGTTCTCGTGAAGGTCAAGCTTGGCGCAGCGGGCGCAGCGCCCGTCGAGAAGATGCTCGTCGAGAAAATCAAGCTCACAAACATGCACGCGTTCAACTCGAAGTGTGTGATCCAAAAGTACGAGACCGTCGGCGAGATCCTGCGCGAATACTGCGGCGTGCGTCTCGTGCTGTACCGCGAACGGCTGGCGTACATGCTGAAAGAGCTCAAGGATAAACTGCCGTACCACGAGAACGTGGTGCGCTTCATTCGGCAGCAGTGCGAGGACAAGCCGCGACCAGAATTGCGCAAGAAGGCCGCCGACGAATGCGACAGGCTTCTGGCGTCGGAGAAGTTCGATAAAATTAGGGAGTCCTACGACTACCTCTTGAACCTCCCGATCGCGTCACTGACGCTGAAGCACGCCCAGAAGCACGAAAAGGATCTGGCGGATCTGAAGGCGCAAATCGCGGAGCTGGAGAAGAAGACGGCGGTCATGCTGTGGAAAGAGGAGCTCGGGAAGCTGAAGGTCTGAGACTATAAAAGATAGAAGATTCAACCAGTAAAATAACCCAGTCTTTTTTCATTTAAGTTATTCTCATTATGAAGGTAATATATTGACGACCAACGTTATTTGTTCCATTCTGAACAGCAGCATAGTATTGTCCGGTCTGCCAAGTATCACTTGATACACTTGATCCACCACCGCTAGCCATTACAGTTCCGCTACCACTCATATTTGGAGTTCCATTTGTTCCATCACAAATGTGCCAACCAGCAGGAACAGTTGCAGCAAGACCATACCACATAATAATACTGCCGATGGGTAACATTGATGTCGATCCTCCTGCGAATCGCTGGGTCCACGCAGACCATGTTGTTGCATTCGTTCCGTATCGTGTCCACATCGCGTCCGAACTGGAATCCATACCACGCTGGGTCGGCCATCCACCGCTTCCGTCGTTTGAATACGGGGTCAAAGTTTCAACGAACACGTAACTTGGCGGTAACTTTACATCCCCACCATTGCGCCATTCGCATGTAATACCCTGTCCTTGTGTTGCGTAATAATATGGAGTGCGAACAGGGTCAAGATTAGGAGTAATACTAGTACTATGGTAATCGCGCCGTCTTAACAAACCGCTGGACGAGTATAATTGTTGTATAATCTCATTTCCAGTTCCAGGCATCAATGCCGGATTTGCAAAAAAAGTATCACTATTGCTATCTGGAATTGACCGGACCGGGTTTACGTAAAACCCAGCTTGCGATGACGTTACTGCACTTCCACTGGCGTTCAGGACAATAGAGTTATTCGTTGGGGCACTTGCGCTACTTCCAATCGCTACAGCATTTGACCCCGATCCATTCGCATTATTGCCTATAGCTATAACGCTATCTCCGCTTCCAGTAGACCCCGTTCCGATTGCTATCGCGTTCTGAACGGTCGCATCTGCGCCATACCCAATCGCAATAGAACCCGATGCAGTCGATGTTGTGGATGAACCGATAGCCACAGCATTTATCGCCGATCCATTCGCATTATTGCCTATAGCTATAACGCTATCTCCGCCGCCATTCGAACTCGTGCCTACTGCTATCGCGTTTTGAACGGTCGAGTTTATATTAGACCCAATCGCAATCGAGCCTGTTCCGGTCGCATTGTTAGATGATCCAATGGAAACTGCATTTGTAGCGTTAGCGCTCGTAGAACCTCCAATCGCAACCGCACCTCCAAATGTTGCGGACGACGAATTTCCAATCGCTATAGAATTATCGCCAGTCGAACCGCTGGACGTCCCGATACTGATGCTGGACGTACCGTTTGATCGACTGGACGCACCGAGACTGATGCTGGACGTACCGTTTGATGCAGAGAGTGCTCCTATAGAAATCGATTGGTACGTCTGACCCGTGCTTCCTGCTCCGTACCCTATAGCGATCGCCCGAGCATATTGCCCCGTCTGACCGGCGTTGAACCCTATCGCGATCGCTCCTCCAGTGATGCCCGCCGATAGAGTTCCTTGGCCGTACTGTCCCGCATTATTCCCGATCGCGATAGACTGCGGCTGTTGGCCAGTTCCTCCAGCGCCCGCGCCAACCGCAATGCTGTATGCTTGCTGGCTATACTGCCCCGCGTTCGCGCCGATATTAATTTTCGAATCGCCAGCGACCCACGCAGTTCCGTTCCAATATACATAGTCCCCGAAATTGAGAGCTGTCGTCGGGAGTCCAGCACCGGTGTATCCGGTGTACCCGGTAAAGCCAGTATACCCAGTGACTCCAGTGTACCCTGTGTACCCCGTGTACCCAGTAAATCCGGTGTATCCGGTTCTTCCCGTGTATCCGGTGTACCCGGTAAATCCTGTGCCTCCGGTATTACCCTGTATACCCATCGAGCCAGATGGTCCGACAGGTCCTATTAATCCAGGAGCAGCACACGCAACTTGCCCCTGTGCGAGATATTGACTGTAGGACAGGAAGGGCATTGTTGTGTTAAACTAAGATTTTCATAACTGGGAATTATCATAAAGATAAGGATGGCGCAAGAAAACCAGCCAATCACTTATCAGCAGTTATTGGCGGACGTATTTGATGAGAACGCGCGTAATCGGTTGGTCGATGCCCAGGAGTACGAGGAAGAGGAGGTCGATCCGTATGATATCGATAAGTACTCGGAGAACGAAGTGGATGACCACGAAGAATTCAATAAGTTCCAGGGTGATTTGAACAAGCCCGAGCACGTCATCAAAGTTGATCCGGCCGTAGGAGGAACTACGACCTACGGCTACAATAAAGATGTGCGAACGACTGTCGTGAACATCGACGGGAAATTCAGAGTTGTGCCCACGACACTGGCTGCGCGCGTAACGTCCTATAACCAATGCCTTTCCGGCGCGTTGTCTCAAACTGCATATCAGAATTCGTCGGCGACTCGGTTTCTCGTAGGTCTCGGGAGACAGTACAAGAACGTGAGTTCCGTAAAGATTATAACGATGGAGTTCGAGAATAGTTTTAATAGCTTCACCGGGATCAAAGCTCAAGATGACGGAACAACTGTTGGGCGAGACAACACATCGTTCGCGTTTCTGTACTATGTGAACGGTGCAACGGGATCTCCCGGAATAAGCAACGTCGTGTATTCGTCCGAAGCGAATTCGGTGTCTTTGGTGTGGGACGATTATTCTGTGGTGAGCCGAGTCATTACGATCGCGTTAGCGTCGAATCCATCAAGCCCAATAAAAACCATAACGGATTCGGACACTCAGTACTGGACCGGCCCGTCCACCGCATTCCCGTACCAAACGTCGTTCCAAATCCAGAATTTACCGTCGCCGGGTCCTTACGTCGTGAAACTGACGTTAACAAACGCGACTGGGAGCACGAGTGTATCCGTAAATACGATCGTTATTCCTGACGGAAATTACGCTCTTACGGGAACGTACGGTCTCATCCCGACAATCTTATCGCAGATATCGACTGTATGTACGACCAACCTCCCGAGCGGATGGAATTTCACGAACCTGAACATTGTCCAGGATCCGTACTCGTTCAAGCTCACGTTCAAATGGGATAATCCGTACAGCCTTCAGTTTCCCCAAACCACGGACTGCTTCACACAGAACGGGCTAGGGTACAACTTAGGGTTTTACGATATCAGTTATTTTTCATATGTGAAGTCCGGCTTGTACTACATAGATTGTGATACTCGGCCTGATGTGAGCCCCGATAGGTATGTGTATCTCGTCATTAACGACTGGTTCCAAATCCAGCATCAGTATGCCGACCAAACACAGTTCGGCGCGTTCTTGAAGATTCCTCTGACTGCGCCAAAGTATAGCGTGCAGTATGATAATATTCAGCTGGACACGATCACGAAGGAGTACTTTTTCCCTATGCCCGTGAACATCCAAAAACTCGATATCACCGTGGTGGATTCGTACGGGAAGCTTCTTGACATGAACGGAGGTTCGTTCTCAATGAGTTTGGCTATTAGCGAAGTCTTGCAGCCAGGAATCTACGAAAATTTGCTGAAGATGTAATAATGGAGAAGTCAGTTCTTGAGAACATCCAGGATCCGCACGTCGAGAACCGATACAACGCGACTTCGACGTCGCAGCAGTATCCTGCGCCGAAGCACGGCGGCCGTGTACCGAACATCAACGATCCTTCGCTACAGGAGCTGTCGGCGCGACCGTACAAGATGTACGCGGACGGCCCCACTTTATTCGGCCAGACCAATCGGTGGGATATGATCGGGCACATCCACAAGGAAACTCCGCTCAACGCCGTGTTTTTTAGCGACGCGAACGTGGAGAAGCTGCAGCAGGATATCCAGACCCAAGTTCTAGTTATGAGCGGGAACAAGTACCATATCGATCGGCAGAGCGACGACGATTTGAAGATCATTATGCGCAGCTACTACTTGCAGTACGCCCAGAACAACCCGAAGATGGTCGCGCAGGAACTGTCCGATCTGAACAGCCGCGTCATAGGGTATGCGGCAAGCAAGATTTACTCGGAGGTGGATTTCCATATGTTTTACCGCAAGGATCTGGAAGAGTTCGCTCCGGCCATCGCGAATCCCCAGAATCCCCACGTCTACGGGACGCGCACCGGAGAACTCAAGAGCTTCTTTTGAGCCCGCGGAATAATACTTGAACTCTTTTTTTTAGTGTAAGCAATGGATCTTCGCACCTTTCGTGCGAAAACGTACGCGAAACACTCGGGACAGCTGTATGTCTTCGAGCCCACATGGGACTCGTTCCGGCCAATTTCAAAGGTTGGTTGGGACGGACAACAGTACGCGTACACTGCCCCCCATACTCAGAACCTGTTTTCTCCGCACTACGGATTCGCAAGTCCTGAAGAGAAGCGAATGTGCGCAGACATGGCCGCGTCGGTCGACATGGATAAAGCGGCAGACATCACAGACCCCGGCGATTTCATGAGGTGGGCTGGTCTTGGTGGATCGGAGTGGTTCCGTGATCGGCCGTGTGTGTTCTTATCGCCGTGCTCATCCCGAAACTGGAAGGAGTACTTGGCGTATCTCAAGTCCCGACCGAAAACCCTGCGTCGGGCTCCTCGTGGCCGACTGACTCTCCGACGACGTAAGCGTTTAGTCGCTGAATGAATACTCTAGAAAATGAAGGTGAACATTATTTCGAACTACAAGCCCAAGACTGGGCTGATGCATGATGTGGGGATTCTGCGAGGGATCCTCACGGCTGCTCTCGATAAGAATGTTGAGATTTTCAGGGTGCATTACATGCAGCCCCAGTGTGCGGACGCAGACCTGAACATCTTTATGGAAGTCATAAACCCCACCCTGTTCGCATACGCTGGCCGAAACATCTGGATTCCGAATCCGGAGTGGACGTACAAGAGCTGGATCCCGTACCTTTCGTCCATCGACGAAGTGTGGGCAAAGACCACCGAGTGTTATGACCTGTTCAAGGAGCATACGCCGAGCGTGAAGTACATTGGCTGGGCGTCCATCGATAAGATCTGGGTTCCCGAGACCGACAAGAAGAACTATTATAAGGCGATCGTTCCGGTGGGCAAGAACATCTACCGCCACCCGAAGCCCCTGCTACAGGCGTACCAGCGCATCCTTCAGTCCGATAGCGCGATGTACCGCAAGTTGCCGACGCTTCATATTACCTACAGCGACACGGACGTTGAGATTTTTGTGCCGGAGGACATTTCGTCGAAGGTCGTGCTGTACCCAAAGCCACTGAACGAGAACGACTACGACGAGCTCATGCGCGAATGCGGGCTGAGCGTATGTTTGTCGGTGAGCGAGGGCTTCTCTCACGCCGTGAACGAGTCTATGTCTGCGGGATGCAACCTCCTTCTCTCCCCCATCCGCCCGTTCCTGGACAACCTGGTGGGAGATGCTCACGTGGGCACGTTTTATGCGCGCGAATCGAAACGCCAGCAGCATCCGGAATGCTTGGGCATTCTGATCGATTCGGATGTCCCGTCGATCATGGAGGCGCTGGAAGACTACGTGAACGCCGATTTCAAGACGAAGCGGGTGGGATCCCAGATGTCTCGCGAACTGTACGGCGCACACCACCAGGCGTGGGTGGACAGAATGAAGTTCATGTTGTCGGAGATGAAAGTTCCGGCATACTCGGCGAAGGACGCTATGCCGAAGGAGGAGTCGTTGCCGGACGTGTCGATCGTGACGATCACGAAAGATCGGCGCATTTTCATGCCGCTGGCCAAGTATTCGTACATGATCCAGTCGTATCCCGAAGATAAGATGGAGTGGGTCATCGTGGACGACGGAGAGGATAGCATTGAAGACACTCTGATCGGAGTTCCGAATGTTCGGTACGTTCGATGCGACCAGGCGATGACGATCTCCGAGAAGCGCAACCTGGGCGTCCAGAGCGCGATGTACGATGTCGTGGCGTTCATGGACGACGACGATGTGTACCCGAACAACTCGATCCTGCACCGCACGGCCATGATGCTGAAAGAGCCGAAGAAGGAGTGCGCGTTCTGCACCACGATTCCGTGCTACGATATTTCAAAGTACTCGTCGTTCATGAACGTTCCGCCGATGACGCTGCCCCAGTCGAAGCGGGTCTCGGAAGCCACCCTCATTTTCACGAAAAAGTTCTGGACGGAGCGGGGGTTCAAGGCGGATGTCCACGTAGGAGAAGCAGACGCATTCATTCAGGGTCGTGAAGGAATGTGCCGGGAGTTATCTCCACAGGACGTTATTGTGAGCTTGGTTCATCCCTTGAACACGTCCTCGCGCAAGACGCCAGAGATGAAAGAGCCCAACGGAAATCATTACGGTTTCAACGAGACACTGTTCACGCTCGTGTCCGAGATCGGAGAGACTTTAAAGGCCAAAAAGGCGGCGTAGACCGGTCTTGCGGCGCGTGCGGCGCGCGCTGCGGCGGCGGCGGCGGCCACCCTCAGTCGCCTCGGCGGCAGGCACGTCGGCGGCGGGCGCGCCCATCTCCTCACCGCCCTTGAGGACAACGCGGCCCTTCGGCTTCAGACCCAGGCGCTTCAGCGTCTTGCGGATCGTCTTCGCCGACACCTTGCGCGAAGACTTGCGGCGGCGGCCGCCGACAGCGGCAGGGGAGAGAGCAACAGCAGATCCACCGTGTTCAGGTGCACCCTCGACCATTTTAGTTTATACTCTTTCTAGGAGAAATTGTTTAGGCGGAGCAGGAGAGACACGCTGGCTCGACCGTGAATTTTTGTGCGCTCGATGCGCCCTTTGTGCGCAAATAATAGCATCCGGTCTTGAGACCCTGTTTCCAGGCATAGATGTGCATGGACGAGATCTTGGCGTAGGTGGGCTCGGTGAGGAATAGGTTCAGAGACTGCGACTGGCACACGAACGGGGCTCGGTCGCGGGACATGTTGATGAGAGTCTTTTGGGGGATCTCCCACACGGTCTTGTACAGTTCACGAACGTTCTCGGGGATCTCGGCGATGCCCTGGACGCTCCCATTGTTCGCGATAATCTGGGTGCGAATATCTGCCGTCCAGAGCCCCAGACTGGTCAGGTCTTCAACGAGGTACTTATTCACAATCATGAAGTCGCCAGCGAGCACGCGGCGCGTGTACAGATTGGACGTGAACGGCTCGAAGCACTCGTTGTTGCCGAGGATCTGGGAGGTTGAGGCGGTCGGCATCAGCGCCACCAGCAGCGAATTGCGGATTCCGAACATGCGCATCTTGTCGCGGAGCCCCGACCAGTCAAGTGTCGGCTTTACGCCCCATAAATCAAACTGGAACTTTCCTTCCGATGCCGGCGATCCGGGATACGAAGGGTAGCACCCGAACGCCTGTTCGACCGGAACGTTGCGCCAGTACTCTCCGCTCATATTGTCCATGGATCGCTCGATGCTCGCAGAGCAGGCTGCGAAGTATATGTGCTCGAAGATAAGCTTGTTCAGCTCCTGCGCCTCCAGAGAAGTCCAGGGCATGCGCAGAATCGCGAACACGTCGGCCAGTCCCTGTACGCCAATACCCACCGGCCGATTCCGCTCGTTCGAGGTGCGGGTCTCGGGGGTAGGGTAGAAGTTCTTATCGATGACGATGTCCAGGTTGTTGGCCAGAATGCGCGTGTACTGCTGGAGCTTCCGGAAATTGAAGTACCGCGTTCCGTCGGCCGCCGTGTCCACGAACTTGGGCAGCGCGAGCGAGCCCAAATTGCACACTGCCGTCTCGGTGCGCGACGTGTACTCGATGATTTCGGAACAGAGGTTGGACGACTGAATGGTGCCCAGATTCTGCTGATTGGACTTGGCGTTGGCCGCGTCCTTGTAGCAGAGGTACGGCGTCCCGGTCTGGATCTGGGCGTCGAGAATCATCTGCCATATCTTTTGGGCGGGAACAGTCTTGCGTCCGTATGCCCGCCTCTCATAATGAATATACAAACAATCAAACGCCTTGCCCCAAGCTTCGTCCAAACCAGGACATTCAGAAGGACACATGAGCGTCCACTCCAAATTGTGTTCTACGCGATACATGAACAGATCAGGGATCCACAGACCATAGAATAGATCACGCGCCCTGTCCTCCTCGGCGCCCTGATTGAGCTTGAGACGCAGGAAGTCCTCGATGTCCGCGTGCCAAGGTTCCAGGTAGATGGCGAACGAGCCGTTGCGCTTGCCGCCCTGGTTCACGTACTTCGCGGTGTCGTTGAACACCTTGAGCATCGGCACGAGGCCAGTGGACTCGCCGTTCGTTCCGTGGATCTTTGAGCCGCGCGCGCGGATATTGTGGACGGACAGCCCTACGCCGCCAGCCCACTTGGAAATCTGGGCGCAGTCGCCGAGAGTCTTGTAAATGCCGCGGATCGAGTCGTCGTCGGTCTGAACCAGGAAGCAGGATGAAAGCTGGGGCGTGCGCGTTCCGGAATTGAAGAGGGTGGGCGTGGCGTGGATAAAGAAGCCTTGCGATAGGGCATCGTACGTCTCGGCGACCGCCGCAAACTTGTTTCCGTGGAGCTGAATCGCCACCCGCATCCACATGTGCTGAGGCCGCTCGACCACCTGCCCGTCAGACCGTAGGAGGTACCCCTTCTCCAGCGTCTTGAACCCGAAGTAATCGAACATGAAGTCGCGGTCGTAGGAGATCATCTCCTGGTAGGTCGCCGCGTGCTTGCAGACCATATCGTGGTACTCGTGCGTAATGAGCTGGATCGAGCCATGGTACAGTGCCTCCACACAGTCGAGCAGAGTGCTCGGGGTATTCTTATGATGATTTGAAATGACGATGCGCGATGCTAGCTTGCCGTAGTTGGGATGGTATCGGGACTGCATCATCGCGCACGTCTCTGCCGACATCTCATCCAGCTTTGAGGTGGTAATGCCGTCAGCCAGCTGATTACATACTTTCTGGGCTACGAGATCCGGGTTTACGTGGTCAAGGCCGTCCGACAGTTGACGGATACGCTGCAGAATCTGGTCGAAGCTTACTGGTTCACGCTCACCGCTACGTTTAACGACGTAAAGGTGATCGGTCATATTGTTTTCCATTATTAGTTTGCGCCCTATAAAATTCGTTTCTAAGGTGCAGAGAGTCGCATCGACACATGCATGGCCTCGAATTCCCGCATAAGGAGACCTAAGGTATACGGCGTACTGATTTTTTCACCCTCCATTTCGGCAGTCGAGTCCAGGTACCCAGTTTCGGGCTGGAACAGAATGTCGTGCTTGTCTGAGCGATCCATCATGCTTTCCTGTAAGAACCGCGACACTCCGTGCGAAAGCAAACAGTCCCGCTCCATCTCGCCGATGCGCAGGCCGCCCCCGTCCGCCCGCCCTTCCACCGGCTGTTTCGTCAGGAGTTTGCGAGGACCGGTCGATCGGTAGTTGATCTTATCCTCCGTCATCAGCTTGAGGCGCAAGTAATAGGTCGGGCCCATGAATATTTCGGCCTCCATCATTTCCCCCGTCTGGCCATTGTACATCAGCTCGTGCCCCAGAGGGTGCATTCCCAATTTAAGCATGATGTCTTTCAGTTCGCCAATGCGGTTCTGGCTGGAAAACGACGTCGAATCTAAGAGCGCTCCGAGTTCCACGGACACTTTCACCCCCATGGTTTCAATGAACTGGCCGATGGTCATGCGCGACGGGAATGCGTGGGGGTTCACGATCATGTCCGGCCGCAGACCCTTTGACGTGTAGGGCATATCTTCTTCGGCTAAAGCTATTCCAGACGTTCCTTTCTGGCCGTGGCGAGAACAGAACTTGTCGCCAAGTTGAGGAACGCGGTGCTCGGCGACGCGGATCTTGACTCCGCGTAAAACGACCGGTCCTTGCCCGAATCCTCCTCCGGCCTGCTGGACATCGTAGCGGTACACTGCATCAACGATTCCCGTCTGACCCTTCTTCGGGAGGTACGCTTTATCGCGATAGCCTATATTCTGACCCGCTTCGTTCGTGATGGGTGTCACGATCCCTAATAGAACAGTATCCTCCGTGATCTCCGACCCGACTTTAATTATCCCGTCCGCGTCGAGTTTGGTGTAATCCTTCCCCTCTTGAGGAACGACCGTTTCGCGGAACCGGACATCCGTAAGAATATTTCCGAACTCGGTGTGCGTTTGCGCCATAATATTCACCATCTCTTCGGCCTTGTCGTACGAATGGTAGTACGTCGTACCGAACATCCCGCGCTTCATCGACGACGAATTCAGGATGACGGAATCTTCCTGGTTGTACCCAGAGTAAATACCCAGCGCCACGATTGTGTTTTCGCCGTAGGATAAGCACCCGTCTTTCCCCATAATATATTTCGACGTCCACGTCTGGGAAAGGGGCTGCTGAGCATTATTCAGGATCGTGGAAATGGTGTCGAACCGCTTGGAGAACGCGGTGTTGGCCCAAGAGCAGGCGTGCTTCACCTGCTGACAGAAGAACATGTTCCGCGGAGCTTGGTTGTGATCGGCGTTCGGGATCATACTTGCCGACGCCGAAAATAACGTTATGCCGTGTATTTCCGACAATTGACTCTCGGAGAAGGGTTCGATACTCACTTTCAGTCCTTCGGTTTCCTGCGCATCCACGTACTCGACAATTTTCGATACGAAATCCGACCACTTTCCTACGCGCTTCACGGTTTCGGGCTTGATTCCTTCGCGGTACAGTGGCCTGCACGGGCGGCCTGCGTCCGTTTGGATCGTGTACTCGTTCTCAAACCTGTTCCAGCACAGAGATACGAACTTGGAAATCTCGCCACTCCGGCGCTTCTGGATCATATCGTAATGGAAATCTTCGGCGCCCGACGTGAACACGCCGACCAAATCCGAGTTTATATTCACTTTCGTCCATGACGCAAGGAACTTGGAGGGATGGATAAGAGCCAGAGGCTTGAACGTCTTGCGTTCCGAGACGAGCTTCAACATATCGTTGGACGGCGACGCAGTGGACAGCGAGCACAACAAGGTCAGGGATTTAATGAGGCCTACATTCCCGCCGTCCGGATTATCGGTCGGGCACAGAAATCCCCACGAACTTCCGTGGATACGCCGGGCGTCGATTTGTTTCGTGCTTTTATCCATGTCCACATTCACGCGACGAAGGTATGCGATTGTTCCGGGGTACGAGATGCGTCCTAGTTCCTGGGACACGCCGTCCTTTCCGCCCCACTTCGCCTTGAACGATTTCTCGAGTTCCGCCAAAAAGTTGTAGGATTTCCAGTATATCGCCGGAGTTTCGCGCACGAGATCTTTGAGTTTCTTACCCGAATACGTATCTTTGTTGTAGAACACGCGCTCCTCCATGCTTCGCAGCATAAAGTCTCGGGTGCTCGTATACACCTTTCGGAACTCTTCAAAGCACAGATCACCGGACGATACAAGGCGCTTGTAGCGGTAATGATCACGATCGCTTTTGGGCTTTATGTCCAGGGACACATCGATCGCCATCCGCAGCATCTGGCCAAGGAGGTAGGCTTTACGGCGGTACAGTGATGCGGAACTTTCGCCTTCGCGAAGCTCGCAATGACAGAAGAGGTCGTTGTACAGGTTCACGTAGACTGCAGACTGCGTGGGCGTCCGGCACTGCTTCTTCATGATCAATAAATTCGGGTCTTGCCCCTGATCTGTCTCGGCTCGCATAAGTTGGGCAAGGAACACTTCGTGAGACAAAATGAGTTCTGCGAAGGTCTCGTCGTAGATAGTGCGCTCGTCGTCGGGGATTCCGGCTAAGACTATGTCGTAAATATCTTTGTGGTTCGACACGCCGAGTGCGAAGAACACGCTAATGATAGGAACGGGATTCGCGAATCCGGGAATCTGGATCACGCATAACCGTTTCTTGGAAAAGACGGATAAGTCGTCGGTTTTCTCGAGTAGTTTATCGTCGTCGGGTTTCCGGTTCTTTGGCGGTAGAGTAAGGAAGTGGAAGTGAGGACCGACCGTGCCCGATTCGTTGATCGTGCGGATGCCGGCAATGTACTCGTACACCTCGGCTTTCGTCGCGCCCTCAATCTTCGTCTCTTCGTCTGCTAACTCCACTGTTCCCGCGATCTTGGGCGCGGACGACGAGACAGAAATCCGTTTATTCGCGTAGAACATGTTTTCTCCGAGCCGCTCCTGGGTAAGAAGAACCTTTTCTGACCCGCCAATCACAAAGTACCCTCCCAACTCAAACTTACACTCTCCCGCCGCAAACAGTTCTTCGGACGTCATCGCAGATAAGGGGCAAATCGAGCTCTTCAACATTAAAGGGAGCCGCGCAATCATAACGTCCTCGAACCGAACAGTTTCGCGGACGCCCTCGGTGATGTAATCGAAGTCCATCGTTCCGCGAACCTCGAACGAGTAGGTCTTGTTTGTGAGGCGACACATATGGGGCAATAGAACAGCCCCCGATTCGTCTGTCGGGGGAGAGTACACGAGCTCCGTCCCCGACTTTCCGCCTACGAACACTTCAATCTGGCGCCCGTCGGGAAGATTTCGAGTCAGAGGATTGAGTCCGCGAATGAAATTTGGGATCTTTGTGTTCAGGAAGTCCGCGAACGAATCCAGGTGATGCCGAACAAGTGGATTCGGAACGTCCCGAAAATAAGTGTCTATGACGTGTCTCGCGACCTCCATTACTTTCCCGACAGAAAATCAAGGATGGACTCTTACAGCGTAGCCATCGCAGCGACCGTCGTGTTCACAATCACTCTTTTGATCATCTACAAGTTCCTGGTGAACCCACAGATGGTCATTGTATCGAGTAAATCCAGATGCCCTGATTTATGGGCTTACAATGAAAGTGAGAAGGTGTGTGAGCCTCAGTATACGACCTCGTGTTCATCATTTGATCCCGATTCCCAGACACTCCGAACTGCTACGGCTCGGTGCACTCTCGCACACAATTGCGGCTCGACTTGGCCAGGTTACTGTCCTTGAATGCGCATACCGAGAATCGAACTCGGGTACAGGCCTTATAAGAGCCTGTGATTAACCACTATCTTATATGCGCATCCTTAGTACGTCGAATGCGTTTAGATTGTTTTGAATAAGGAGGGTAATGTATGCGGAAGTTTTCCGGCCGTCTGGCTTGGATGACGTTATAGGATACGCGGAGGAAAAGGAGGCGCTGAGAACCTACCTTACGACGGGAACGTATAAAAAAGCCATTATGCTCGCCGGTCCTCCCGGGATTGGGAAAACGACGCTGGCCCTCTCGTCTGCCCGAACGTTTGGATTCGATCCCCTGGAAATTAATGCGTCCAGATCGATTCGGAGCTTTGAAGACGTGGAGAAAATCAAGGACGCCTGCCGTTCTGCCGTGAACATACATTCGTTCATTCGCGGCGAGACGAGTCGTAAGACGTGTGTTATTTTAGATGAAGTGGACGGCTCTGATCCTCACGCCCAAAACAAGATCGTGGAATGGATCAAAGACCCCAACCGGAAAGTCCCGATCGTGTGTACAGGAAACGAGCTCCCCACAATTTTCAAACGGAACAGCGAGTATATTCATACCCTGCGCTGCGCTCCCCCAAAAGCATCCGACCTCCAGATGTTCTTCCCGAAGCACGATGTCCAGGCTATGATGAAAGAGTCGAATCAGGATGTGCGAAGGATGCTGCATCGCATGCAGTATGGCGAATCCGACCCTATTCCTAAGTATCTGTGTCCTCCGACTGGCTTGCCAGTGGAGAAGATGTTCGTAATGCGTCAGTCGATGTTCGGGCTGCCGGACCCGTTTCACGAATATCGTGGCGACAGACAGGGCACCGCACACTCATCGAAAACCACTGGGAAATGCACGCCCGATGGTACTCGTGCCGGCAAGCCCGAATCCGTGCGCCGCCCGAAGAAATAGGCTCGGTGCAGATCGCACAGGGGGCAGTCGCAACCGTAATCGTATCTAACGAAGCATTGATCTGGTTCTGGCTCGCAGTCACCGCGACAGGCTCAGAGAAATTACGTGGAACCGCAGGCATAGTCACCGTCAAAAGAGCATTCGTGATGCTGCCGTACATATGGGTCGTATACACCCGATTCAGAATTTCCAGGAGGGATGACTGGTTGTTCATAAACCGGGCAATTAGATTTGTCCGCGCCGGAAAGTTGATGGCGCGAATGGTTTCATTCGACAAAAATTCGACTTGAGCTTCGGCGATCTTTTCGAGTACATCGAGAACCTGTTCGTCGACCATTTACATTATTTATCCCGGTCTTTGAAAACCACTTAGCGTTTGAGAAAGGCGTCCATTGGACCCACTTTATGTTTCTTGAGGTACGGCGCACTCATAAACAGGAGCGGATCCAAATCCTTCTCTTTGAGTTTCAAGACTTTGAGCGTCGCTTCTTCTTCGTCCAGCCCGTCCTCTACAAACTCTTCATAAAACTTCTCGTAGCTCTTCTTTTTGTACCCGTCCAAATCCTCAATGGCCAGCGCGAACAATTGTGCGACCGGATTCTGGATCTGATGTGTTATGTAAAACTCCACGTCCGGCTTCAGCTTCTTTTCCCGAACATAATCCACGTGCTCAATCTTGTCGCCCTGCTTCTTCTGGCCTGAGCGGTTTGCGACGTACACGTACGACAACCTGTCCCCGACCTGCGGCTTGTTTCCGGCATCGCGCTCCTCCATCCGATCGGCCAGAACCCGGTGCGCGATTTGTTCGGGGTTCTTGTAGTCGTCGCGCAGCTGCTTCGACAAAATGTACTTTTCCAGCGGATACTCGTTCTTCATGACCTTCACAAGCATATCCTTGACCATCTTCTCGGCCGTCTTGATGTTGCGATGCTCCATGAGCGAATCCAGCGCCCCGCCGAATATATCTTTTACGATCGGGGCGTTGTCGCGCCGCTTCAGGGCGACCCCCATGGTCTTGCGCTTACACTTTGTAGTATCGTCCTCGTACATCATACCGACATACCGCTTTCGACAGAAGAGGATGAACGGGAAGAACGTTTTCTCGTACTCGATCTTGTGCGCCTTTCGCCCGGCGGCCGTGATCCGCTCGGCCGCTTTCTTACCCAGAGCAATGCTTTCCGCCAAATCGCGGGTCGCGAATTTGACGAAGATAGAATCCGTGTCTCCGTAGACCACCTCTCCCCCAAACTCGGTCTCCACGATCTTCTTGGCGTCGTAGATTTTCTGACGCCCCACCGCAGTCGTGCACGCCGCAACCTCGATCTTTCGGATCGGCGAGGTTCGTGAACCACACTGACCGTACACGGAATTCGCGACGACTTTGTAGGCCAGCTGCAGACCGTTCAGCACGGACTTCTGGGCGTCGTCCTCCGTCGTCTCCATGATCTTTCGCGTCTCCTTGCGCTTTTTTAGCAGGATCTCCAGCGTCATGGGAAGTACGCCCACCGTGCGCGGGTCGGTGGTTGGCTGGACGAACCCACAGGTTATGCGCCCGGACGGCTTCTTCTCGTCGTCAAACGTGTCGTACGAGACTTCGTCGATCTTGAACCCCTTTGCGCGAATATCCGTTCCGTCGGAGCCCTCTTGGTGTCGGAGCTTGCCGGACGAGTCGTAGGTTTTTACGTAGACCAGCGTGTCGGGCGACAGGTTGAAGGCAATCATGTTCGACGGGTACAGCGAGTTGAAATCAAGAACGGGGATGGGCTGATCCAGGTACATCCCAATCTTGGGCGGAAGCACGATCGCGCCCTCGTACGACGTGTCCTCGTCGCTGCCGTGCTGGGTCATGATGATCTGATTACGCTTGGAGGCGTTGTAGACCACTGCCGAGTAAATCTTGATTCCTTGTCCCCGCAGAAAGATGTACTGGATTGGAACTCTGCATACGTCAGCCATACCGCGAGCATTGACGATCGTATCCAGCTTCGCCATGAGCGTCAGCACAAGGTCGCAGTCTTGGATACAGTACTTTGCGATGACTGCCCGATCATCTGCCGATCCACGATGCGAAGCGAACATCTCCTGGGCAGACGTATCGTCCTTACCGAACGACCACTCGAGCCTCGACCTATCCTCGTCCGACAGGTCTTTCAGAATGGCCTTCGTTGGGTCACGGATCGTGAACCATTTCTCGTCCTTCTCGACCACTTCAAACTTCTCGCCTTCGCGGTACGGGTTTGTCGTGTTGGTCATGACATCGAATCGTACCTGATTACCCACAAACAGGCCGCGGGTGCTTTTTGTCCAGACCTTCACGCGCGCGTCCAAATACTCGAGCCTCACGACTTTGTCGCGCAAGAACACGGATGCGACGTTATCGAGCTTGTACGAATCCAGGTTCTGTTCGCGGCGCACGCTCAGGAGAAGGTCGATCGCCAGGCGGCCGGCGACTTCGAGGTATCGCACCGCAAACTTGCCCGACGCCAGCTCGAACGTTTTGCGCTCGGTCTTCGCGCGGTCGTGCTTCCAGGGCGTGTTGTCTACACGCCCGAGTCTCAGCGTCAGCTTACAGCGCTCCGCACGATCGGCGATGTACCCATCATCGAACCCGAACGTATTGTACCCGGCAATGATGTCGGGGTTCTCCAACCAGATACATCGCTGGAACTCTTCGAGCAGATGCTTCTCGTTGCGACAGCTCACAAACTTCACGGTGGGGTCTTTCGAGTCTGTGCACGTTCCCGATACGAACACGTAGCGCTGAACGGTTGTGAGAAGATCGTCGGTGTACCGAAAGCTCACTCCGATCTGGATGATCTCGTCGGTTTCGTTGGATGAAACCGGGAAGTTTCCCGACGCAGAATAGGTCTCAATATCGTACGCGGCCGCATACAGAGGAATCTTGGCGGTCGGTTCGGGAGATACGTCCTTGTAGTGTACGACGAAGGATACGTCCACGTTCTCGTCGTCTTCGGCATCGACGTCTTCGGCATCAAACGAGAGGGGGGACGACGGAGAAATGTCGAGTTGGTGAAATAGACGAATGAGAGGGGGGAGGTTCGCTTCGTATATATCTTCGACGAGCACTCTACGATCACCGATCTTCATGGAATCCTTCAGGGTTCGAGACACGACCTTGAACATCCACAGTGCCGGGCACGTGATTTTCCAGACCTTGATAGGTGTGAGGCACGAGAATCCGCGCATAGCGTCCAGCTTGAATTCTTGTGTTATAGCCAGCCCGAACATCCGCTTGCTCGATGCGCTCTCGATCGCGAGATGGATATCGCCAGGCAGTTCGCCATCGGCCGATCGCAGATAGAGGTACGGCTGGAATCCAGTCAGTCGGACTTTCGCGACACGGTAGTCCTCTAAGCGACCAAACACGTCGACCACGTACTTGAAATTCGAGTCGCTCTCCAGCCAATCGGCAGGCTGGATGAGCATTTTATTCATCCAAGTAAGTTCCTTAAGTTAAATTCATTTTCATAGAATAATAGATGTCGTCAAATTACGGATTACCGTTCATGTATGCGAACACTCGTCAGGGAGAAGCAGCCCGGGATGTTGCTCGCAACGAGGACAATACCGCCACTTTAAAGGCCGCCCAGCCGTCGGGATGCGGAAATAACTGGGCGGTTGCCGCATCGATTCCGGGCATGATTCCGATGGGGAATTTTGGGAACTCCCCGGAGGGCGGCTGCGGTATTGATACGCACAGCGACCTTCTGTTTGGAGCGCCCGGGACGGCTCGCATGAAGGGCCCGAAGCAGACCTTCTCCCGGCCGTTCGCCACGACTCCCGACCTAAGTCAGGGAAATCTGGATAATGTCGACGACCAGAGCCGCGTTATGTTCGGACACTCTACGGCGAACCGGAAGAGTATTCAGACGGTATCAGACAAACAATTTCCCGTGTTTGAGCCTCTAATTGAAGAACGGGTAGCTGACATTCCTGATCACAATTATTTTGTAGAGCCGTTTCTTCGTGGGGGATATAGCTCACGTCTTGTCCCGAGGAATCGCGTTGACGTGACAAAGTAACCTCTTCGTGCTGCTTATCGAGCATCTCCATATTCTTGCGCCGCTCGACTGCCTCCAGCTGCTGATCGGTAAGAACCTTTACCGGCTTCTTCGCGTTGATGTATGACTCGGCAACCGACATCCTTTTCGGCAGGATACGATCGACTGCGTCCAGCACGTTATTCGTATCCGCGTACGCCCGCATCGCGTCGTCCTCGGTGCACCCGGCCAATTCCATAATTGTCTGGATGTTCCTGTTCATTTTTGTTGTATCAAATGTAAATACCCTTAATATGCGTTTCGTCGACGCACTTTGCCCCCCCGCCCTCCTCTATCTCCTCTACATCGTAGTCCACATCGGTCTCGATCTCTCGTTCGGACTGTTTGCGACGGCCGTGGGCAAGGTCGTCATGGGAGTCACTGGAGTCATTATTCTCGACGCTCTGTGCTCCGTTGACCTCGGAGTTGTGTCTTGGGTCATCGTCGCCACGCCATTCATTATGGTCGCTCTCGCCACGTCCATCTCGCTGGGGCTGGGCATTGATCGCGCGGCCGGTAAGCTCATGCGCGAAAACTTTTTGTCGCTGACGGGCGACAACCTCAAGAACCGCGACGGGATGGTGTCGACGCTGAAGGACGAGGTCGGCGCCCTCCCGCTTTCACAGGATTCCACGTATTAAATAAAATGCTCTTTGTCGCCTGGCTGTATCGCCAAGTATTCGCGTGCTGTCGCCGCATCGATCGCTTCCTGTTTTCCCAGCCCCATACGGATCAGCGGGGCGTCGCTGTAACGGATCTCCCGTGGCTGTGGGTCGGCGGAGTCAATCCGGACGGTAGCGTGATTGATTACACGGAGGACATCAACACTACGATTACGTATGGAACCGCCGTGACTCCAGAGTGGCTGGACTACGTATTGGACGCCAAGAACGTACAGTGGAAATATCTTGATCCGAAGACGTTAGAAGAGAAGGATTTTCCTTCACTCGGTTTTGTAATAGAGAATGATACCGCACCAGAACCATCTGAAGAGCCGTGTGACGAGTGAATCGCTCGCGTACGTCATAACGAGAGGAGAAACCTACTTTGAAACCGCCGAAGAATTTGTTCGACTCAACAAGATCTTCAGCTACGAGGGCATATTTGCTTACGTGAGTTTATGGGCAGACATGATTATAAGTCCGCTCATAACCATTCTCATGGCGATTTATTACCAAGAACCGCCGGGAATATTTAGTGTCCTCTCTATTCAGAAAACGGTGAATTTGTGGAGGGACTGGTTCTTGTACGAACAAATAAAGAAAGAGGTTCACGAATGGACACAGATAGTGAAATCCATTGGCGGCCCGTTTATTTCTACGAATGACCCCACTTACCATATTTACGTATACGCCGATGCTATGCAGCGAATACATTACTCGTTCTTCCCAAAAAACTGACTGAACGTCTTCAGGAGTTCAGCACCCTGCTCGATGGCCGGCTTCATCTCCGACAGCGACCCCATCAGCTCTTTCTGAAGCCCCATCAGCTCTTTCGTGTCGCGGCGCATACCGCCAATCTGCTCGGGAGTCAGGTTGCGATATGCATGTAGGATCGTTGTACCAATGTCTACATGTGGATCGTCTGTCTTCGGAGGTGCGGGCTCCGGAGTCTTCTTGTCGGGAACATCCTTCTCGTCCTTGTGCTTCTTCTCCCCGTCTGCGTTCTCTCCGTCCTCAAACCCCTCCCACGTCCGCTTCGTGATCATGGAAATCAGGTACACGACAACCAGCCCCGCGATGACCGACACCGTGTGGCTCAGTTTACCTACGTGGTGAGCCAGAATGTAGCCCAAAATAACCCATCCTATGACTTGTACCAGTCCGCGCTGGTACAGAAAAATAGCCACAAGCGCAAACAAAACACCGGCAATCAGAGTGTCCATTATTGTTTATACCTTCACAAAACTTCCGAAGCCCGAACCTGGAGCAGCGCCATGATCGTTGAACTTTCCGAGGTTGGCTACGCCCGGATTATCGCGCGAGGTGCGCCCCGCAAAATTGGCCATGCCCGCCACACCGTCGCCTTCGAACGAGGCCGAAACGCCGCCGTACTTTCCGCCTCCGCGCTTCGCCCGGCGCGTCTTGCGAGACTTCTTGGACTTGGATTTGCGCCGACCCGACCCGACGATCGCGTTCTGGCCACGCTGGGAGTTGGCCGCCCAATCGGCCATCTCGGACTTCGAGGTCCACTCCATTGCCCCCGGAGCAATGGCTCCGGATGCCCCGTAGTACCCGCCACGGTGCTTACGGTGGCGACGAGTATGTTTCTTCGATGCGCGGCTCTTACGAGGCATTTAATCTATAGAAGGAATGTTTTCCAGAACTGTCCAAGATCCGTCCGGATTCTTGGAGCATCGCAGTTTGAACGAAGCGCCCTTGGAACGCAGGAACACCGACGTTTTCAAGTCGGGAACTTTCAAATACCCCCCACCCACAACCTCATAACAGTCCGGGATCTGAAGTTTGACTATGGCCTGGGCATCTCCCGACCCGGACTTCTCCTCTAGATCGACAAAGTATCCGTGCTTTCCCGGTTCATCTGGGTGCTCCTCGTATCCGCGAACTTTATGAGTCTTGTTCAAATCCTTCTTATGAATGAACTGCGCCGCCGTCTTGGAGGGGTAGATAAACGTGTCCATCAGCTGTTTCAGCCAATGGTATCGCTGCTCAAACGTGGAGCAGGCAAACACGCAGTTCGAGTTGAAGATGAATATGTCGGAGATCACAAACTCAAACGGACCCATACGCTCGGCACGGAGAAAGGTGTCGCCGCATATACGTTCATCGACAATACACGGAATTTTACGACACTCCTGTGCGGTCATCCAGAGACACACGGGAATAGCGTTTTCGTAGGTGAATATGATCCATCCAGTCAGACCGGTCGTTTGAGGAACTCGGAAGGTTTTAGAGTCCGGGGGGACGGGTTTCCTGAAGACCAAGCGGGAGCTCGGGGTCCACGCGTAAAGAGTCTGAAGCTGGCTTGCGCGGCTCATACTCGGGCAATTTTACTTCTTGGGTGGGTTGGGTTAAAGCGGGTTCATTTCTCTGGGGCATCGGCTGCTGCGGGGCAAACTGCGGCTGCTGCTGAATATACTGCTGCGGCGGAGCCATCGGGACGGGAACATTGCGGTAAATGATTTTGGGCTCTGGGGGATACATAACCCTCGTTGCGACATATGCAAAAACTTGTAGCATGATGAGGACAGCTACGGTCGCGAGAGCAACGTACAGGATTTCAACGGCTATCATTTGTTGTTCGTGAAGGTTATTCATCAAGGCCGTTCAACGAACAGGTCTTGGTATTTATGCTTGGTGTCGCTCTCCATCCAGACGAGCGTCTTCGCCACATAGGTTGTATAAATCGCCTTGTACTCGTGGAGAATCTTTCCCGGGATCAGCCCGTCCCAGGGCTCTTCAAAATACAGCATCCACTCGTCGCTGGACGGGTGCTCGTCATCGTCCGTGAACTTTCGGCGGATACGGAGTTGGGGAATGTACGTCCACCCATCGTCGCAGAAGATCACGCTAAGATCCTTAGACTCCCGAATTTTGGGGAACTGGAACCTCAACTCCTCCCATTTGGACTGTCTCAAGCGCATGATTTTCCGCATTGTTCTCTTCTGAGCCGGTTATACCTAAACGCATCCGTATTTCGGGAGATTTCTGGATAATCTCGCACAGGTACAGCGTATCGAACAGGGCGTTGTGGAGGTAATCGTGCTTGGGCGCGTGTCCAACAATGTGGGTGTACAGCTCCGCCAGTTTCGGGAACTTGAAGCCTCCGCGCGCCGCGGGAATATTGCACATCGTCCGTCCCAAGAGCATCGTGCACCCCATGGGCTTCTTGAATCCCTGGAAGGACATGATGTTCAAATCCCAGAGAATAGCCTGGACAACCACGTTTTTGTCGAAGTGCATGTTGTGCGCGACCATGATATCGTGCTGTTCACTGTTGAACTGCTCCATTACATATCGAAGGGGGAGCCCAAACTCTGAAGCCTGGGCTTGGGTGATTCCGTGTATTTTCGTAGACTCGTCGGAGATCGTCCACTTTTCGGGCTTGACGATATAACAGTGGCTCTTCACGACCGTGTTTGTTTTGGAATCGATAACTGCCCAAGAAATGGACACAAGGTGTGGCCAGTTGTCGGGGGCTCTGTATGCCGATAGACTCGCATCTGTGGGGAGTCCGGTGGTCTCTGTATCGAAGACCAGGACTCTCATTTTTTACTTCTTATGAAGCTTGTGTAAACATATTCGTTTTACAGGGAGTGGAGGAAGAAGTAGCTGACTAGACCGAAGACGGCAGCGTGGAGCGCCAGGCCGTAGGTCGTCGGGCAGCCCGCCTGCGCAACCTTGAACACCGGGGCGAGCTGGGGGATCAGACCCGTCACGACGCCACCAACCAGCTGGTCAACGAGGCGGTACGTGATCGGCGAGCTGAGGACGAAGAAGACGACTGCGAGAGTCAGCGAGTGCTGCAGCTTCTTGCTTAGGCCGAACATTGTTTGTGTTCTACGCAGAAAAAGTCTTCTGGGTCTGGATGATAGAATTTATCCACTCCGGCGAATTCTCCACGATATCTTTCACCGTCATGATATTTTGGGGGACGGGGTAGTGGATATCCAGGGTATTGCTCTCGCAAATAAATAGACAGGCCGAAATTACGTACACGCACCGAGCCTTTGCGACTGTCGGAGACCAGCGCAAACAATGGAGCTTGTAGATCGCATCTAAGTACGGCGCCAGGACTCCAGCCTGAGGCGACGCCCTCGCGCTGTCCCGAATCATATCCCAAATTAGCCATATAATGTTTCGCCCGTGCGTCTGATCGATGTACGGATTCGGGCGATACGAACAATTCAGAGCTTCCTTGTGGGTGTTCTTGTATACGCTCGAAAACTTGAGCATCCAGGCGATCCAGTACAGCGCCCTCGTACAGTCGCGCGCCTCGGGTCTTAGACAATAGGCCAGTTCGTTCAGAGGAACGTACAAATCGATAGGGTCGTCATCTTTCACGATATGGCGCGCATAACTCGCCGACGGCGATTTCAGGTTTTCCTGGACGGTCGCGTGCTGGAAATCGTGCTCGGGTTTTATCACCGGTAAGTGCGGCAGCTTGTTTTTCCTGGTCAGGGCTACGGTGGCCGCGGCTTCACATACCATGTTTCGGATCTGGAGATTGTTCCGCATATCGGTCATGGCCAATATGGAATACTGGGCTTCGTACGGCGCAAACTTCTCGTAGGACTGAACCAGGTATAAAAAGACATTGGGAGCTGCGCGATTGATGTGGCGCGCGGACGATTCGAACAGGGTGTTCCACAAAGAATGAACGAGCCCAGAACACAGGAGTTCCAGCGTCCAGTAACACGCGTAATCTGCGTGCCCAAGCTTGATGTTTTCGTCCAGAACTTTGGAGACGTGCGCCCGCAAATGTCCGGAGAATGTGAATTTTTGGAAGTCCGCGACGGTTCGTCCGTCAGCGATGTTCATTATTTCTGGAAATAGCACAAAAATTGGTACTCTTTCCCGCATCTGACCAAATCCACGTTTTCAATATGACTGAATCCCGACGTCTTGATAATGTCGATCATTCGTTCTTTGGAGGGCATCGTTAGGCTCAGCTTGTTCTCGCGGTACTTCACACCACCGTTGTTGGCGGCGTCATAGTACGAAAACACCTCGTCGTAGGACGCCTCGTCCTCATTGCGTTTCTTCACGAGTTTACCGGTGTACTTGAACTTATCGAAGAACACCGTGGATTCCGTCTGGCGCTCGAGGTTGTATTTCTGGAGCGAAAAGGCCGCGAAGGGCGACGAGAGGTCGTGCAGCGGATCAAACTTATCGGGATCCACTAAGTGCACGACAAAGTATCCTCCGGGATTCAGCCACTGGTACGCGTTGTCCGAGATAATCTTGGCGTTGGGAAACATGTACATTGAGAACCCCAGCATCAAACAGTGCGTGAACGATTTCGGAGAATACAGCTGGGGCTGAGACACGTCTCCCTTATTGAATTTTGCGGTGGGGCATCTTTCACGACCCTTTTCGATCATCGCGTCGGACGTGTCGACGCCAACGTACTCCAGACCCAACCCTTTGAAATAGCACGCGTGGGTCGCAGTTCCGCAGCACATGTCCAGAATACGAATCGACGATACGGGCTGTTCTACTAAGGTAAGGTCGTGGATCGATACTTCCTCGTACTTGATTCGCTCATTCGAGTTCCAGAGTGCGTCATATATAGCCGCATACTCTTCGTCGAAAATGTCCTTGTCGTGCAGAGTCGTGGATTTTCCGTCCTCGAATCCTTCAATGGATGAGTACCACGTGGTAAGCCCATACATTAGAAATATGAGAACGGCCAAGAAGATATACGCAACGTCCATTAGTTTTTAGCGAGACGATTTCCCTCCAGAAATTGCGGCCGGTAGAAGAGATGGCGTTTCAGACGGGGCGGACTTCGAAAACTTTATGTATCCAAGCACCAAAATAAAGAGTACACACAGCGCGATGATCCCGGTCAGAAGAATGTTCATCCAACTTGATTTGGAATCGCCGACCCATCCGCTTGTTAAATAACTGTTCCGCTCCAAAACATCCGCCTTGGTCTTTTCGGCGTCGTAGTCCTGTAGAAGCAGGGGAATCCCGCCGTCCGACTTGATCGCCGATGCTAAACTTGAAATTTGGCTTTGGCCTTTCAGAGCTCCGTCGATCGCATCAAACTCGTCTCTGTACTGCCTCAGCACCGGTTCAATGTCGCTCTTCGCGATACTCTCTTTCTCGTTCGCTAACCACGCCTGACCATTGAGAGCGGTGTAGTAGTCCGTGCGAGCTTTGGCCGCTGTACTTGGCGTGGCCGAATCCATAGCAGCTTTCAGTCGGTCAAGTTCTTTTTGGCGAGCACAATCAGGCCCGCAGCCCGGGAACAAGGACGTCATTGTTTAAAGAGAGGTAAATTCCCACACCGAGAACAACCAGTACGAGAATATGCACGAACCATCCAACGAACGAGAACGCTAAGTACACGAAGGCCGCAACAATCAGTGTGAGCACAAACTTTAAGAGAATGGGCTGAATGGAGGTGATCGTATCGAGTTTCGCTTTGCTCGCGCTCACCGAATCTTGGATGCCTTTGATTTGGTCATCTGTTTTGGTTATATTGTTTTCGGGGCTTCCAAATAACTGCTTGAACGTCTTATCAAAAAACCCCAGCTGCTTGTTGACCGCCATAACGTCCGTCGTATGTTGGTAATCTTTCGAGATGTCCTGAACGATCTTATCGCGGCTCTGGTCGGCAGGAGTGATAATGTTCAGAATAGACGAGTAGTCGGGAGACTCTACGCGGTTAAAGATATTACCCACCGCTCCCGACGTCGACGAGGTCATCCACAGCTGTTTCGTTGTGGGGTCGGCCGTTAAGTTGAGGGGCATGTACCCGCCAGTATCGAGAGGCGAAACCTCCTGCTGCGTGGTACAATCTCCCTGACACCGAGACACCTGGGAGTTCTGCCCGACGCCGTACAGCGCAGTCTGGTCGATGTTGCCCACCAACGTTTTAATGGGTATTCCGGTAAGACCCTTGACTGCAGTCCACCCGGTCTGTAAAGTCTCGTCCGACTTCATTGCGTTCCCGGCAGCATCGACCCCGTACAAAGCAGTGGAACTGGACGACGTGATAGACACCGTGGCGTCGGCGACCGGCATCCACTGGCTCACGTTCACCGGCTTGGGAATCTTGAACTTCTTTCCGCTCGCATCCTGTGCCCAAAGATACGTGTGCGTCGAAAAAATGTTTTTCGGAGCAACGTCTGGACCGGCAACTGACGTCCACGCTCCCAAATTCGAGGCGGCCTTCACCAGGATGACGGTTTTTCCGCTAGGGTTCAGTGTTGCTAAGACGTAGACGTTCGACTCATCTGTCGCAATGTCCAGAACTGTGGGGGGAGAAGATGCGGCTGGAGGTTTCACGGCTGGTGCCGGTGTAAGAGATACCTTGTAGTATCCTGAAGGAGTTGTGGTATACGTATCCCACTTCGCACTCGAATAGCTTCCTACCGAGCCAGTATAGTATTTCGACACGCCAGTCGAACTTACTAGTTTTGTATACGGAGCATCGAACGCGATGTACACCGTGTTTCCCCGATTATCTTTATCAACTTTTACAATCGGAATAGATCCCGCGATCCATACTCCCGTCATTGTTCCAATCGATGATGGGGTTGAAGATGGTGGCGGGGGTGGTTCATCTTTGGGAACTGCCGACGCGATGTCCACCTGGGTCCATTTCGTTCCGTTGCACGGCTGCTGGCACACGAAGATGGAGTTGTTCGAGCTGTATCCCCATAAGTATCCGGCTGCGGACGGAGATGTTTTCACGAGAGAACCGGGTATGTTCGCCCACTTTTGGGCAGAAGATATCTGGGTGGAGGCCACCGTGTTTATAGACTGTGTGTTCGCATCAAATGCGGATTGAAAGTCCGCCATCTTATTATTGAGAGGGCATAAATTAGTTCATGTTTTGGAAGTTCTTGAACGTTCCCCGCACGAGCAGCATAGACCGAACTGGGCCCGAAGTAAAGCCACGGCTCATCGGGAAATCCTGGAACATCTTCGCAGTTCCAGGAGCATTGCCGTCCGGAGAATATGCGAAGTCGGTCTTGGGACCGATCGACTCTAGACGCTTGCGCTTCATCTCCGTAATGAAGGACGCATCCGTGCCTGGGCCTTTCCCCACTCGCTGGCCAGTCGTGGCGTTTATGCCAGTGTTAAGCTGTACAACCGATAGAGGCATTTTATTTATTATACGGGAAAAGTAATGGACATCAAGTTGTTCCAAGATACTCGGAAAGCCGAGTTGGAGGCTTTTCTAAAAAAGTATTCGGATCTGAAGACGAAGTACTCGGCCGCACTATCTGCCGCAATTGCCGAGCGAGATGGTGCGAAACAGGCTGGTCTTGTACAAAGCGTCCTGGACGCCAACACCCAAATCAGTGCGGCCGTTCGGGATATTTTGGCCTCGCTGTCTTCATCGGATTCGAATATTGATACTGCGACTCTGAACCAGCTGACGGCTGATCTGGTGAAGTACCAGCAGGATTTCTTGAAGCTTCAGCAGTCGACCGATAAACTCCAAACTCTGAAGATGATCCAAAGTACAACAGAGAGCGATCTGCAGAGGGCAGTCACGCTCTATAATGTATACATCGCCGCGCTGTGCATTCTCTGCCTGATTGTGATTATTTTGGCGATCCGCGCCGCATGGACTGTGGGTATTTTTACCGTCATAGCCCGCAAGATCAGAGGTACTGTAAGACCACAATAACTCCAAGTAAAACGGCAATACTAATAAGTTTGTCGGTATAATTCGGGGGAGGAGCGGGAATCGGAAGTCGCATTTCGGCGGCCACGACCTTATCGCGTTCTTCGTGTATGCCTTCCGCCAAACTCGAAAGTCCCGCCTGTTTCTGATGAAAAAGAGCCACGGCGTCGGCTCCCATCGCATCTTGAATTGTTTGGTTGGCTTTGGCGAGCTCTTCTTTCTTGGCCGCAATGATCGAATCAAGCCCCTTTTTAGCGGCCTCGTATGCTGTCTTGTATGACTCGATTCCGGTCAGTTTGTATTGTAGGTAGTTGTCGTGGTAGCTACTGCTCAAGGTTGTTAGCTGGCTATCCATTTGTTGTTTCCGCGACACAAATTCGCCAGCGTTTATTCTCGGCCGAGCTCTCACACATGCCTACAATTTCCACGACATCTCCCGGTCTCGCTCCAATGTATTTGGCCATAGCGTCCTGGGACAAGATACGCGGGAACTTACTAAAATCTGGGAACTTCTTTGCGAGTTCAGACCTCTCCATATCGCTGATGATACGGTGCTTTGGGGCGAGCTTGTGCTTGGAAATATTGAAGTACAAACTTGCGAGAAGGAAGACCTGGACAAGCGGGTTCTCGCGCTCGGCAATGTGGCTGACCAACGCACTCAGAACCTTCTCGCTCAACGACATGTCGCTAATAATAATCGTTCCGGACGTATGGCCATTCTCGTTCGAGAACGTGATGAAGTTCATGAGATCCTTTTCGGACACGCGGGTCTTCGTGCTATACACAATCAGAACTCCCCCGAACGTGTACATTTTCGTCTCATCTAACGCAGGGCTTACGGGGTCAAACGCGTCTCCCTTGACTCCGCGATCATTCAGAAGTTCGCGGAGCGTCTTGAAAATTCGGTCGTCCATTGTCTTTAGTATTCATAACTACGAAAACGTCATTCCATTTTTACGCCATAGATATAAATGAACAACTGGGCAATCATTGCTGTCCTTGCCGCCCTGGTGCTGTTATATTTCATACTGAACCGGAAGACCGAGACGTTCGCGATGGAGTTTGTCGACCGGTCGAATGAGAAGCGCACCGACGATACGCGCGCGTCCTCGTACAACCAGGAAACCAACCATTTTAAGCCGACAGTCCCTCTGGACGAAGGAACTCCGGGCATACCCACGCCTTACCGCGTAAATATGTTCAACTCCTACATTCCCGCTTAAGCGCATGCCCGCTAATAAGAAAAAATGCCGCCGGGCAAGACGCTATGCTTAAATATGATTGTGAAGGACGAGTCCCACGTAATTCAAGATACGTTGGAGAAACTATGTACTCATATCACGTTCAGTTATTGGGTGATATGTGATACTGGATCAACAGACGGAACGCAGAATATTATTCGGAGCTTCTTTAAGTCCCGAAATATTCCGGGAGAACTTCTTCAGCACGAATGGCGCGATTTCGGATACAACCGCACCGAAGCTCTGCGCGCAGCCTACAAGAAGGCGGACTATATCTTTATCTTCGATGCAGACGATACGATTCACGGAAAGTTGGTTATTCCCCACAATCTAGTTCACGATTTCTACAAGCTCAAGTTCGGAGAAGGGTTCACGTACTACCGTCCGCTCATCGTGACTGCCCAGAAAAAGTCATCGTTTATCGGCGTCCTTCACGAATTCCTTCATTTGGACGAAGGCCAGCCCACAGAAGGAATGATCGAAGGGAACTATTACGTGGATTCCGGAAAGACCGGGGCGCGCAGCAAGGATAAGGATAAGTATTTGAAGGATGCGATGATTCTGAAGAACGCTTACGAGAAGGAAGTCGCGACCGGCGGAGGCTTAGCAAACAGGTACGCTTTCTACTGCGCCCAAAGTTTCAAGGATTCGAACCGTCCGGATGATGCGATCGAATGGTACACTCTTGTTGCCGACAAGCTCAATTCGTGGGTGCAGGAGCGGTATTATTCGTGCATCATGTTGGGGCAGCTGTACAGGACAAAGAACGACTTCTCGCGGTCGCTCGAATATTTTCTGAAGGCTCAGATGTTCGACCCCGATAGGGCAGAAGGCGTCATCTTTGCGGGAGAACTTCTGCATCAGAACGGGCACCATTATCTTGTGACACTTCTGTATGAGGCAAACAAGAACTACAATAAAGACCCGCAGGACAAACTGTTTCTGTACCGCGACTTCTATAACGATGTTCTCGAATTCAATTGCAGTATGAGCGCCTTTATGTGTGGGCGGCGAGATCTTGCGTACGAGTGTGTGAAGAAGATCGTCATCAATAATGTTTCGAACCCGGCCATTATTCGGGCGTGTTTCCATAACTTACGAGCACACGCTCGTGAGATCAACGAGGATAAGGACAGCGGAGCTCTGTTTGTCGCACTCACCAATTATTTGCAGATTGCCGATGATACCAAAGAACTGTGCGTTCTTTGGAATATTCTGTTTGCGAAGCATCGGCCAGCTCTAACCATGCCTTCAAAATTCAAGGGTCAGGAGAACGAGCGCCCAACGGTGTTTCTGTCCATGACGTCGTGTAAGCGGCTCGATCTTTTCAAGGAAACTGTGAACTCTATTTTGAACTGCTGGACGGATCGGGACAAGATTGATTACTGGTTTTGCGTGGACGACAATTCGTCAAAGTTCGATCGATCTGTTATGAAGAAGATGTACCCGTGGTTCAAATTTTATCTGAAGACTCCGGCGGAAAAGGGGCATCGTGAAAGCATGAACATCATCTGGAATAAGCTCAACGAACTTCGTCCGAAGTACTGGATTCATATGGAGGACGACTTCCTCTTTTATATCCGCCGATCCTACGTGACCGATTCCATCCAATTTCTGGAGACGCATGGTGATATTAAACAGGTATTATTCAATCGCGCATATGCTGAAACCATTGAGAACGTAACGATGCGAGGGTACATTCCCGTATCTCCCGGATTCGTAGTTCACGACCATAAGCAAGGTCAGTTTCCGTATGAGAACTGTCACTACTGGCCACACTACAGCTTCCGTCCGAGTATAGTGTCGGTCGACGCGATCCTTGGATTGGGGAACTATGATAGTCCAAACACGTTCTTCGAGATGGATTATGCTATGAAATGGACGTCCAGGGGATACAAGTCTGCGTTTTTCGATATGGTATGTTGTCGCCACACCGGCCGGCTCACTTCGGAACGAAATGATAAGACGGTGAAGAATGCATACGACTTAAATAACGAGAACCAATTCAATAAAAGTATGCCCATAAAGGTTGTGAACCTCAAGCGTCGCCCTGATCGAAAGGAAGCAACGGAGACTCTGCTGAAGAATGCTAAAATTACAGATTTCCAGTTCATAGAGGCTGTAGACGGTAATGCGCTGAAACCTACTCTGGAACTTAAGACCCTGTTCAACGGCAATGATTTCGGAAATCGGCGCGGGTTTATTGGGTGTGCGATGACCCACTACAATCTGTGGAGGGCGCTTCTCGTAGATAAGACTACGGACTACTACGTTATTTTAGAAGATGATATTGTTCTTGCTCCTGAATTTAAGGATGTTTACGAAACACTCAAGCCAGAGTTTGTGAATCACGAGTACCTGTTGCTCGGATACCATATGTTCAGCGCGAACCGTGAGGCCACAAAGGATACGTATGTAACGTTCAAAGACAAGACGATCACAGCTGCAGCCATGCAGAATGATCTGAATGTTGGCGGGACGTTTGCGTATTCGATCAACAAGAGGGGAGCGCAGATTCTAGTAGACTATATTGCGAAGAACGGGATCAAGCACGGGATTGATTACGTCGTAAAGATTTGTAAGGAGCTGAAGTGTACGGAACTGCGCCCCCAGATTGTGTTTTCAGAGTGGTGTGAGGTGGTTGGGAATACGGTGGACACCGATATTCAGAATAACATGGACGGTCTTGATTTCAGCAACATTGAGGATATTGTTGTGGATTTTGAATTCATACCTGGACTTGACCATATTGGCGACGATCTGTACTTCTACGAACTCTCGGTCGACAAACTCAAGGCAATTTGTATTTCCGACCCCAAATGTGAAGGATTCAATACTCTCGGATTTTTTAAGAGCAAGATTGATGCGTCTGCCTTAGCGAAGTCTCCATATTTCCGTCCACATGACGGTATTTATATCAAGAAAACAGCTCCTCCGGTCAACGCGGTCGAGGATCCTGCTAGCACATTAAACACGAAGAAGGTCAAGATGATCTGTAACTGGTCATCGTCAAAGGATCTTGTTTCCAGTTTTAATACTAAATTCCCAGCTCCGGGGCTCGAATTGACTTGGCGAGATGATGCAGACTACTTTGTTATCCTGAATCTTCCTACGAGTGGCGAGGAATACTACGACCCAAAAAAAACGATCATTCTTCAGATGGAGCCGTGGGTCTATGACGACGCGAAACCGTGGGGCGTTAAGGTTTGGATGAATGAATGGGTCAACCCAGACCCCAGTAAGTTCCTTCATGTCCATACCTGTCGCAGGTTCTTGAACGCTGCGAACTGGACTTTGGGCGGCGATATTCACAATCTTCCTCCAAGGAGGAATGTTGCAGCATTGGTGTGTAGCGAGAAGGTTCAGGACACCGGCCATAACTTGCGCATCAATTTTTCACGGCAGTTCCCAGAATTGGTTCACGTATACGGCAGGGAAAACTACCATTCCCTTCCTTCGTATATTAGCCCGGTTCGGGGCGAAGACAGGTACAACGTGTACGCAACCCACAAGTACATTCTAGCGGTAGAAAACAACTTTGAAGTCAACTATGCGACCGAGAAGATCTGGGAACCGCTCATCTGCGAATCACTTCCATTTTATTGGGGATGCCCGAACCTAGAAGAGTACATTGATCCTCGATCATTTGTACGCCTTCCCCTTGACGACCCCGTTGAATCGGCGCGTATAATGAAGCAGGCGTTAGAGGAGGATTGGTGGTCTCAGCGCATTGATGCGATTCGGTCAGCAAAGAAGGTCATTATGGAAAAGTACGGGATGTTCCAGATCGTTTCAAACGTTATTTCTAAGCACGAGAATGCGCGAACGAAGGGTTTTATCTTGACTCTGTCTACGAGTACTCAACGCATACCCAATGTGAAGAAAACGCAAGAGTCTCTCGGCAAGCTTGGAATTCCAACCGAGGTGTTTTACGGTGTGAATGGAAAATATATCACTTTATCAAATAATATATTGAGCTACAACGGCGAAACAAAAAAGTATGATCCTACAGTACGTTTGAATAAAGAGCGAATGACTATTGGTCAATTTGGGTGTTCTTGGAGTCATATTAAACTATATGAGAAGCTAGTAGCTGATGAAGATGCAGACAATTATCTGGTTGTAGAAGACGATGCTGAAATTATCGGAAACTTAGATATTCTGCGTGATTTACCGGTTGTATTCGATATTATTCAGTTAGGAGACGCTGAGTGCTTTCCTTACTTAAGAACAACAAATGTGAACAAATCTTTCTTCAATATTGAAAGGAGGTTCTTTAATCGTACAAGCGCATATATAGTTTCAAAGACATGTGCTAAGAAGCTGCTAGAGTATACGAGTGGACACATCAACCTTCCAGCCGATGATCTTCTTTCAAATTCATTTATTAAGGGACAAATCCAGGTGATTGTTCCCGAATCTCCAGTAATTATGTCTCCTGTAGACACTGAAAGTACAACGGATCGAACGGTGCTATAACGTTAGAATCGTCTTCTCTTTCGGGTGGTCGGGCAGAGTTCCCGCCTTGCGGTGTTCCTGAATCGTGTTCCAGATAGTACGAAAACTCTCGAGGTTCGTAGTTAGCCACATGGGGTCTCGGGGAACGGTTGAGAGGCGGTACTTCTCGAAGATCCAGTACACCGTCGTCCACCACTCGGTCTCCAAATTCGGCATCATCTCCTTGCGCCAAGTTTGGACGTCCCGGGCATCTTCAATGTCCCGATAAACCACCCTGCCGTTCTCGGCAACAGCGAACCATGACTTATACTGAGCAGTAGACGCTTCCCACTCAGAATAGTTCACCTCGCGAAACTTCATTTCCACGTAATCGCACTCGTCCATACCCGTACACTCCAACTGCAACTGCATCTGGTGATAGTATGCCGGCGGAATTGGCGTGTCGTCGGAAAACTCGCGGGAAATGGGGCACTTGAACTCCACGAGCTTTCCGTACCGAAAATCATTCTTATCGGGAGTCACAAGAATCCCGTCCGGCGAAGCTCCCAGAAACGGATGGTCGCGGTGAGGTATGCAGGTCGTGTCCACGATAGTAACTCCTCCCTGGAGGTACGTGCAGTAAATGTGTTTCGCGATGGATTCCATCCTCGTTCCCCAAACCAAAGCCCGCGCTCCGAAGCCCGAGCTTTGCTGACGAGGAGTCAGCTTGGACATCACGATTTCATGTTTTAGAGCGGGCGACGCATCGTGTACGGCCTTGTAAATTTCTGACGCAGTTAACATTTCGCCGCGCTTGGTGTGCCATGCATCGGTGCGCTGATCGTCCTGGCCATAGAGAAACAGAATCTGCTCAACCTTATCCATTCCCAGTTCCATGAGCGCGTACTTATTCTGTATGGGTCAAACCCGTTTTCAGGGTACAGCCCGTTTCATAACAAATGCCGGAGATCCAAAGCCAAGAGCAATGGGTTCTATTCCGGCTAGAGCGTTTTTATACATCCCCAGTCACTGACCGCGTTCGCGATATTCTTACCGGAAAATCCAACCTCTCCCTTCGCTTGATCGATTGGTTCGTGACCAATTACGCGAAGAAGTACAATGTTTCGTACATGACGAAGGCGCAGAAGCATGTGATTGTGTATCTGTCCTACAAGTCTCATCTGAAGGCCTACAGCAAGAAGATGTTTGACCCCTTCTGCCGATGGAAGCGCATCAAGTTCCACGATATGGACACGACGGTCGGTCAATTGAACTTTTTTGAGTGGGCCATCACGGACGAAGTTCTAGATTATCTGGAGACGCATCGCGAGACCGTGCATGCGGACATGGAGACTCGGTTGCACGAACCGAAGGATTCGACCGATGGGCCAAAACGTAAACGCCACGAACTGTCTCACTCGGCCACAAAATCTATGACCCGTCATGATGTGCGTGTAACTGTTAAGTTTGATTAACTCCTTCAAGAACAAATGTATTCTAACCTTATTCCCAACTATGTTTACCGGGATATCTCGGAAGACATAGCTGATCACGACGACGATTTCGAAGCGGAGGAGTGGAATTACAATGGTCGCGACGTGTTTCGCGGAGCGCTGGACAGGACGTACGATTGGAACGTGTACTGGCTCTACGACGATAACTTGAAAAGGGTGGGTCTCGCAGAACACGATGCCGAAAACCCCGCGTTGTTCTACTCGCTGTGGTTTGAAAAGAACGCGTTTTCCACGCTTCTACAGGAATCGAACTGGGTGTCGAAAGACGCTACGCTGTGGGCACTCATGTCCAATGAAGCGTACCAGGATTGTTTAGAGGACGATTTCAAGACGGTCATTGATAAAACTCTGGATTCAAACATCCGCCTTATGACTCCGGAGATGATCATAAAGCTTCCTGAGATTTACGCGTGCTCCAAGTGCGGGAAAAAAACTCTTTCGGCGCCAAGCAGTTGCCCGGACGCGAAAGTTTTTAGTTATTTATCTCCCGATTGCTCGGTGTTGTTTGTTGACGACTCGTTCGTTATGTACACTGCTCCTGCGGACTCTCGTGTTTGGTCTACGCTGAACCCGCACCTGCAGCCACCCGACGACCGCCCTTCTTTGCCGGAGCAACGACGGGAGGAACATCGACCGACTGAGACGCCTGAACAGAGCTCTGACCAGCACCGCCATACTCAGAATCCTCATTCTGAACCGGAGCGACCTGAGTCTCCTCATCATCCACCACAGTAGGCGCTGCGTTCGACTCATCGTCGAACATATCAGCAGCCGTGCGGCGCACCTGAGGGAAGACCTGGGCGGCCGTGAGGCGCCAAGTCACACCGAAGCCACCGCCAGCAATCACGTAGATGCTGCCGCTGACCACGAGGTTTGCCTCGACGCCCTTGGGGAAGATAGAGGTTAGCGACTCGGGAGTCACGTACGTCACCGGGTTGCGTGCCGCATCCACAATCTCGGTCGAGACGCGGTTGTCGTACACCGGAACCTTGACGCGGAAGCTCGGCGGGTACTTACCGTTGGGAACATACTCGCCATCAACCTTGTCGGTCGATACGCTGAGGATGGGCTTGAACGCGTCGCGGATTGCCTCCTCAGACCGCTTCTTGCCGAACCACTTTGAGCTGTTCTCCACAGCGGACTTGATGATGTGCTCATCCAGATCCTTGAGGAGATTGTACAGCTTGCTGATGTCGTCAGTCGCAGCCGAGCGCTCCTTCGCATACGCGTCGCAGCCCTTGAGAGAGCCGATCAGCGTGTACGTCTTCATGCCCGTGTCGCCCTCGCGGATCAGTACCCCGCCGGGGTAGCCCACGCGGGGCATGCGGATGAGTAGGCTGTTGCCGTTGTAGCGCATGCTAATGGGGGGATTACGACCTGCCTTGGCCTGACCTACCTGAAACGTTACGTCGTTCACATTGACTGCGTTAGCATGGATAGGACCGTTCATTCTTGTTGTTGTACCCTGTTTAGGTTAGAAAGGTCTAAATCCGTTTTCGGGATCCAAACTTTACATTTGCGTTTTACAGGAAAGGAAACAATAGGATTAAACAATGGTGCTCTGCGCATCGTGCAAGAACAAGACGAGCTTGGAACAGTGTCCTTCACAGGCAGTGAAAGGATTATTGTTTTGCGGTAAGCACGTCAAATCAAAGGTTAAGAGGTTATGGGCTGATCTGAATAACGGCAAGAAGAACGCTACACACATACAGAAAATATGGAGAGGGTACTTTATCCGTAAGCGGTTGAAACTTGCCGGCGAAGGTGTGTTGAACCGCAAAGACTGTCATAATACGGAAGAACTTGTCACGTTGGACGATAAGACTAAAGTTCACCCTCTGAACTATTTTTCATTCCGGGAAGCAGATAAGCTTTGGTGGTTTGATGTGCGTAGTTTATACCACATCTTAAAAAAATCCGCGAAGCCCGCCAATGCGTACACTCGGCAGCTGCTGAGTATAGACACAAGAAAACGATTACGGGATCTATGCAGAATACGAAAGAAGCTAGGGATAGATAACTACCACGATGCCCCAAAGCCCGAGACGTTCGCAGATCTCGTAAACGAGAAGTGGTTGACCGTCTGCCATATCATCGAAGAGAATGGGTTCTTCGATATGAACCACCTGCTTTTTTCGTCGTTGAATAAGACCCAGCTCTACATACTCATGAATTTCATATACATCGACCTTCTGGAATACTCATCGGAACACAAGACGCCAGACTCAAACCGGAAGAAGTACATTGTGTGGGTCAAGACTCTGCTCACCAAGTTCGCAAAGTACAAATATGGATCTCTTCAGGCATCGTATAACGTCTCCAGGGTGCTTTTATCGATTTTGAACGACTGCTCCGAAAATTATACTGTGTGTTTCATAATTATCAGCGCCGCCTGCAGATTGTGATTTAAACAGGTAAGGAGTATTGAGAGTATAACCCGCGTTAGAAATGGAAGCAATCAATACTCCTACTAAGTCAAACAAGATGCCCGCCGCCAAGAAGACCGCCCCCGCGCCCTCATCCTCTGCCGCCCCCGTGGTCGCCGCCACCCCCGCCCCGAAGGCTGCCGCCCCGCGCAAGGCCGCTGCCCCCAAGTCTGCCCCGGCCGCGAAGGCTGAGGTGACCGTCCCCGTCGTGGGCGCTGCTGCCCCGGCTGCTGCCCCGGCTGTCGCCTCGGAGGCCGCCGAGGTTCGCTCTGCCGCCGTGATCCTCGCCACGCTCCAGGAGAGCCTGAAGGCGCTCGGCACGGAGTGGACGACGCGCGTCCGCGCACTGGTCGCTGAGGCCGGCGAGGCCGCGAAGGCCCTCAAGCGCGATGTGCGCAACTCCAAGCGCCGCGTGCGCAAGGACCCCGCGGACATGACCGCGGAGGAGAAGTCCGCGTGGGAGGCTCGCCGCGCGAACAACGCCTTCCTGAAGCTCCGCCCGATCTCCGACGAGCTGGCCTCGTTCATGGGCCTCTCGCCCAAGTCGCAGAAGAGCCAGACGGACGTCACCAAGTTCATCGCCACGTACGTGAAGACGCACTCGTGCTTTGACCCCACCTTCAAGCGCCGCATCATCCCCGACCAGAAGCTCGCCAAGCTCCTGCGCGCGAAGGACGGCCAGGAGGTCACCTACCTGAACCTCCAGTCGTTCCTGAAGGTTCACTTCCTCAAGCCGGAGGTGAAGGCGTAAACGCCCCGACGAGTTCCAGCTTAGAATAAAGCTGGTGGTGGATATCTCCCGACAGAATAATCTGAACAATACCTATTTTATGAGCCAACTGGTCGCATAAAATAGTTCATAAGAATAAATGATTGGCTATATCTTCATCGTTTGGGGTATCTTCGTGTTCTCCTATGGAATATACTCCACGGTGAAAAACAGCCCGGGGAGCGATGGAGTTGCCTGGTTCTTTGCGTTCCTAAACATGGTTGGGGGCATCATGTTTTCCGTATCAGGGTACCTCCTGACGACGTGTTCGCTCCCCCCGGCAGCGGTCGTAGGCGGCGGAATGCTGAAGAAACTCATGCGGTTGATGTGATGAATATTCCGAGTGTATAATAAATGCTGGGATACCTTCTCATCCTGTTTGGGGCTCTCGTGTTCGGATATACTCTGTACAGCGTTGTTACTCGCACCCCGGCGACCGTCATGGGCTGGATCTCCAGCGCGTTCTACCTCGTCGGAGGAGCCATCATTTTCTACTACGGATACCAGATGGAATATCCTCCCCAGCCGACGTTTCTGGGCATGGCGGGCGGGCGCCGCTGGTACAAGTGAATAAAAACGGATTGTGCTGAAAGAATACGCTAATGCAGTAATACTTAGTACGTGTGATTGAAGTTTATACTTATCGCATATACAAACTCTGAGATGCCCCGTCACAATGGCGTTGCATCTAAGGGTAAGAGCGATGATGTCGTGTCTGCATTTGTTGGAGATTTGTCCAGGGCCAAGGATCCGGAGGAAGGCGTTGATTCCGTGCATGTCGCACGAGTGACCAAGACTCTGGGCAACGCTCGAATTCAAGTTGTTTATTCCAAGGACCGCAAGGTCTTTGTCGAGCAAGCTAAAATACCTGGTCGGTTTACCGGCCGGGCCAAGAAGGCTATGGCTGTGAGCGCTGGCTCATTCATTCTTATCGCCGAGACCGGCGTGACCGGCGCACTCGCGCTGGAGATGATCGCGATTCTGACGCGCGAAGACATGGCCAAAATCAAGTCGCTGACGACGATTCACCCGAATGTAACGGTCGCAGAAACCGACTCCGAGCGCCTCACTTCAACCCTACTGACCGCAGCTGCGGAGGACGGGTTCGAGTTCGAGGCGCGGACTGAGGAGGTGGACGTCGACAACATCTAGGGCAGCTGCTTGTCGGTCAGTATAGACTCGTGCGGCAGCTCAATGTACAAAATCGTACTAAAAAACGGAGTGGTGCGTCCATCAAGCACAACCGCTCTAATTTTTGAATTATCGAACACGGACGAAAACAGCCGCCCAAACAGTTTGTCTTCGTTCACAGTTTTCTTCACTTGGATGCGACAGACCTTGCCGTCCCAGCCGCATAAATTCCCCTTGCAGTTCTTTTTCGCAAATTGCCCGCACGGAGTCCTGATCTTCGAGACGAATCCTGCCGAGTTTTTGGCGTCAACGAACTGGATAATGCTATCAAACCATTTGCGAAGAAGCGGCTCGAGCGTCTTGCGATTCGGCGGTTGCGAGCGCAGTGCTTCGCGCAAGTTATGATGGTCGGCGTTCTGTAGATCATTCGACAGCTGGAACACTAGGAACTCAAACACTTCGGCGTCGTAGGATATATCGTCAGAGACCTTGCGCATCTCCGCATCCGCCTCTCCAAACGCCAACTGATCTTCGCCAAGAGACCGGACGGTCTCGACAGTTTCGGACGGCTCGCCCTTGTCCGCCTTTTCGGGCTTGACGGGAATGCGAAGACCGCTCGAGGTTATAATCTCAACTCGTCGGCTTTTCGCATCGTACAGTCCGTCCTGGAACGTGTATCCTGTACTCACAGCTTCCGCTTTCTTGAGGACATCCTTCATGTCGCTGAATGTGGGGAGGCGATCCACGCCGCCATACCCCCAGATCCTGGTGTCCTCTGTATCCGGAATTGGCGCACTCGCAAATGGTAAGATCATCTTGTCGGGGATGTACAGAGCCTGGCCGCGGCCGTACGGGTCTAGGATCACCGAATACGTATCCTCGCCGAACACAACGTTCTTGACCTTCAGGGCTTGGGTATAGTTGGGAATTTCAGTCGTACACGCTTCCGAGCGCATGATTTTCAGGACGCGGTACACGAACACCCGGAACGGCGGATCGTCCAGTATGTTTGACGCGTACGTGAACTTATTTCGCGTTCGGCGTGCTTTGGTAAGAATGTCTATGTCCTCGTTGCGCTGAAGAATGATTATGGCGCGGGTCGACGATTTCGCGATTGAGGAATGTAGGATACACCCTACCGTATTTTTCTCGGTATTTATGCGGAACACGTCGCACTGGAGCGCCAGCGCCGAATACTCCAGTTCCTCGATCGGAGACAGTTCTTTCTTATGGAACGCATCATCGATGCCCGAGATCATCTCGGCCAACGTTCGACGGGACGTATCGCTTATGTGGGTATCGAGTTTTCCTTCGATCTCCGTGGCGTGCGTATCAGACGTGCGCGTCCACATCCGAAAGAACGAGCATTTTAGGACGGTGGACACAGATTCGCGAGGGGAGGGAATCGTTTGCGTGAGCCCTAGAAACGTGGGGAGGTTGTCCGATGCGTGCCCCAGCCCTACCCGAAAAAACCCGCTACTGTTCTCGGAAATTCGCTGATTATCCAGGGATTCGTACGTTTCACGCAGTCCTAGCATACGAATAAGGTCAGAGCTCAGTTTGGCCATGCGGAATTCGGGTAGGCGCTTATCCTCCTTGAAACAGTAGTACTTGTCCTTCATATCTTTTGTTTTGTCGGCAGCCGCGTCAGAGCTTGGTTTCTTGTAGCAACAAGCCATACTTTTTCCATTTCCGGGCGATACGTAATTCTTGAGGTTTCGCGGGAACGTGCTTCCCGCGATCCGTTTAATGAGCGGGTATTCGCGCGCATCAACGGACGTCGATAGTTGAAGCTTACCTTTACATACCGGGCACTTCAGAGTGTCGTCCTCCGATAAAAGCTGATCTTCGCGCAACGGGATCTCGTCCTTCATGCACCAGTATTCTGGACACAGGAGCGTTCCGTCCGGATTTTCAACGTCCATGATCTTTCCTTTCGCTGCGTTCGATATTTCATCGTACTTTCCGTCCTCGAACGTCTTCAGCCGTTTCTTATCCTCTGGCGTAAACACGACCGGCTGAAGTTTTAAATCGCACTTACTTGAGTAATCCGATTTTTCCACAAATGTTTCGGGATCGAACGCTCTCAATTTATCGTGGAAGTAATTGTACACCGTCGTACGCTGATTCGCGACCGATATCGTCGTTTTCTTCGGCGGCTCTTCTTCTTCCTTTTCGGGAACGTCTTCTTCTTTGTCGGCCTCATAGTAATCTCCCAGCAGGTCTGCGAACGCGTCCGATACGACCGCGTCTTCGTCCACCATTCGGGTGCTTATAACGGCAGACTCCGCCGCGACAGTCTGCATTCTCGGCGGACAAATATCGTCCAGCTCCTTGGAGTCTGGGTTTGAGAGAATGTACCGGAGTATATCGCCATATCTCGTAGACAACTTCGTTTCAGTGACTGACGAAATTTCCACGAAGTTCGTCCCTATAGTCAGCGTAGGATATCCTCGGAACAACCGATCGCCCAACTTATTGTTCTCCTCGCTCCTCGCAAAAATGTCCTGGATGAGAGTTGATGCATGCTGCGTGGTGACCGAGAACTCTTTCGATACTTGATCCACGTCCAGCGGTCCTTCCCGAGCCATCTGGACAAGCTTTGCTTCGACGGACGACACTCCAAAATTCGAATGGTCGGTTCGCAATAGCGTGAACGTCAGCTGCTGTTTATTGGCTACAGCGTATATTGGCGACACACAATTGAACCGCAGCAAACTTGCCTCGTTAATTGGTTTCGGGTAGGACATATGTATCGACATATTCTGAAGCTCCCACCGATCGAGATGGAGATCCTTCTGATCAATGAACGGGATAATTGAATCGAACTCTTTGATCCAACGGTCACACGCGTTCTGTATGCTTTCGATGCTCTCGTCGCACGTCTTGGGTCGGCTCGTGCTCACAGTCATGGCGGTAGCTGTGAACGATACTCGATCAAAATGCTTCGAGTCCTTTCCTCGGTACAAAATCAGAGTTGGGCGATTGCTGCGGGGCTTTATCGACGTCCACGTTTTCCACATCTGCATATCCAAATAGGGAACTTTCGTCTTCGCATCCTCCGTGAAAAACTTATGCCGGTTCACGTCATCTTTCGATGTGAACAGGCAAATGTACGGGACGTCTTTCGACACCGTCAGGCCGTAAAACATCTGTTCGAATCGCGTCATAACCGCACTTCCGAAATCGGTGTCCACCCAAGGAATATAGAACCGGGTCGTGAGAACGTGGACTTTCGTATGTTCCGATTCTTTTGGGAGCTTGAGAGCCAGGAGACCCAACACCAACTTCGCGTTCTTCTGGAGGATCGTTATGGATTCGTCCGACAGCACGGACGGCGTAACCGAACGAAGAAGAGGGTAGTAATATGCTACGCCAGCTTCGTCTGTACTTTCATCAAAAATCTTGTACGCGAAATGATCGATCGACTCTTCCGAGTACAGGCTCGACAGCAGTTTCGTGTTTTGGGGGACGGGGATATTCACGGCGGGAATACGTGAGAGGAATCGGCTGTCGCCACTGAACGGCAGGATAAACGATTTCAAATCGGCAACCCCGAGGATGCGGTACTCGGAAAACGTCGATGCCGGGGAGAACAGATCTTTCAGAGCGGAGGGGTACTGCTCCCATTCGCTGAGAGTGTATGATCCAGACGAGACCTTCGTGTTGGGAAACCGGTAGTTTGTCTGGTACTCTTCAAACACGGATTTCTCAATCGTTCGGCCGTTGTACGAAAGGCGGTTGAAGAGCGCCGCCCAGTGCCGAGGGTCGGACGTGTAGTAGTCTTTCGGGAGCTTCAAGTTGACGAGAATGTACATTCGGTCGGGATGACTTATAGCCGACGCCGCTACTTGTTCCCTGACCGTTTCGATACTATCATCTTCAAAAAATGAGACGTTATATCTCTCTTTTGAAGTTATGTTCACGAGCTCTCGTCGCTTCATCTTATTCATAAGACCGCAATTTTGTATTCAATTATATCGGAGAGTCTGTAATCTGCATTCCGCAGTAGGAGACTGGCGACCGAGCATAATTCACGGGACTGTATATTCCCACCCCAACGGCATCGTGCAGAATCTTCTTGAAGTTCGTCCAGAACTCGGGTGTGTGGCCTATCGTTGTCGTCATCAAGTGAGACAGTTCGTGTAAGATGACGAACATGACCGTATTTGTGTCCACCAGCTTGTACGGCTCGACCTTTTCGCGCATGCATACCACAATCTTCTCGCCCTTGTTCTCCGAGTAGGAGGTGGAGTCGGCGCGTATATCGTTCTCGCACATGTTCTCGGGATTGAACCGTTCCAGCAGAACCTTTGTCCGAGGATCGGCTGCAGACGCCGGGTCGTCTCGGTACTTCTGCATCAACTTATCGAGATTTCCTCTAATATCGGCCATCATCTCACATGCCGCCTGCTTGTCGGGAAGATCCTGAACCTTGTACACTTTCCCATCTTTCTGACTCTGTACCTCTTTGATAGACCCTACGCTTCGAGTCGACGCGTATGCGAGTGCGACACCAGCACCCAGTAAGGCGGCTGGCCACATTACTATTAAAAACGGATTGTTTTTGGTGAAGGTTATGTAGAGTGCCCAAGCAATGGAGTCTATTATTATAAAGTAGATTGCACTTGGGCGGTGCAGGTCGTTCACGGTACGGCGCCTTCGGGTAAAAACCGGCATAAAAAACGTGGCGAACGTTCTCTACAGCACCAAATCGAATCCTCTGACCACACTGGTGGTAGAGTTCACACGGTAGAGTTTTTCATTTTAAGCGTCCAGGCCGCGCTTGAACGGGTTCGGGGCAATGGTCGTGTTGAGGAACGGGCCGACCTTGGCCTGGGGGTTGGGCTGCTCGGAGCGGATGTCCCACGAGGCATTCCGGTTCGTCTGCGAGACGCCGGCGACCGCCGTGTTGGTGTGCGAGCCGGCCTCCAGGAAGTTCTGGCCCTTGAGGTCGCCGACCGCCGCCGGGTTCACGGCAGCCCACGAGGCGCCAATCGCGCCCTTAGGGAGCAGCTCGCCGGCCGTCAGCGTCGTCTCCGAGTACGTGGACTGGGAGGCCGGGTGGCGACCCTGAACATCCTCCGTGGGCTGGGCGTTTCCGCCCGCGGCGCTGACGGGCTGCCCGTAGGGGCCAGAGTCCGAGAGAGGGCCCTGCACGCCGAGGCTGTCGGAGAGCTTCTCCATGCCCTCGCCAACGGCCGCCTTCGCCGATGAATAATTGCTGAGCAGCCATGCAACCACTACAACGCCGCCGAGGGCAAGCAGGAGCTTCGTAGTCTGTCCCTTCATTTCTTTGATATGAAGTTGATAAAAAAATCGGCTCTTTCCGCTCGTTGTACAACGTCCGTGAGCGTTTATAAACTCTCGGCGGTTAAATCATTATTGAAAAACCACACAGAATGATCAAGATGGCGAACGACCCCCTTCAGTACTTCTCGTCCCCAGAGTTCCAAGCCTACTTTGAAAAAAACATACTGAGACCCATTCTTTCGAAGGTGTTTCAGTACTTGTATCCGTACATTGTAGCATTGACGCTTCTGTGGGTAATCATGTTTCTTTCGATCATCATTATCCTAGTCCTCCTCTTCCGAGCCAAAATCTAGTTTGTCGCCGCCAGAATAGCGGAACGACATCACGTACTTCTTGCCTAGGATCTCGAACTTCATGTCCGGCGGACACTCAATCTGCGTCGGCAGACAGAATTCCAGCAGCCCGTCCATCTCGTCTCCTCCAAAGCCGGACTGCCAGCTGTACTTCTTGCGGTCCACATCGCCAATGTGCGTTTGCAAATGGAGATCTAGCTTGTCGCTGATGATGTCCCAGGCTTCCTTACCGTCGTCTACCACCTCAAAGAAGAAGTGAGCGGCGTCGTTTAGGGTATGTCCGTCCTCATTGCTGACGGAGCCCCACATGAGACCAATGTAGCTGGTAATACCAGACTTAGTCGTGTGCTTTTGGCCATACATCTTGTTTTATGCCTTCTTCGTGTCTAGACTTTTCAAATCCGTTTTTCTAGGATAAAGCAGTTCCAGAAGTTCGTGGCGTCGGAAACTCCAAACTTTGGGAATGCCTTTCGCTTTCGCTTCCGCTTGTAGTTCCTTCAGCGTCTTTTTCTCCAAAATCATTTCAGCGGGGAACTTGTCCATGATTAGAATGCTGATGAGCTGAACACGAGTCTTCATGTAATAATGTTTAATTTTGGGAACGTGTGCCTTCGCGTGCGCCTTTAGCTCGGGCAGCTGCATCGTGTGGTAGTCCATGTTTGATGCTCTTTTTTTGATACGCCCGCTAATTCCGTTTTCGGTTTTTGGTTCTTAATAGTAATGGACACCGTGATTGTTTCCGTCGCGACACTCGTGTCGGTCGGCGCGAGTTTGTACATGTACGCCCTCACCAACATCCAAAAAATAAAGGCGGATTGGCCTTTGTACCGATGCAATCCGGCATATATGCCCATGGCCGGTCTCATCGGCGAAGATCCGTTCAAGAACTTCACCGACTGTACGATGAAGAACTTCCACGATTACACGGGCTTCGTCATGGATCCGGTCATGAGTCAGTTTTCCCAAATGACCGAGATCGTCAGTGGAATCAGTGGATCTATGGACTCTATGCGCACCATGATTGGCGATACTCGAAGCGGCTTTCTGGGGATTGTCGGGATGGTGTTCGGCAAGATCCAGAACTTGATGAGCCAGTTCCAGTACATCATTATCCGCATGCGGACACTCATGGCTCGCGTCATAGGCATCATGATGTCGTTCATGTACATCTTTTACGGCGGAATGGATACGGGGAAGTCCGTCATGAACGGTCCGGTCGGGCAAACGATGAACTTTTTGTGCTTTGATCCCGATACGATCCTCATATTGCAGAATCGGTCCAGGGTGCGGATGGAAAATGTGCCGCTGGGAGCAGTGCTGTCCGACGGAAGCGTGGTGAAATCGGTCTATTCGGTCGACGGAGCTGGCGTTCCTATGTATACATTGGACGGGGTTGTTGTGAGTGGAAGCCACAATGTGATATACAAGGGGCATCCCCTCAAGGTTCAGTACCATCCCGACGCCAAACGCACCGAAGGACGTCCCCGCTTATCCTGCCTGAACACCGACACCCACGAAATTCCGATTGGGAACAAGGTATACCTTGATTTTATCGAGACAACCGATCCCGCCGTGATGAGCATTCGTCGTAATCTCACGGAGTTGCACTATAACGGAACTATATCGAAGCACAACATTCTCACCATCCCCTGCTCAGCATACCCGACTGGCGTAAGTCCCGAAGTCAACGTGTCGCTTGCGAATGGACGTAGAGAACGTATCGAGGACGTGATTGTCGGGGACATTTTGGACACGGATGAGCGTGTGATTGGAGTGGTTGTTCACGAGGGGAACCATGTGTACTACGGGGAAATCGAGAAGGGCATCACTGCCCATCCTGGATGCTGGGTCTTTGAAGACGGGTACATCCGCAGCGTAGAATCGTTTCAGCGCGTGGCGAAACAAGTGGACACGATGAGGTTTTACAGTTTAATCACACAGAGCGGCAGTTTCCCCATCATTTCGAATTCCGGCAAGAGGTATTTAGTGCTGGGAGAACTGGAAATGACGCATCTGGTTTTTGAACGATTTAAAAATAGGACTATAACATCAGTAGGATGATTATTGTCTTAGCCGCAACGGTCGCATCTATGATTGCGATTATGGTCGCGCATGGAATGGGTTCGTGGGAGCACGTGAAAGCGAACTGGAACGATTACCGGTGCAATCCCATGTACATGCCTGTCGCCGGATTCGTTCGACCCGATGTGGACACCGGCGAAAACTTCGTCTTCTGTACGAACGCCATGGCCGCCGAATTTTATAAGATCATTCTCGATCAAGTTCAATCATATTTCGGAGTACTGACCGGTTCACTCGCAAGCATGCTTGCTCCGCTGGGTATGTTTCATAAAGTGGTCTCAAACATCCGCGGATTCATGCTCACGTTCGCGAAACTTACGCTTTCGAAGGTCGCTTCGTCGATGAGCGTCTTCCTCCACTACTTGAACAAGATCAGAGACGTACTCAAACGCTTCGTGTCCGAAGGGTACATTGGCGCATACTTGGCTCAGGTCATTGTGGATTTCGTGTGGTCGTTCGTGACACTCTTTATTTCTATCATCAAGACGTTCGTGTACATTCTCCTCGCAATCGCGGTGATTCTCGCGTTATTCAACCCCGTTCTGCTGGCGCTCGCAATCACGCTCGCAGCATTAATCGCTGCGTCCGGTTTTTAATCGCTCCTCATAGTAATAAATGAACAAAACTGCGCTCGTTCTGGCTTTTTTTGTGGCCGCGGTTCTCGCCGGAATCTTTGTCCGCTTCAACTTCCTGGGCGTTGTCCCGACGTCTAAGGAGAGCTTCATGCAGCAGCCGGCGGGCATGCCGCTCAATGCCGGCGGAATGGGCCCGTATGACCAGGTGAGCATCGGGGGCGGAATCGCCGGATGGGCGGCCAACGAGGCTGCGCCCATGCAGGCTGCCGGACTTCCTAGCCAGTCTCTCGACACGAACAAGCTCATGTTCCTCGTAGACAACCAGGTTGATACGGATTGCTGCCCGTCCACCATCAACACGGACAGTGGATGCGTGTGCCTCACCGACGAGAACCGTCGCCTCATGGCGTCCCGTGGCGGAAATCGGGCTTAAACAATTGTTTCGCATAAAATCTAAATGGACACCGCCACAATCTTCCAAGGGTTTGCCGATGATATTCGCAAGACGTTTCCCGACTTGGAGCCAGCAGTCAAACTTGAAGACGATGTAAAGAATATTGAGACGTTCTATTCGCACGCTCTCAAGATTCTCCAGAAGGACGAGACCTTTTTTACGGATGCTCCGCGCACGATTTTCGGAGTAGACCTCAGCAAGATGTGGCTGCGCACCGACCTTCCGAAAGACGAGTTTTGGAAACACGTTCAGATGTGCACAATCGCTTCTTTTCTCCACGGAGATTTGAAGGAGAAGATCGGGTCGATCATCGACATTTTCAAGTCGTATTGGCTTAAGACCGGAGCGCCGAACGACGAGGTGGACAAGATCTTGAACGATAAGGCGAGCGAGGACCATTTCAAGAAGATCCTGGAGTACATTTCCGAGACTCGGCTGGCCAAGATGTTCATGGACGTCATGGAAAGCCTGGACTTCTCGGAACTCGAACTGAATCTGGAGAATCCCGAGCAGATGATTGAGATGCTCAAGAATCCCGAAAACCCCACGATGAAGAAGGTTATGACCAAGATTCAGAACATTATCAAGAGCAAGATCGAGCGAGGCGAAATCACCCAGCAGAAGATCCTCGAAGAAGTTGAGGCGATCAAGGCCAAGGTCACGTCAGTGTTCGGGAACATTTTCAACGAGGCACTTGGGGGAACTCGGGGAGACACTGCGCCGACCGTTCTTTTGGGGAACTCTCCAGAGGCGAGGCGACAGAGAATGTTGGCTCGGCTACAGAAGAAACAGCGCGAGAAAACCTCACGGTAGAAATAAGATGACCGAACAAATCTGGTTCAGGGATCCAGCGATTCTCTTTGCTCCGACTACATGGAGCCAGTTTGTCCCCACGAAGTCTATGACGACACGCCAGGCTCTGAATGCGGTGGTGCGGTTTTCCGTCTACTTTTCGGTGATACTCTTTCTGGCGACCGGGGTGAGCGCATACCTTCTCGCCGTTCCCGCGGTGATGGCCGCCTCGGTTGCCCTGTACACCCTCTTCCCCAACGGACGAGTACTTGAAGCATTCAAATCCGCCGTCAGCGGGAAAGTGTATACGATGCCCACGCAGGCGAACCCCTTCATGAACCCCCTGCTCACCGAGATTCTCGACAACCCCGATCGCGCGGACGCTGCGCCGGTCGGGCGCAAGGATGTGAAGGCCAAAATCACCGAGTCGTTCGCGAAGACGACGGACATGTACATGGACACGAGCGACTTATTCGACCAGACGAAGGCCATGATGAATTTCAAGACCCTCCAGTCAGCCACTATCCCGAACGACCAGGACGGGTTCCTGAAGTGGTTGGCGAAGGGAGTTGACCAGCCCGACTACTCTGCTGCGCCCCTCGCTCGTCGCGCCAAAATCGAGAATGAGGGCTACGTCGTTGCGCGCGGATCAATGGAGGGACTTGCGTCCACGACGAGTAAGCCGGCGGGAACGACCCCGCTTCGTGCGCCTCTTCCCGCCCGACCCTCCAAATAACTTCTTCTTGAGATCGGCCTTTGACTGCTGGCCGTCCGTAGACTTGATCTTCCTTCCGTCCTTGTATACTTCAAAGTGGGGGAATCCGGTTATTCCCAGTTCGGACGGAACCTTCGCGCTCTCAATCTTACAGAACTCCATCCGGGGAACGTCCTTTTCCAGTTCTCCCCATGGCGCGTGCATAGGAATACAGTGCGGGCACGTTTCCATGTAGAAAAATACGGCTGCCGGTTTTCCCGATTTCATTACTTTCTTGAGTTCGCCTCCGTCCAGTTCCCTCATTTAATTCTTAGGACACAACAAAATGGACAAGCACTGGTCGGGATACTTGAACGCGGTGAGCGGAATGTCTGCTCCTCAGACGTCTATGCCCATGCCGGCACCGTACCCGTCTACCGATACGTCGACCGGAACGTCCGGATTCCTCGACCTTCTCGTGAAGCGGCCGGACGTACAGAAACGGTACGATGCGATGGAGGGTTCGTGGGAAGGAGTCAACGCCTCAGAGGCCGCTATTTCGTCCGGGGTGTTCAAGGCCGAGTCTATGCCCGTGCAGACGCAAAATATCCCGGCTCAGAATAAGAAATGAGCGGGGAAATCGTACATCTCATGCTGACCTTGCGCAATCAGGTGAAAGTGTACCATTGGGACACTATGCAGTTCGCACGCCATAAATCTACCGATGAACTGGTCGGAAAACTCGACGAGTCCATCGACAAATTCGTGGAAGTGTATATTGGAAAGTACGGTCGGCCAAAGTATACCCAGCGTTCGGGTCTGATTCGCGTACGCAACTTCAACGATTCCGAAGCGCCGAAGCTTCTGCAAGAGGCGATTGATTGGTTAACGACCCGCCTCCCGCTGCTACTCAGCAAACAGGATACCGACCTGCTGAATATTCGTGATGAGATTGTGGGAGACTTGAACCAGACGCTGTATTTATTTACGCTTAAGTGAGCGGCGTTTACGGCCGCCCGTCTTCTCCTGCAGGATAGCGTCGTCCGTATTTAACTTGCTACCAATTAACGGACCAAACGAAGCATCGGGCGGTGGCCACGTAGCGGAATCTCCGCCTCCGCGCTTAATGCTCCTACGGCGAGTCTTACGGCTCACTTTACGAGAACGCTTCGACGATTTCTTCGCGACCATTTCTTATATTCTTACAAAGACAATGTGGCTCTGGCTTATTTTGGTCGTGGCTGTCCTGCTTATCCTTTTTTATTCTGGACCGTCTCGGCGAGAAAACATGAGCAACGAGAAGCTGCTGTCTACTCTGAAAACATTCGGAGAGCAGGGAACGAAAGATCCGAGTCTTTCGAAAGATGTCCCGATTATGGGCCCGCTCGCTCCTGTCGTAGATCCCGCAGATTCCTTGAAGGCGGCGTCTAAAACGTCGGGGACAAAGGGCGCGGCATACCCCAAAGTATTTGGTCCCGACGTAGCGTTGACTCCGGGTCAGGCGGCAGGTCAGGCAGCAGGTCAGGCGGCAGGTAAAGCGGCAGCAGTCTCTGCCCAAACTCCGCGTTCGGGATACACATTATCGGACGTTCCGTCGAAAGACCCCAACTTCGAGTTCAACCCCGATCTGAAAAAGGCCTTTCCTTACAGCGGACCGCCGCAACCCTTTTTAACCGATTTCTCTAAGATACAACATTAAAGGAGGATGTTTGGACTTCAAAATTTTGCCGGGAGCTGTTGGGTGAATGCGTGTTTGCAAGCCGTCTTTCGTATACCAGAAGTACAGGCGCGCTACAACGAGAAAGAACACGACCCCGCGAATAAAGTGGATACGTGTCTACAAGTCATCTGGGAAAGCAAGGGGCGAGACGGTCTCCAGGAATTCTTTGAGTCTGTGCGCACCGAAGCCATGCCCGCCGGACGCAATATCGGAGACAGCCACGAGCTCCTGGTGTATTTGTGCGATAAACTGCCGTTCCTCGACAAACTCTGTCGATTCAAGACCGCCGACTCGATTCAGTGCGATTCGTGCCCCCAAAGGGAGATTCGGCAAGACACGGTTATGGAATACTCGCTCACCTCGTTCGGGAAACGCGTGCCTATTTCCGACTGTATTATGAGCACGGTTGTTCCGTACCGCGTTCCCGACTGGGTGTGTGATAAGTGCAAGAATTCTGGATGCACGAAGCAGCAGCTGATCGGCACGTTCCCCCAAGTGATGATTTTCCACATGATTTCCACGGACGCGTCTGTAGACTACTCCTCCATTCTGAGCTTGAATAAAAACAAGTATGCGCTGCTGTCCGTGAGTTGTTATAACGGTGCTCATTGGTGGGGATACGGCCGAAACATGCCCCCCGGCTCATCCTGGTACACTCTCGACGATACGTCTGTCGTAGAACACGGCCCACGAGAATTTCCGATTTCGGGAAAGATGCGCCTGCTGATTTATTATCGCCTTGAGAATTAATGGGAAGTGTACAACCCGCTGCTCCTACAGTACCTGCACCTGTATCCGCACCTGCGTCTACCTCGACTGGCGTGATTGACGCGCGCGGAATGTTGATTATTGCGGGCGTAGTGCTCGTTCTGCTGGTTGTTATCACGCTGGTGTCTACGGGGAGTCTTCTGGCGACGCTGGTCGTTATCGCCATCCTTGTTGGCGTTGTTCTCATCCTGAACAAGTTGGGGTACCTCCACATCGATTTACAAAAGGGCACGTTGTCGGTCGAATTTCACGAAATAACTCCGGCAGCTCCCGCTCCATCCGATAAGACGTCCGGATCGGCGCCGATGCCGATCGAGCAGAAGGAGGTGTTCCATATTGGAAATAACGACTACACGTACGAGGACGCTCCGGCAGTGTGCGCGGCGTACGGAGCCGAGATCGCGACCTACGACCAAGTGAACCAGGCCTACACGCTCGGCGCAGAATGGTGCTCGTACGGGTGGTCGCAGGGCGCGATGGCTCTCTACCCCACGCAGGAGAAGACGTGGCTCGCGCTACAGGCCGAGCCCACGAAGAAGACGAACTGCGGTCGCCCGGGCGTGAACGGCGGATACTTTGACCCGGCCACGAAGTTCGGAGTCAATTGCTATGGTATCAAGCCCCAGGACTCCGGAACGACGTTCCCCCAGCCTCCTCCGGGATCGGATAACGCCTCGTTTACCCAGGCCGTCCAGAAATTCAAATCTATGCTGAACAGCATTCCCGTGAACCCCTTCAATCGCGCCGCTTGGTCGGAGTGGAATCTATCTGCGCATACATAATAAATGAGCTCCGTCAGCGACCACATTCTTGATAGCCCACTGAACCGGAAAGTATATGTCCCAGGAGAAGACGAGATTACCTCGGCCCCTGTGACGTACCCGAAAAACGCCGCCGAAACCGACCAGACGCATCGCCGGATGGATTGGCTGCACCACAGACCCCAAGACCACGCGATATTCCCGATCGCGACCCAAGCTGTAAAAATAGAAAAGAAAAAGCCGTAAGATTAACAAAGATGATTGAGCTTGCTCTCCTTCTAGGACTCGGAGCGGTAGGCTACATGCTCGCAGTCCAGCCGAACCCCCAGGAAGCAGCTGCTGCTACGGAAAACTTCAGCCTTTCCGCCCGCCCGACGCGCGACATCAACGACCAAGTTGTCCCCGATCTGTCGAATAAGGGACACAACAATGAAGTTCCCTTTTTTGGTGCTTCGGTGACTCAGAGCACGTATTCCGGCGCCACCGAGGGAATTATGGACAATCACACGGGGGCGGGCAAGGAGTACTTCCAGAAGAAGGAGGTCCGGTCGTTCTTTGACGCGAAGCCGGCAACGGGCAACCCTTTCGGGAACCAGGACGAGAGCGATTTCTACCAGTCGCGCATGGTGACCGGCCAGAACATGAAGAATGTGTTCCCGGTAGAGCAGGTCCAGGTCGGTCCGGGCGGAAACGACGGGTACACGAATCTGCCGAAGGGGGGCTTCCAGCAGGACCAGTTCCGAGAGTACGCCATTCCCAAGACGACGGACGAGCTGCGCATCGCCACGAAGCCCAAGCTGTCCTACGAGCCCCCGGTCATTCCGGGCGCAAGCACCGTGACCGTCCCCGGAGTCCAGGCCGACGTGAACAAGAACCGCCCCGACCGGTTCGCCGTGCTGGGCATGAATCGCGTGAACACGGCCGTGGGCGCGCAGGTCGCGCAGGCGCACTACCCCGAGCAGGTCATGAAGACGCAGGCGCGCGAGTCGACGTCCCACCAGTACTACGGCGGCAGCAACAACGTGGCCAGCGTGGTGGCCTCGTACGTGCGCGCATTCACGGAACCGTACCAGGAGTTCATGAAGCTCACGGCCGAGGGTCGCCCAGGTCCGGCCGGCGTCCAGGGCAGCGGAACGCCGCTGGGAGCGGACATGTACTCTGTGCAGACCGCGAAGGACGAGTCCGTCCTGTCGGACGCCACGCGCTTCAACTCCGGAATGGTGAGCATGAACGCGGCCGGCGAGCACCTGGGGTCGTACACGTACAACGCCCCGCTCAAGCAGGACGTGTACACGGAGCGCAACGGCTCCGAGATTCTCACGGCCTTCAATAACAACCCGTATTCACAGAGACTGGACGCTATTTAATAATGGACATCATTCGCGAGCACCTCATCTACAAAGACGTGCCGATCCGGATCGAGATGGACGCCCTGAAACACCAAGATCAGTACGAAGTCATACGTCTTCTTCTCGCGTGTCGCGACTCAAAAGAAGACGTGTGTGTTTCCACGTCTGATAAAACGAACATGTATATTTTGGAGCTTCTCAAAGAGCTGGGAATCAAGACCGTCGCGGCCGGCGCACCGTGACCCTGCGGCGCCGTCCTCCTCCTGGAGTCGGAGCTGCTGCTGGAGCTGAAGCTCCTGCTGGTGCTGGTGCTGGTGCTGGTGCTGGTGCTGGTGCTGGTGCTGGTGCTGGTGCTGGTGCTGGTGCTGCTGCTGGTGCTGGTGCTGGTGCTGGTGCTGGTGCTGGTGCTGGTGCTGATGACTGATTAGCCCTCTCTGTCTTCTCTTTTACTGCGGCGTTTACCTTTTCTTGGGCAGTATCTCGTTGTTTTTTCCAGTCAGAGACACCCTGTGATGATGGTTTTCTGGATATTAAATTCTTAAACTTATCAACTAGTTTTTGCTGTTCACGAATATAATCATCTAGTGCGGCATCATTCATACTCTTGTAATCCCTCCTCCCTTCCTTCCCTTTTTGGTTGTCCTGGGGTTTCGGAGGTTCGAGAAGGGTTTCGACCTTTTTCTCGTACTCCTCGAGCTTCGCCAGATCGCGCTTGTAATCGTCGTCCGCCTGCTTGTCCCGCCCAACAACGCACTGACTCACAGCCTTCGTATCCCACTTGAACGCGTCAATCGCCCCTCCGACTTTGACGTCCACCTTTCCAATATTTGCGCGCTTATTCTCGAGAGACGCGATCTTGAACATCAAGGCCCCAACTTTCGAATCCACCTGGCTCGATAGGCGCTGAGCCTCGGCCAAAATCGAATCGGCACCCAAAAACTTGGTTTGCAATAACCTGATTTGCGTCTCGACCAGCGCTTTTGCTAGCCGCTTCGATTTCGCCACATCCTTTTCTCCAGGTTCCGGTTCAGGTTCTCGTGCTGGTGCTGGTGCTGGTGTTGGTGCTGGTGCTGGTGCTGGTGCTGGTGCTGGTGCTGGTGCTGGTGTTGGTGCTGGTGATGGTGATGGTGATGGTGATGGTGATGGTGCTGGTGCTGGTGCTGGTGCTGGTGCTGGTGCTGGTGCTGGTGCTGGTGCTTTTAGAATTGTATTCGCATGCTCTAAGTCAGAACTGAAGTCTCGATGATCCCCTCCTTTCTTCAGTTTCCAGTGTTCATTATCTAGATTACAGAATATATAGTAATCCGGATTATCCTTTGGATTATTTATCATTCGGGTAGGGTTAGTGGATTGATGCTGAACCACAAGTACAGGAAACCCAAATAAGCGGGCGATGACTTCTAAATCAGTATCTGTACCCCACTCTCCATCTTTAGCGATTTGTCTGGAATATTCGGAAAACGTTACTGGTTTATCTTGGATATTAGTCAGTTGTTTCGGAATGTTTAGTCCGACTCTCAGATCTTCATTATCTGCCGCAGCAGCATACGCCCTAGAAACTAATGCTCGTATTTCCTTTGATTTAGGTGTGACTTCTGTTTCATAATACGGATGCTCATCTCGGTCAATTGGAGCATAAATTTGGGAAATTGAATCAAATAAACAGTTTCCCGCACCGGAATTTTCAAAAAATAAATTCGAATCATTACAGTTCTCTGTTCTTGCCTCTTTCTTCTGTTCTGATGCTGGTGCTGGTGCTGGTGCTGGTGCTGGTGCTGACTTTTGAAGGATTTGCAATAACTGAAAAATACTGGTAGAATTTTTGTTGTCGTTTAAATTACGATCAGGATGACATAAAAGAATAATTTTTTTTAAATGAATGGGTTCTTCTACAACCTGAGCTCCTTCAGGATCACCTAGTTTTTTTTTCGTATTTATCATACCATTGTTCAGACCAAGAGCTGTTGCAATTTTTGACGGGTCATTCACCCTCAACAATCCAGCTTTTAAGATATAGTTGTACAAATCGGGATAAATACCTTTACAACTCTTCTCTACTTCGCCAGACTGACGTGCCCCTCCACGTATTTTTCTAATAAGCTCTTCAAGCTCCATGATAAGGTCGTCATATTCCGCCTTATTATATTTTCCAGACATGCGTACGAGCTTCCTCAAATTGTCGAGTGTGGGAGATGCATCGATATCTCTACCCAACTCTTCGAACAGTTTAATCAGCGTTTCTTTCGGCATTCCCGCAAACGCACTTGTAAACGTTCCGCTGCGTTTCGTGGGGTCGACTCCAATTTGGGCAGTCGTGTATGCTTGAACACGCTCATCGACCAATGTCTCGGCTTGGCCAACAAGGCTGTCGGCATCTCCGACCAACTTGCATCGGGCATCAATTTCCTTCTTCAATTTCTCTTTCAGTTCATTTGCTGCGTCGATGGAGATCTGGAGGCATCCGTGCTTCGATGAAATCTTGCGTTCCTTCCGCTTCTCATCCAAGCATTTCCGCTGCTGCTTCACGTACTCCCGGATTTTCGTCATAAGGTCTTTCAGTGCCTTCGTTACTTCTGTATTATCAGGTACGTTAGTAGATTGGTTCTTGATTGCTAAATCATACACCATTTTTGCCCGGTCGACGTCCGCCTTCTTGATGTGTGCACTATCACACTCATTGTTTGCCTTCTCTTCCTGGGTCTCATGGGCGGATTTTAAGTCTTCAAGATCCTCCCTTTTTTCTACGAGCGTCGCCTCGATTTCCCGCATCGTAGCTTCGGCGGGCGTGTCGCCGGCATACGCCGCACTCTCAATATCACGCGTAGCCTTTACGAACGTATCCAACGCTTCATCGACTGCTTCATACCTAGCCTTCGCCGCACTTGGCGGTAAGTCTCGGAATTCACGAGTCGCCTTTGAGAGTGTAATCAAGAGTTCGTCTGCGATATCGAACTTTGAGTCCGAATCCATGTAGGCACGAGCTGTCGCATCCTTAAGTGCATATGATGCAATCGTTTTAGCCAAATACTTATCATCTAAGTCTGAGCCTTCAGTATGTCTGGTTTTTGCGGAGTCCATGGCTCGAGATAATGCCGTCAGCGCACTTTCATATGCTGCCGACCCCTGTATCTTTTTGCGGTCCGATGCGCTCGGAATATTATACTTTGTATTTGTGTTCATCCAGAGCTCAATAATAGAATCGGACAATTCGGTATACGTCTCAACGATGGCCGGCATACTCTGTGCGCACGACGTCTCGCGCGAAATATCCTCGCGCAGATCCTGCGTTTTCTGCAGGATCTTCCGCGAATCCGCCAGCTTTCGCGAGAGCGCCGACAGAACCTCGTTCGCCTTCTGCGAACTCACCCGCTCGCCACTCAGTTCATCAACCTTTGTCTGCGCCTCTAGCACTTTTTCTTTCGCCGCAGCTATTGCCTCATTGTCTCGTTCAAGTTCGGCTTTACGCAGGGCGTCCTGTGCCCTCGCCAAAACTGATTTGGCCTTGTCCAGCTCCGTTCCCACCTCGCTCTCGGGGTCGTAGAACATAACCTCCTCGGGCGTGTACCATTCCGTCTGCTTCGTGCTCGGATCCTTGCCGCACGAGATTTTCAGCTTCAGGTTCTCGGCCGCCGTGGGGTCGATTCCCCGCACGATGCCCACGTCTCCGTACGCCGATTTCCCCAGGCACTTGCGTCCCTTGGCGCTCTCCATGACCCGCACGAACGAGCCAACGTTCACCTGGCCGCCGAAGACCGGAGTTCCCCCGCTCTCATCGATCTCCGCCATTTCCAGATCTTCGGGCTCGTACCAGTCCCCAGTTCCCTCCTCGGGGTCTAGCCCATTGCAGATGACGTACACCTGCAGATTGTCGGGCGAGTCCTTCTGGATCTCGCCGACGGTGCCCGTGTCGCCGAACGTCGCGCGCCCCAGCGGCTTGCTCTTCAGCTGCTCCCTGCGCGCCTCGCGAATCTTGACCTTCACATCCAGCGCCGCGAGACCGCCAAAAATAGGAACGCCGGTTCGGGGAACTTTCGAGGCGGGAACGGGTTCGAGCTCCTCCTCCTTAAACACGACCTCGCGGTTCACGTTCGAGTACTTTGTGTCCGCCTTCCCGAAACATTTCACACGAACGACCCGCTTCGTCTTATCTGAAATATCTATATCGACCGCAATAACCTTGCCTATGTTCTCAAAGTTCGTGTCGTTGAGCAGCGAAGGTTTGTTCAAGACCGGGGTCTTGCCGTCCTCCTTCATGCGCAATCGCACGGACGACCCCAACTTAATAAGACCATGTCCCAGCCCGATCGCGCGCTCGGCTTTCGGGGGGCTCACGAACTGGAGAACGTCCTTGTCGTAAATCTGGTCCTCTACTTTCATGTTCGTGTTGCTCACCGGATTCGCGCGCACGAGAAACTGTTTGGTGTCCAAGAACACGCGCAGAACAGTTCCGGTCGAATTGTAGTACGGACTCGCAAGTGCCTGCCTACTTCCCGACTTCTCGGACGATTTGAGCTGGACGATCGCGCCTTCCGTAGCATACCCGCCCATAATCTGGAGGCCGGTCGCGCGCGGCCCTCCAAACACGACCTCCAAGTCGTCGGCGTCCACCGTCATAGTATCCGTCCGCAAGCCGTTCTTGCGAACACACTTCACGGTGACTAATCGAGTATCCTTCCGCAGGGATGTCACGACGCCCGGCTCGGTATTCGACGTTTTCACCAGGCAGGTCTCCTTGAGTTTGTCGACGCTCGGTCCAGCCACGCGCACTTGTGTTCCGACGTGAATGATCGAGCCGTTTTTGAGAACGATGCCGTGTTCGTCGTCGTCTCTGAACAGTCGACTTAGGCCAACGCCCACCCCACCAAGAATTGTTGTTGCTAACATGGCCGCCGGTAAAGCCAGCGACATCTTCTCCTTGTCTTTGAGTAGAGATGTTTCATTTAGTGAAAGACAACGTATCGACCATCGAGAACAATCTCATATGGGCACGAACGGTTCGAGACTCGATTTTTTCATGGTGGTTTAACGCCATACTGCTGGTTGCCGTCGTCGGATCGTTCGCATACTTTCTCTGGGCAAGCCATGGAACCGCAGTTCCGGAAGAGCTTCAGAAAATTCCGTTCACGCCAACTACATGGCAGAACGCGGCGAGAAATGTTCCGATTATAGATTATGGACAGACTCCTCAAGTTGAAACTAGCGATGGTTTATCGCGACCTTCCTGTGGACATGGCGCGGCAGATTTTTGACGAGCTCAAGGAACAGAAAAAGGTTCCGGATCACACGAAACCGGCTGCTCCAGCGAAGCCTAAATTAAGAATCCGTACCAAGGGTAAATGAGCGCTGCTCAATTCACAAACAGAGTTCGGACGACATCAGAAGCTAGAGTCGTGAAGGCTCAGTATCCGCAAAACGTGAGTGAAACGTACAACCCGCTGTTCTCGTCCATCGCATGTAATCCCATATTTTCTATTCTGCACTACCAATTCAAGAACGCGTGTGCGACACCGGCCACCGCGAACATTATTTGTGGCCCCGTCATTTATTACGGGGGAACTTCGACCACCATGTACCTTCCATACTTGAATGGCGGTACGGCGGTGAATCCTAATACAGTAATTTACTACGGAGGAAATTCTGGAGAGTAATCAATGCAGCAGGACGTCCGGTTTCAGCTGCGGAGTGATACGACAACAAACTGGTTGAACTCGCAAGTATCGCTCCTTCAAGGCGAACCTGCGTACGCAACGGATACGGGCATATTGAAGGTAGGAAACGCGAATGGCGCTACATGGTCGCAGCTTCCTAGTATCGGCATTACCGGTCCAATGGGTCTTACCGTTTACGGAGGACCAACGGGCGCAACAGGGTATACTGGATACACTGGGCCTCAAGGACCAACCGGATGCACGGGATATCCTGGCCCACAGGGATTAGGGTACGGTAACTTTAACAGTATTAGTCAAATCAGTCCGCGCAAAGGTCTGGTAACATTCACGACGAATGTGGCTATCACGGACACGGCATTTAGTCTTGGGCAGCGCGTACGTTTAACCGATGTCATAAATCTCCCAAATTACATGGAAGGAATTATAGTATCTTACACGATCTCCCCGTACAGCATAACCGTGAATGTAGATAGTTTCTCTGGAACGTTCAATGCGAATAACCAATGGTTTATTTCGGCGGCCGGACAGTCCGGATACCAAGGATCGGATGGAAATACTGGCGCAACAGGAGCGACCGGTGCTAAAGGTGATAATGGCGCAACTGGAGCCACTGGAGCTCCCGGACTCACAGTATACAACGGCGCAACGGGTCCAAGAGGATACACTGGACTTACTGGAGCGACCGGGTATACTGGCTACACTGGCTACACTGGCTACACTGGGTACACTGGGTACACTGGAGTCACGGGGTACACCGGATACACCGGATACACCGGGCGCACTGGATACACCGGATTCACCGGATACACTGGCTACACCGGGTACACAGGGTACACAGGCTACACTGGATACACCGGGTACACTGGCTACACCGGAGTCACTGGGTACACCGGATTCACTGGCTACACCGGTTTCACAGGATACACCGGGTACACTGGTGCGACGCCAACCACCGTGAATGCTTTTGGCGTTACAGGCACAAGCCTCACAGTGACGTCCGCAAGTGCGGGAACGTACTACTACATCATGAACTCGGGATTCAATTCGCTGGGTTTACCGTCACCGTCTCCGACCATAGCGGGAACATTCTGGACGTTCCGCAACGCGACTGGGACGTATTTGAGCGTTGGACTCAGTGGTGCAGCCGGGTATGTCACGAGCCCGCTGGCTTTATCGCCGAACACCAATACCACCATCGTGACGACCGTGGCTAATACAAACGGGATGTCTGGTTCGGGCTATATTTTGTTCTAATTTCGTCAAATAAGACAATGGCCACCGTCACGTGCGTCGCAGCGTCGCGCAATAATACATGGACATATTCGCCGCAATGTATTTCCGGCCTTTGCCTGTGGCTGGACGCGGCCGACCCAGCCACGGTCACCGGAACAACCTCTGTGACTGCGTGGAAAGATAAGTCTGGAACTGGGAATCACATGTCTTTAACTGCAGGAACTGTATCGTACGCATCAAACACCATCACAGTTCCAAGCGGAGGAATCATGACCTCGGCAAATTCTACGGTAATGACTGGGGGTCAGTCGGTTGTATTTATAGTATGCCAACCGACTTCTATTAACTCCACCTCGTTTGGGTATGCGTTTGCTTGTCCGAATATTTTACAAGGGGACTATTCTATAAGATTCTCTACTTTAACAAACTTGTATGACGCAAATTCAAATGATATCGGAAAGTCACCAGGACAATATTACGTGAATGGAACGTTAGGAGTTCCAGATACTTCGAGTACAATTAGTATTCCGGCGACTCCCAATATTATTTACGGTCTTTTCAGTTCATCAGGAACTTCAACATTTGCGCTATCAACTTCATTTAACGCAAGGTATTTTATAGGAAACATCTATGAAGTGATTGTGTACACTGGTCCTATTGCCGATTCCCAGCGCCAGCAGGTGGAGGGGTATTTGGCCAATAAATGGGGGAAAAAAGCCAACCTTCCTCCGACCCACCCGTATTATGCCCCGAACAGCATCCCATTGAACCGTGCGTTTTACCCCACAGACATCGGCGGCCTTCAGCTGTGGCTCGATGGGGCTGATAGGAGCAGCATGACCTTCAATTCGGGAAACAGCGTATCGTCGTGGAACGACAAGTCGGGGAACGGCCTGAACATGTCGACCGCTTCGAATTTTCCGACGTATACGGCCACCGGAGTTCAGTTTAACGGAGCCACGCCCAACGTTCTTTCAAACGCTACAGGCTACACGCCCACAACCGCGCTCACCTGCTTTGTTGTCTACCAGTCAACGCTTGGAAACGCTCGGCAGCGATACTTCAAGTGCGCAAAAAACGGGAACTTTAACAACTGGGCGGGAGACACGACCTACATAACGGCCGGAACGACCTCTCTGTCTAACTACCAGACGCTCACATATAGTGCGAATACAACCTACCTAATATCCGGAGTCGCGTACTCGGCATCGTCCATATCCTGGGCGACGAACGGAACGGAATCGCTCTCGTGGACAAGTACGGCGGTGGGCACATCCTATCAAGGTTCCACAGAACTCACAGTTGGAGGAGCTTCAACTGTATATTTTACGGGATACGTTATGGAAGTTCTCATGTACGACGCGTACTTCACGGAAAATCAGCGTAAGCAGGTGGAGTCCTACTTGGCGTGGAAGTGGGGGGTGAACACAAATTTGCCGACAGCGCACCCGGGGAAACTCCTGCCCGCGTTTGGGAGTATATTCACGCCCAGATCTGTTCCAGGTATATCGCTGTGGCTGGATGCTTTTGATGCTTCAACTGTGACCGGAACGACGAGCGTGACGAACATCGCTGATAAGTCGGGCAACAATGTCGTTCTTTCGTCGGCGACCGGATTCAGCTATCCGAACAACACGTTCAATGGGGGCAATTACCCTTCGTTCTACAATCCTATTTCCGCTCAGTCGGGAACGGGATCGGATTACACGCTGGGAATAAACAGCACGTTCCCCCAAACAGCGCCCTTCACGTTGTTTTTCGTTGCGCAATATATGGCAGCCACAGATTTTCCATCCTACATTATGGACCTTTCTGGTATATCAACGGGCGACCGTCAGTATGTAACGGGGTCACAAATTTTAACATACTTTGGGCTTGCGTCCACCCGTGTTCTCGCAAGCCCGTGTGTGGTGTCTATGAACTGGATTACCGGAACATCCCAAGTGTATGTGAATGGCGGCTTCAACTATTCGGGTACTTATACCCCGGGTTCGACAAAAGGTATAATAATAGGAAACAGCTACAATAAGGGCTATTCTTGGGCGGGTCATTTTTGCGAATTTGTTTGGTACAGCGGAACACTGACGACCATCCAGCGCCAGCAGATCGAAGGATATCTTGCCTGGAAGTGGGGTCTGCAAAGACAGTTGCCGACTACGCACGCCTACGCGAAGTTCAGTCCGTAATGCCCCGACTTCATACAGCTGCCGCCAGCTTCTGAACGATCTTGTGGATGGAGAGTGCCGAAACCCCAGACGCGTCGGACACGATTTTCATGTGTGTTTTTGATTTCAGACCCATAACGTGCGCAACCACCCCAGCCACAATGGTCTTGGGTGTATGCTCAAACTCGTCCTCGGATTTCGTCGAGATGTCCAGCAAGCGTTCCATAATACTGTCCCGCTGCTCGTCGTTCAGAGAGAGCGAAGCACACAGCCTCTCGGCAATACCGATTTCCGTCTGGAGCACCGTATTATCCGTAGCCGAGAAGTGCGTGATGGCTTTGCATAGCGACCGGATATTCACGAGAAACATCTTCGCGATCTCTTCGTGGCTGCGGGGCGCTCCGTTATTCCGGCACGCCACAAACACCGCGCCGCCCATCATCGCGCGCCGCGTCTCGCCCCTCACTTTCTGGGCGTCTTCCAGTTTCTTGTACAGCCCGCACGCGTCCATAACAATGGCTTTCGGCAGGCCTGCGTGCGAGCACGACAGCTGGATCGCGTCGAAGATCGACATCCACGATCGTTGGGAGTTGGAGGAGAGAGACCACGAGGAAAGCCTCTGGATAGACTTCAAGTTTGTGTCTTTGGACGTTATGCCCCTGAACGACATAATTGATCCGTAGGATGATTCAGGGAGAAGGTCTGACGTCGTGAATCCAGTTCGGCACTGGTCACCACCCTTTCCTTGATCATAATTCCGCCACTCGGCGCCTTCATCGATGACTGTTCCTATAACCGTTCCGCACACTGTGCATACATGCTCGCCTTCGTCCACTGTTAGTACGTGTTTACAATCCATTCTTAGTGTGTTTGGGCACTATCGTTTTTCTTATTCGTTTTACGCGACGAGAAGAGAACTTTCATGATCGACCAGTTCTCCGGGATCAGGCGCACGAAGTATTTGTGGACGTGGGCATGGTACAAATACTTGATCTTCTCGTTCAACTCTTCCAGGAAAATGAACATCGCAAACGCGAAAAAGAGGCTGGAAATGTACGTATCGATCAAAACATCCAGCGTTTTATGGATCGGGAAGATGGGCGCGTAGTCCCGGATAATGTACGTGACCCAGAACGCCACCGACCCGATCAGCCCCAATTCCAAGACGATATCTCCCAACTGATACATCAAATTCTCGCTCTTCCATGTCGCGTCGCAGTCGTCGAACAGATGAAACAGCAGACTGGAGAGAAGAGCTCCCACCGACGTATAAAATGCCGCCAGGATCGTGATATTCAATGTGCCGCCAACGTATTCCATTATCTATTCTGCGACATAAAAGACGGATCATACACGTGGGGGCGGTAGTTCGTAGCGAGCATCTGGCGGGGCCCGTCGCGGGTCTTCACTGGCTTGAGCCACGAGATGAACAGGTACTTTTGGTCTACGACCCACACCCAGTACCCCGCCTTCGAGAACTCCCCCACCAAATGATCGACCGCCTCCTTCAATGAGAACAGGGGGTATCCGAACACATACGTCGGAACTTCGTAGACGATATACGGAGCGTTCGAGTTGTGCGCCGAATGCGTGCGGATCTTCGCTTGGATTTGTATGATAATCGGCCCCATCGCGGCCATCCGGTTCGATCGTCGTTCCTCTTGTTCGTCCCATACGTCACGCGCACGCAACATCTCTGCTTACTCTTACTACAAGAATGTCCGCCCCATTCCGCATACTCGGGCTCGGGGGAGGGGGAATGAAGGGTATTTTGTTCGTCGGAGCTCTGTTGGAACTGTCCAAGACGCAAGACCTCGTGTTCCCCGACGGAGTGTATGGCGTATCGGTCGGCTCGATCGTCGGGGCATACATAGCGTTCGGACTTCCCCTCGACGCGGAGTCCCTCAACGAAGCGTTCCAAATTTCGAAGTTTGTTCCCGACGTTGATTTTGAACAACTTCCCCAATCCTTATCTCTCAAAGGCATCTTTTCAATGGACGCGTTTGAAAAATCGTTGATTGATTTATTTTTGTCGAAGGGGCTGGACATCCGCACCAAGAATATCGGGGACGCAGCGATGCCGCTGTACATCGCGTCCTCGAATCTCACAAAGGGCAAGCCCACGATCTTCTCCAAAGATGTTCCGCTGCTCGACGCTCTGAAATGTTCATGCTGTATCCCCGGCGTGTTTCGACCCCAAATCATGTACGGGCAAGTGTTTGTGGACGGAGACCTGTTTGTTCCCTCGATCGACTACTTTATTCCCAACACGGAACGGGCGCTGTGCCTTTCCCTGAAACTTCGAATGATCGACAACAATTTCGCCCCGGACAAAATTGAAGACATGTCGCCTCTGACCTACATACATGACGTGTACACTCTCGTGACTCTCAATTTCTTTCGCCAGGTCAGGAAACCGTGTACCTTGTCGCTCGCGTACCCCGGCCTGCGCAGCTTCTCGAATATCTCGGACTTTAGCATCCCAAAACTCCTGGAGAAGTCGGGGGACGATCTACGCCGCTTTCTCAGCGCCAAGAGCATCCTTCAAGAATCCACGAAGATTGTTGACTGAGGGAGACCCCTTCATCTCGAACAATTTGTCTTTTGTTTCGATCTTGAATGTGGGGTACGCGACAATCTTGTACAGCGCGGCCTTCCCGCGATTCGAGTCCGCATTAATATCTTCGAACGACACGGTCTTACCGCCGTACGTGTACCCAGAATTGGCGACGAGCTGTTTCAGCGATGCCCACGGGGCGTTCGCCGTCTTGCAGTGCGGACACCAGGGCGCATAGAAAAACATGAACTTTGCCTGGGTGTCTCCCAGCTCTGCGGAGTCCAGCGGCGGCCGCTGCTCAATGAGCTTTGCGCCGGGAAGAACGCCCGTCCACGAATAGTATCCCAAAATGCCGACGAGGACTATACAGACCGACACAATAAGCGCGGTGAGGATACTACTCATCCTCCTTTTTAAATGACGGGCATAAAACTTTAACCTCGGAGCGCAACGTTTCATAGTACTTGCGGTACGCTTCTTCTGCCGTCATCTTAGGATCGCGAATCATCATCCACGCAATCTGGTTCGTTTGACGTTCCGGCTCGTACGGTTTTGCGAGAATCTTGAACCACCGCCCTTCGTGGAACACCAGGGTAGACATCTTGTTATTCATAGTCAGATATACGTAAACCCGCAGTTCCGTTTTGCCCGGATTTGTAGTTAAGCAACGTAACGATGAATTTCACCATCTCTACCTTTTTGGGAGACGGGTACCCCAGGTATCCGCAAAAATGGTAGAGCACGATTCCATCAACGACATTTTCTGGAGATCGTCCTAGAATCACGAATCGGCTGATCGTTGAGACATCGTACATCATATTTCGCACCGCCGCCATATACACTAGGAACGGCTGATCCAAACATCCGGGTATGGAGTTCATTTTTACGTGCATGTAATCGTAAATGAACTCATTTGTGGCACGAAATAGATCTTTGATTTCGGAGGAATTATGGAACATTAGGATTCCGGAACTGAATGCTGGCGCGGACATGTCTACGGTTGGAGGAGATGGATGAAACTGGGATCCATGATACTCTGAACTGAGAGTCAGATCCTCTACAGCATATATCTTTGTTCGCTCAATTGGAATGTCCAACAGCGTATTGATGTTGCCCGTCACTAGAATATCTACATCCATATACAGAAATTTGTCGTATTGCGACACCTCTGGCCACTCGAATATGTACATCCGCGACGCCGCGGCAGTCAGAATGCTGCACGGTATATTGAGTGCCCAAACTTTGATCGAGAACCCCGATCGGGCGACCTGCGCGAGAATATCATCCTTGAATCCGGATTCGGTTATGAGCAGTATATCGGTCGTTTCCGGGTTCAGGCATCCGTATTCTCGCATCGAGAGAAGAAGCAGTTCCAGAAGATCCGCATACGATTTTTGAAACAGGATACAGAAATACACCAGGTTCTTCTTCATTGTGTAGTTTATGTATCACTATTTAAATGAAAACGAATTTGTATGACGTGGTATACTTTAGACCAACTCTCCGAAATGCGCAATATCCACAACGTGGTGACCGATGTTCAAGAAAAAGTAACTGCCGATCATTTCCCCGTGACTGGAAATCTTCCCGATGGAGTTCACCTGTGGACGATTGTAGAATTTACGGCCGAGGACTGCATTCTCCGATTTGAAGTTCAGCTTGAGAATCAGGTGTCGTGTGTCCTCCTTCAGCGAGGTTTCACGAACGCTCAGCGCGATACGATTATGGAGATCTTCACCAATATGATGTTCGATTGAAAACGAAATTGGTTTCGTCAAGAAACTCCACAACATAATCTACTACGATGCCTTACTACAACATGCCCAATGCTCTTGACGCTTTTGTGAAGGAGATGGGGGCTGTTCAGGCATCGTGGCGAGAGTCTAGGTACACCTGGGGCAAATACGTGATTAACGTGTTCTGGGAGGATGAGCAGTGGGACATTGATTTGTACCACCATGAGTTGATTGAACCTTATTCTTCATACAACATCGAGCTCGGCTCCAACATTACCAAGAAGACATCCAACAACGTACTACAAACGATGTTGCACAAGTGCCTACGGGAAAACAAGACATAACCGGTGTGTTAAACACCACCTTTTTCATTCAGAGCGCGCTCTTCGATTAAAAACGAATTTGATTTTGTTAAAAATAGGGTTAGTAACATGGAACAACAAAGATGAAGACCGATTTCAGCGTCTTTATGAAGAAGATTGTTCCCAACATAGATCACAATCACATGTGGCTTGGCGAAGCTGCGCCGACGATTACTTGGAAGAAGTATGACGAGTGGCATGGTGGTTCCGATGAGGAGCGTTATCTCATCGATATTACCTTTGTTGGTCCAGAGGCCAGCAACCTTACGCTTGGTGCAGAAATTATGCACGACAAGTACGATGATGACAGTGATTATTCTATGCTGTTAATGACGATAATTTCAAACAAAGGATTTCGAACCATTGAAGTTGACGAGTTTATTGAGTTCGTCAAGTCAAACTGGCGAGAGGATGGAGACTATAATGAGTCTAGTCCGATCGACGAGGACCCTGTTGCGACGGAGATTTATGTCTGCTAGGCCTGAAAATGGCCACTTTTTAATGGCCGGTTTCAGGTTTTTGTTTATGGCGTGTGATCTAGTTTAGATGTTCAAGGGAAGCCGACAAGGTGGGCGCCAATACCGAAGCCGGCACCCGTGCGCGCCGACGAGCCGACGGAGGGGGCGTAGATGTCCAGGATGGCGAAGGTGGCCAGGGCAACGAGGGCGATCATGCCGATCTCGGAGAGCTTGAGTCCCTTGCCGGGCAGCAGGTAGGCCGCGATGGCCACGGCGAGGCCCTCGAACGCATACTTCACGGCGCGCGTCGTCAGGTCGGCAAAATCAACACCAGCGGGGGCGGCTACGGACTTCTGCTCGGGCATTTTTATAGAAAGGTTTAGAGAAATTATTGGGAACGAAGGACAATGAAACGTATCAGGGTTCGTGTCGTCGTTGATCCGGACGCCCAGCGCCAATATTCCATTACGCACCCTGCGCAGATCGAGTTTTATGTCGTAGGGCACTTGAACGATCCGGACGGATGGGCATCGGAAGGATACTTTTTCGAACCTGTCTCGATGAACCAGGATGTCCTCATCCGCCTGTCTACGAACAACACCGTATCCAAAGAGTGCGGCTTCAGCAAGAAACTCTCGTGCGCCGAAATTGGCGGCAAGACGATCTGGATCAACGCCGATCGCTGGTTTCATGGGGCGCCAAAAAGCAGGCTGCCGCTGGGTCAGTATCGTCAGTATCTCGTCTCCCACGAGATGGGTCATATTCTGGGCCACGATCACGAGACGTGCCCTTGCAAAGGATGCCGTGCCCCAATTATGATGCAGCAGACGCTCGGGATAGGAGAGTGTGTCCCGAACACCAAAGTCTAATTAACAATACTTGGACACATCAAAAAAGAAAGCGCCGTGTGGATCCATACACGTAATCGTTTTCTCCTTCTTTGTGAGAAGGAGCGTTAAGTTGTGCTCGTTGTTGTACAAATACAGTTCGTCGACGCCGGGCATCGTTAAATACGCCTCGGCTTTGGTGGCAAAGAACTCGTGAACTTCCTTGGTAATAGCCGGATCCAGAGGTTGGGCTGTGCGCGCGGAAATGCGTTGGATGGCGGTAGGAACGCTGGTGTACACGATCACCACTTTCGTTTTATACTTCAGCTCCTTCATTCGTCCCAGAATTGAGCGAATGGTGCGCAAGCCGTGGCACGCAGCGACGTAGACGACCGGCTCGCCCATTTCAATCGTATCGTTCAACAACTCCACCGCTTTCTTGGACTGCTCTTCGTGCGTTCCCGCCAACTTGTCCGGATCCACGACCTTATCCACCTTTGCCCCAACATCCCTCAGCAATTTTAATAGGTTAGACGTCTTACCCGTTCCCGGAGGACCACACACTAAAACACCATCGGGAATGGACGATGTATACGCGTACTTATCGCCCTGGAACGCCCCCTTCTTTACCAGCCTGAACCCCAATTTGATATACGCGTCCCGAGCGGGTTTGTTGTCGGACTTCACGTATGCGAATATAGGAGACTCCTTGGGCGCCAAATGCTCCAAAACGCCACGAACAAGTTTGGTGGCTACTCCTTGGCGGCGCACGTCGGGACGCACAAACACGTCGCGCAAAATATAGTCGTTATTATACTTTTTGACCCACAATGACCCAAGCGTGGTTTTCCCGTCTTTCAAGACGGCGAAGTATTCTCCCTTTCCCAACGATTCGGGAGAGTTGGGGCCAATGAGCTTAGCAGGAGAGTATTGGGATGGTGTCCCAATTGATACCATTATAAAACCCGATCAAATAAATCCGGAGTTCCGCGCAGAAAGTCTATTCCAAATAGATCACCGACGCCGTGCTGGTAAAATGATCGCCAGAACATAAAGATTTCTTTCAGACCAAGCTCGGCTTTCGTGTTGAACTCCAAGATGAACGGTTTGTTTGTTCCTGCCTGGAACATTATGTCCGCTCCAAACACCTGAAACCCGTTCTGCGCTTTCCAGTCGGGCTTGTAGCTGTGTTCCTCTTCTAATAACGTCTTCATTATATTCACAACCTTCTGGTGCGCAGATTTCGTCATTGCTTCGTCCCATCCGTCGGGCTTATCGTCCGGGAAGTGGAAGAGATGGCCGTGTTTCATATGCGTATCGTGAATTTCTTTATTCCCGTAGTCGGAGTTCTCGTAGGGTTTTACGGCCTGAACCAAAAAATATTTGTTGGCCAACCAAGCCGATCGAATGCCGCGAGATGAGCAAGTTATGAGCAAATACACGCGAAGATGGAACTTGTGTCCCCTGAAGGTGGCTGGCTGAATGTACGTCTGCAACACCCATTCCTTGTACTCGGTATTCCGAGCAATCCATTCCTCTGCTTCTTTTTTGGTATGAACGAGCGTGATTCCCATTCCGCGATACCCTTCGGTCGGTTTCAAGATTTTCAAAGACCGAATGACCGGAACTGTATCCGTAATTGTTTTCGAGGCAGGAACCCAGGGATAGTCTGCGAAACGCTCGTACAGACGAGATTTCACAGTGAGGATCTCTTTTGACCGGCCGGTCAGCACCGCGAGAAGCTTTACTCGCGGATTGGTTTTCAGCGGGATGATCGTGATGCCCATCTGAATCACAATATCCGCGTCGTTTGTCTTCACTTCGCGCCACGATGATGGAACACATGACTTGAATAAAGCCTGGATCTCCGTGTCTATTTCCTTTGTATGCCCATTAAAGCGGTAGGTCGCCATTATTATAAGTATAGATTCGTTAGAATTAAAGACTTTAACACGTGAGCCATACAATAAACAAATGCCCCGCGAAACCCTGCCCAAGCGCGAAGAGGATGGAACTGTTATTGATTACCTGGAGGAGGATCCCGAGATTCCCACGCAGCGATACTGCATCGTATCGTTCATTTCGCCCGAGAAGGTGATTAAGCAGAAGGCCGAGTTCATGAACGAGAAGTTCGTGGAGTGGCTGGCGTACGACTGGAAGATCAAGGGCATGGAGACGTTCATGGCCTACCTCTCGAAGAAGTATGCACTGAAGGTCGACGATCTCTTTAAGGACATGGAGGATTTCCGCAAGGTCCACAACGAGGAGATTCGCAAGACGGACGTTCACGAGCAGTACGAGGTGTTCCTCCTGAAGCACGAGAAGGAGCTGGAGTCAGAGTTCAACGAGAAGGTTGGGTTTCAGACGAACGTCCGCGGCGTGAAGATTCGCCGCATCTTCGCGAACCTCGAGGAATGCCAGACGTACTCCAAGGTGCTCCAGCGCCGCTACCCCAACGACAACCTGTACATCGGTAAGGTGGGTGCGTGGCTGCCCTGGGACCCGTCCGAGAACCTCATGCCGGAGGTCGAGTACGCCGAGAAGGAGCTCAACGAGATGATGCGCAAGTACAAGGAGAACGAGGTGAACCGCGAGATCTTCTTCGAGGAGGAGAAGGCTCAGCGCATCGAGGCGCAGAAGAAGGAGAACGAGGAGCGGCGCAAGAAGGCGCTGGAGGATTCGAAGAAGGACGCGGGCGTGGCCGACACGTCCGACATCGGTCGCGCGATCGAGGACAACGTTCACCCCGCAGAGGGCGGAGCGCCCCGTGATCTTTAAACACTAACCTACTGTAAGATATAATGAAGTTCACGCATCTATCAAAGACCCAAATTGAAAAGTTTCACACTCCTAAAAAACTAGGTAAGAATGTGAAACCCAAAGGCTTGTGGTTTGCGTGTGGAGACGACTGGAAGAAATGGGTGCGAAGCGAAATGGGCGATGATTGGCTTGAGAATTACAAATACGAATACACTGCCGAATTGGATGAATCTAAGTTAATTGTCTTGGACACCGTTAAAGATATTAAAGAATTCAACGACCAGTTTTCGGGGGACGAAAAGTTTTACAGCATTGATTGGGATAGAGTGAAAAAGGACACGGGCAAGTCTGGGCTGTACATAAAGAATCCCCATATTTTCAGTGCGAGGCAGAAGTATACGTGGTACGCTTCATTTGATATTTGTTCGGTCGCAGTGTGGAAGAAAGACGCCATCAAGACTTTCGTAGAGCATAAGATATAATGAGCTGCCCGTACGCGTTCATCTTTGGAACACCGGGACAAGGAGCCCACAGTACCCGGTTTATGGGGTACGCGGTCGTCGACAGTGTTGGAACAGTTCTTCTCGCAATACTGCTGGCTTACGCGTTTAAGACAGAATTTTGGACGACGTTGCTGGCCACGTTTGTGGCGGGCGAGATTCTTCATTACGTGATGGGCGCCCAGACCCAGTTTTTGACCACGATAGGTCTCAGTGTTTATCCTTGCCCTGCTGCTTGACGTGGACCCAGGGGCTGGACGATTTCTTGCGCATCGTGTCGGCCGAGTACTCGTCCTGCGCCAACATCGCGCTGGAAAAGGGCTTGTTGTCTGACCAAAGGGAGTCGTCGCACAGGCGAAACGACGGGTGGTCGCTCGCCTTGTACCAAAACACCTGATCTTCAAGGCGGTTCGACTGGACCCCGTTGCAGATTACGAGGCACTCAAAATCTTCCGTGCACTGGTCCATGAACTGGCAGAACATCTCGAAGGTGGGAAACATGCCCGCATAGTTTTCGTAGATGCGCCGCCGGTTTCCGAGGATGTTCTCGCGAAGAATGAAGATGAAGTCCACGTTCGTGCGCAGGTTGGGCGTGATGCCCAGGGGATACTGCATCGTTATGATGGTCATCACGTCAATGTGGCGGCCGTTCATGAAAATGTAGCGCGTCGACTCCTCTTTGATCCACGAGCTGTCGAACAGACAGTCGTCGAGAATCAGGAACGCGCGAGGATCCGTGCTTGAGCTGCCGCCCGATCTCTTCTTCTCCTCGTTTCTCGCAGTTTTCACTCCCAGCTGGCGCTTGATGACATTCATCACAATTTCCGGACGGTACTTGTCGTGAATCAGCTTGGACGGAACCATGTGCTGGAAAAACTCGTTCGCGACTTCCGTCGCCGAAATCACCGTTCCAATCGGGAAACAGTTCTGGGTGTTGAAGAGAATGTCGCGCACCAAGAACGATTTGCCGGTGTCTTTCTTTCCGATGAGAACAATCATTGGCGATTTACGCGAATCTATCTCGCATCGATCTTTGAGCATATCGATGTTGAACTTTTTGATCGAAAAGTTCATGCTCATCTTGCTTTAAGTGCGTGAACTTTTTAGTTTATGTTTAACACGCCATAATAATATGGTCAAACGCAAGCTTTCGTCCTCAACTAGCGACCTTAGGACGAGCTCTGTCCCCATCTCGGTCCAGAGGTACGACACGAAAGCGCTGAAAGCTCATCAGGTATGGGGCATCCAGCACATGCAGCCCTTCTTCCCCCCCATCCAAAAACTGTTTAAAACCGAAGTTCGCGATTCGCCGCAGGAGCTCGGACTCAGATTGAACGAGAGCATCGCAGCCATCCTCGATACGAGCTCCATTCGAACCTCCAAGGGATCCGTCGTTCCCGTCCATCGTAAGATCACCATGCTTCTATCGCCGTTCAAGTGGATGCAGGGAGATTACGGGTCGTCGCTGGGACTTCCCACGACCGAAGAGCAGGCCTCTGAAATCCAGAGGAAGATCCAGGACTCGAACAATGCCGCATACGTCGGCTCGATTCTGTCGGTCGTTCTCGCCCAGTCCGGATGCCCGCATTTCCCGAAAGTGTACGGAGTGTTCACGGGAGTCGCAGATAAACATACCATAGATATATCCGACGACTACGCAGATTTGTCCGAGCGCTCATGGTTTTCTTCCAATATCGGAAAAACGTTTGATATTCGGTTGACGGAAGGCGTCCACGATTCGGGGGACTTCAATCACACGCGCGGCGCCCGAGCCGGCCTTCTTCTCGGAGAAGAGGTTGCTCTGGAGGGTATTCAGGAACTCGAGGCTCCGGTCGTTCCGCCCACCGAGGCCGCAGACATGAAGCAGATGATGCGCGATTCCGAGGAATCCGACGACGACGAAAGCGACAGTTCGTCGGTTTCCACCTCCTACATTTTCGGAATCAAGTCCTGCGAATGCGATTCGGACGACGACGAGGACGAGGACGAGGACGACGATTGCGATCCGTTCGCGTGGGCGTCGTTCGCAAATGTCCCCGTCCAGATCACCGTGATGGAAACGTGTGCGGGGACGTTCCATGAGCTATGCTCCGCCAACCCCGACCCCGAAAAGCATCTCGCGTGGCTTACCCAGATCATATTCACACTCGCATTCGCTCAGCGCAACTACGGGTTCACGCACAACGATCTCCACTCCAATAACGTCATGTACGTTCCGACCGACCAGGAGCACATGTTCTACAGCTGCGGCGGGACGTTCTTCAAAGTTCCGACGTACGGATACATTATTAAGCTGATAGACTTCGAGCGCGGAATTGGGTCGGTTCGCGTCATTGGAATGAAAGAGCCGAAACTGTTCATGAGCGACCATTTTTCCGTGGAAGAAGAGGCGGGCGGGCAGTACAATTTCGAGCCGTGGTATCTGTCCAAATACCAGGAAATCAAGCCGAACCCCTCGTTCGATCTCGTGCGCTTAGCGACCTCCATGTTCTGGGACTTGTTCCCCGAGGGCCCGGGGCACGCGGACTACGAATCGAATAAAGTGTACTCGCTCTTCATGAAATGGCTGACGCTGGACGATGAGCAGTCTATCTTATTTGGAAAGGACGATCCTCAGCATGACCGGTACCATGGCTTCTATCTTTACAAGGCAATTGCTCGCTACTGTAAAAATGCAGTTCCCCGCACCGAATTGATGTCTTTGAAATCTGTGTACTCGGTGGAGTCCGTTCCGACCGGCGAAGTGTGTTATGTGATCGAATAATGTTTAAAAGGTGGGCTTTCCCACGAACATCTCTTGGACGTTAGGAATCTCCATATTCTTCACGGCGTCGGCGATGACTTCGTTGGACGTCGCGAACACGACTCCGGCAGTTATGATTCCGCCGAAGAGCGAAAGCTTACCCGCATCCGCCCAAATAATGGGCTCGCTCTTCGAGCGGCGTTCGAGGGCGTACACGATAAAGCATACCAGAGCAACAGACGCGGCCGCAATCGCAATCATCATTTTATTCTGCCGTCAATCAAAATTTCACAAGTTTAGAACGAGAGTGTTGTCGCCCTCCGTTCCCAGCTTCCCCTCAATCTCCTTCAGCGGATCATCCTCGTCAGACTCCGATTCCGGCTCGGGCTTCTGCTCCGCCTTCTTGTCCATGTCCTCGAACTCGATCGTGGTCTCCTCGTCTCCGACCTGGATATGTCCGCGCTCGTCATTATCTGTATCTCCATCCTCCTCGCCACTCTCGTCGTCCTCCTCCTCCTCGTCGTCAAACTTCACCTGAGGTGCGGGCACAGGTGCCGGAGCCGGAGCTGCGGATGGAGCAGACATCGGGGGGTGGGAAAGAGACTCGGATTTCGGGGCAGGCAGACGTTCGGGAACGTACTCGTCGTCCGCAAAGTACTTCTTCGCAATAGCCTCCCACGGAAGAAAGCTGCGGATGGTCTGCTCCATGCAATCGATCACCACCTTCTCGATCTCCTGGCGATTACGAGCCTGCTGCTCGGACGAAACTCCGACCGTCTTGAAGTAGTAGGCCATCTGCCACATCTTGCGCGCGGACTGCTTGTAGAGCTCGTGCACAAACTTCGCGAACGTGGGGCGGTCGAAGTCAATCTTGATCTCGGAGGACGAGCCGCGGTAGTGCAGGGACGCGAACGATTTCATGTAGGAAATGAACACGCCCATCAGGAGATCGTCCATGTACGTGCAGCCCGAAACTGCGATAATGCGCTCGACCTCCGTGGACAGCGTGGTCTCCGTCCAGTCGGGGATCCGCGTGAGCATGTTCTGGAACGTGCGCAGAACCTGGTCCAGCTGACCGTTGCGCTCGCACAGTTCTTTCGAGGAATCGTAGATGCTCCAGAATCCGTCGGCGACGGGGCTCACGAGAAGACCCACGAGGTGCTCGCGAAGATGAGCCTTGGCGAATTCCGTGGACGACATTTACTAGTTTTGCCCACTATAAACCGACAGAGGAAACGCAACTCTCAAAAACGGATTTATTCTGATCAAGAATCGATACAGCATCTTGCTCAATATCTTAAGCCTCAAAGCCCACAGATGTCCGACGCCCCGATGACCCCTAAGATTTCTAAGGCGGCACTCAAGCTCATTGATGAGATTGAGTCCCGGTTTAGCAAGCTGAAGGAGATGATGGTGCCGGATCCCGAGCACACTGGACCCGTACGCAAGACGCGTGCACCCAAGAAGACCTCGACTGCCGACGCAGACGAGGCACCCAAGAAGACCTCGACTGCCGACGCAGACGAGGCACCCAAGACCCCGCAGCGCATCACGCGTATCGCGGGCAAGGATGCCGAGGCCCTCTACAAGGGTTTCGACAAGGACGACAAGAAGGGTCGTGCCGCACGCCGTGAGGCTTTCAACAAGTTTGTTGAGAGCCTCAGTCATGACGAGTTCATGGCCAAGGATAGCCAGCGCGCACTGATCGACGAGTTCAACAAAGTCGCCACTGACGCCCCGACCACCGAGTCGAAGGCGGATGGCGACGGCGAGACTGCCGACGACAGCTCTGCGGCTGAGTAAACCACAAAGCACAACCCTTCCAACATCCCAAAGCGCCGAAAGGCCAATTTTTCATTTACTTGCGCCCCTTGCCTTTGCTCTTGCGCGTCTTCCGGGACTTGCGCGTCTTTTTCGCCGTGCGGCGTTTGCGCCCGCCGTTGCGGCGAGTGCGGTCGTCCAGCGACGCCTCGAACGCCATCTTGCGCGCATCGGCCGTGTTGGGAATATCGACCTCCATAATATCCTCCGGCCGGCTCGTCGTGTCGGGAGGAGACCCCGGAGTCCTGGATCGCTTGAAGCCCGTAATCTGGCGCGGCGGCGTGCGGGGGTGTACCACGAGCGCCTGGTCGATGCTCACCTTCTTCTTCTCGCTCATTTACTTACTCCTCCCAAAAAACAACTTCGCACTCGGGAAACGAGAACTCGAAGAAATGACGCACGCCCGGACATTCGAACAGTACGCGCGGAACAACGAGCTCTTTGAGACGGGTGTTCACGAAGGGCTCGAAGCGGTCGTACTTCGACCAGATTTCCTCCAGGCACAGCAGGTGGTGGTTGCGGATTCGTGAACGGTTCCGTTCATAATACTTCGACTCTTCCAGCTCATCTTCTTCCGGCTCTACTGCGACCCTCTCGTACTGCTTCGCCTCCTTATTGTAGGCCATCTCGCACAGCGCCCGCCATACGTTCTGCCACAGTCCGATTGTTCGAAACGAGTAGTACGGCTGGTCAAACTCGTGCGTCGTTTCGATGTATGCGACAACCTCCATTGCTCCACTAGGGTCTTACTGTGTAAAACTTTAACCCACAATCAGCCCCCACCAAAAGAGGGCAATGGGAAGCCCGAAGATCGGGTAGAGCCCGAACGTGAACAGCCCCAGCGCGCCGATGACGTAGCCGCCTCCCGAAAACAGCGTCGCGCCGTACTCGCTCCCGACGCGGACGCTCGTCAACCAAACAGTCATTAGAACACACAGCAGCGCCTTCGTGAATATGATCGAGACAACAGACCACACGACATTCACTGGCTTCGAGTCTGCAGACGAAGAGTCGGTCACTGCGGGGGCTGATAAAGTAAACTTCTTCCCGTCCGCTATACTCCGAGAGCTCGGCTTGCCGTTAATTGTGAGATCAACCTTCAGCGTTTTTGGTTTATTCGGGTTCGGGTCGGGAATACCCACGGTCGCCGGGCTCACCGTCATATTAATCGAGCCGTTGCTCACGTACGTCTGCACTGCGCTCGTGACGTCCGCCCAGTTCCCGTCGTAGCCGTACTGCGCCTTCTTAATCTCGAGCCCGGTTGCGAGCCGGGCTGGCGGGGCAAGTATACTCAGCGTATCTCCGTCTTTTGCCGTCGCGGTATTGCTGCCTCCGTTGTTGATCGTATAGTTGACGGTCAGAGTTTTCACTCGACCCACGGCTGGGTCGTGTACATTCAGCGCGGCGGGCGTGACCACAAAGTTTATCGCGCCGTCCACGTTCTTTGCGGCCACAGCCTGGGACACATCAACCGTCGTCGATCCAACGCCGTACGAGGCCGACTGAATATTTATGCCGGTGGACATTCTTATTATACGGCAGGATTATGAGCTGAAAACAACGTTCGCGATGCCTCCCATGATTCGCAAGTAGTTGTAGGACTCCACGAAGACTCTTACGTTATACGTGTACTGATACTGCGACGTTCCAAGTGCCGATGAAGTTTGAACCACCGACACAATGTCGTTCGAGGCGTACATCAGCTTCCCGTACTGGTCTTTTGCGGTGGGGTCTACGATCGTAGGGTTCGCGCTATTCGCGGTCGCTTTGAGCACGCACACAATCGTCTGCGTCTGTCCCGACTGAACATCTGCTAACGCTGGCTGCACATACGTGTTTCGCAGGATGGGCTTGTTGAACATAGACCCGTTAATGTGCCCGCTCGGCTGCGTGCTTTGACCATGCTGGAGCGCGAACGAGTACGAGTACACTCCCGGAAGTCCACTAGACGTCCTTCCCGTCTGGTGCCGGTAATTCTGGAGCTGGGAGAAGAAGTAGGTCTGCTTGTAGGAGAACCGCTCCTTCCCGTCGAGGATAATCGCCGACTCCAGAAGGATGTCCCGCTGCGACGTATTCGTGGGAATCGCGTTTCCCGACGAGTACTGCGGAGTCATATACGACAGTCCCGTTGAATCCTGGGGCGGCTTGTACGGGTCAACCCAGTTCGTGTAATTATCGTAATCGTTCTGCTGACTCCGGTCGAATCGCTGCGCGACCCACACGAGCTGCGTACACAGATTGCGCATGAGTACGAGCGTATCATTACTCGCGCCAGCAAGCCCCTCGCCGCTGGTTATGTCCACCTGTTTCATGATGAACGAATGCTCGTTCTTCGTGATGTGAATGAGCTCCGCGTCGTTCAGGAAAATGTAGTTGGCTTCAATGAACGGATTGAGTTTCCAGTACATCAGAGTAGGGTTCGTAGGGACGGGAGATGGCGAGTACGTTGGCGGAGACAGGAAATTGTTCATCGTCATCACCGGGCTACTCGAGTCGGGGGCGATCCGAACCCCAAAGTTCGGGTTGGCGGCTCCTCCGATGGTTTCTCGCACATCGCGAATCGTGAATAACTGGTACATGTTTTTGAGCTCGACCACGATCTCGACCGTGGAATACTGCAGCGCCCCAATAGGAAGTGCCGACCCTACATTCTCGCAGAACCAGAAATGCAGGGGGATGTTCAGTACTTGACCGTATATCGACGGCTCGGCGGGACTTGATGCCGTAGAGATCGCGTGGGGGTACTGATTCATACGGTCGTACGCGTTCGAGGGATCGTACAGCTGGGGAATGTTTCCGACCATCGCGTCAACCATGCTCTTCTTGTTCGCGTCAAAGTTCATGTCCGCGTACAGCTTCATCCACTCGCCCGTGTGGCGCACAACCTCCTGGCCGTTGATGACTACGGCCGCATAATTGATCATGTTGTACCCGATGTTGCGCACCCACTGGAACTCGTACCCAATCGCATCCGAGTTCTGGTTCAAGTTGGAGTACGTGCCCGTGATGCCGGCCACCGGCGAGTAAATGTTCGGGAGCGTGAGCACGAGGTAGCAGTCGTTCACCAGCTGCGCAAACTGCTCGACTTTCGCCCGGAGCGTGAGCGATCCCGATGCCGGGAGCTGTAGGTTTGTCGTCTTGAACACGAGCTCAAACTGTTCCATCGCGAAATCTGTGTGGCGCTTGTAAACAGACCTAAAATGCGTGAACGAGGGGTTTCCGCATACTAGTTGATCTTGCGCGCCTTTGTTCACCAATTGCATTAAGCCGCCCATCTTACTTATTTACTGAATAGTTTTATGCGTGTAGACTCCGCATTTACTGCATCCCGTTGTCTTCACGGTTATAGCCGTCGTCGTGCAATTACACAGCGTCGTCAAGGTCAGAGATTTCGCGTTCGGGTTCGTGAGGTTCTGTGCCCGAAGGATGTAGTCCGCCTTCTGGGAGGCCACGAAGTCTGTCCACGACGACGCCGTACGGCGGATCTTCGATGTTCCCACGACCCGCGGAATAAGGAACGCGGCAGAGTATCCTAGCTGGGGATTCACTGGCGGCGCAATATCTTCGTTGGTCGCGAGGTTCGAGGATACGTACGTCGTTGCGCCACGAAGGCGCTGAATTCGCGTCCAGTCTCCGGCAGATAATCCGCGAGTGCCGGCAGATATATTGCTGGCCATTCTTCTTATACTACAACGTGTGGAAAAAATGAGATTGATGTGGGACCGGTTCGGCGTCCGATCTGAAGCAGCCGCTTTTCGTCTCCCCACGCCCCATAATCAAAGATCTCGTTGCTCTGAGGGTCGAGAACCATGGCCAGGCCTTTCACCTTAATAATCTGCAGCTTCCGCTTTCGTTTGATCAGATTCAGAGCGTACATCTCGTCTCTCTCGTCGCTCAAGTACTTTGGCCGATACGCAAGATCCTCGGCGGTGACCGACGTATCGAAACGCATGCACTGGATGACCGGCTGCTCTTTCGAGTGCAGCTTCCGATGGATCTCGCAGTCGACTGCCGCCTGCTTCATAACGAGCGCCAGGCTTTTTATAATGCGGTTCTTGCGGTACGACGTCTCGTACAACAATTCGTCGGAGCTTATGAATCCCTCCGTCGGCTCGTCGCCCTCGTAGAACTTCATGTTCGTATCATTTTTACGAATAAGCACGACGTTGTTCTCCGACGACGATATTTGTTCGGGGCTGAAGACCGACATGTACAGTTTCACCGTCACCGTCCTCTCTTCCGGCGGGAGGTTCTTGTGCGAATTCAGGCGGATCGCGCGTCCAATCACCTGGTCGATGCGCGAAGGATTCCAGTAGGGCTCCATGATGTAGACGTTCCGGACATTGATCAGCGTAATACCTTCGGCCGCAGTCTTGTTCCCCAAAAGAATACACAGGCGTTTCTCTTTGATCGAATCGCGCAGCGAAGCTGGAAACGTATCGGAATACGTCTCCTTGCCGTTGAATATTTCGCGTATGAGATCGCGTTCTGCCTCGCTCTCGTCTGCGGTATACAGCGCAAACGCCGGCTTACCCTTCTCCATCGCCGGGTCTTCTTTCCACAGCCCGCCCTCCTTTATGAGCCTGTAGCGCTGAAACCCGTTATGCTTGAGAACGAGAGCAAATATGCCCAGCCCCTGCAGCGTCTTGAATTCCGAATACACGAACTGGTTTCGAAAGCTGGGTCCTTCGCCGACCGCGTCCTTAATTCCCTTCAGTATATGAGCCAGCTTGGGAGAATAGATCGCCAGACTTTTGGGTGTTAGAAACCGCTCGGGGTCGGCATCCAGCTTGTTCAAAATAACCAACTTATCTTCAGAAATGGGCTTGCCGTACATCGACGTCTCCGTCTCACCGGTCTCCTCGGAAATCTTGTACTTGAACTCGGGTGGAATAGCGTAGTTGCACGCGAGTCGCGAACCCATGCGGAAATCCCCCAGCTCATCGTTGAGCGAAGGCATCCGCTTCTTCCTGGACTCGCGATCCATTTCCTCTTTACGCGCCGTCAAGTACAGCAGAAACTGTTCGTCGGACATCTGGATTTTCGTCAGCGTCTTGTCCTCGTCCAGCCGTTTCGGCAGCATTCTTTCGTCTGCCCCGCGAAAGTAGGACACCAGTCCCTGGATACGCCGCCCCATCATCAGCGCGTTCTTGATTTTCAGTCCGTCCACGAACGTGTTCATGAACTCTTCAAAATCCGTCGGCAGGCACTCCAAATTCTCCACGACCATCTTCAGCTCGTCCTCCAGCTCGATCCCGGGGAACTTTGTCTCGAACTCGGTCTTCCACGACGACGCCCACGTCTTAATATCCGGATCCTGTTTGAAATCCTTGTTGTACTTCACGGCAATACGTTCGCCCTTCTCGTTGTACACGCTCTCAAAATTCGGGGGGTTGCGGGTCAGCATGAACGTTCGACGCACGGAGTTGTACTCAACCGTATCCACATCCTTCAGCTGCCTGAAAAATGCCGTCATCATCGCTTCGTCCCAGGTGATGGCCGACTTGGTGGGCACGCTCACTCGCTCAATCGGCCCCCGCAGCAAATTCATGAGGAACGCGATTTCCTGGGGGCGGTTAATGGTCGGGGTTCCCGATAAGCAGACGATCTTCATGTTTTTGGCGCGGTACAGGTAGTCGTACAGCTTCATCTTCGTTTCGCGCTCGTTGAACACCGACCCAATCAAGTTGTGGGCTTCTTCGATAACCACCACGGAATCGTCGAACATCCGCTCACTCGGAAGAATGCGATCAATGTTCAATTTACTCAGTCCGTCGGAGTTGATGAACGTGAACCGCGTGTTGATCGTATCTTCAATTTGAGCCTCGATGCGCTTCCGTATGTCCGGCGACAAGGTCTTGAAATTCGGAGCCGCGTCTTTGACCGTCATGAAGAACGAGGCGTGGCCATCAAGGTAGTCCTCGCTGATTCCCAGCGTCTTTGCTAGCTCTCTGTCCTCCAAACTTTGGATCTTATGCTCTTCCCAGTGCTGTTCGAACGTGTAGATCGGCTCTCCGAACTTACGGATCTCGCCCTTAAAATTCGCACGAAGGCTGGCTGGAGTTATGATATAGACCTTCTTGTTGCTCATCAAAGACTCGGCGACCGCAATCGCCGACCGGGTCTTTCCCGAACCAAGGCCGTGGTACAGCAGCAGTCCGCGATACGGAGTTTCGATCAAGAGGTAGTCCCGCACCAGCTTTTGGTAAGGAAGCAATTGTACCGGTTCGCCGGTCGGTTCTTCCCCGTCTCGTTGACGGTATTTCATGAAAATACGAGTTATGGAGTCAGAAAACGATTTGCGATTGGGCAGCACGAAAGACATCCCACTTATTTTTGGGGACGAAAGTATAATGGAGAGTTTTGAGGCGACAGTTCGAAAATCGCCAAAGTTATGGATGGTCGCATTCTACCTGTTTTTTGTGGCGGCCTTTCTTTACGTAAAGCCAGCTGCGGCGTTCGGTAAAGACGGAAATGTCCGACCCTTTGGTGTGGCCAAGCGCGAATCCACCGTGTTTCCGCTCTGGCTTTGGATGCTCGGCCTGGCCGTAGTGTCCTATCTGCTCGTCGTCTGGATTCTCGACTTTGATTTCTAGTTATCGCTGGTAGAAAAAGGTGTCCGGGTTATACTTCAGTGTATCCATGAACGACCGCAGTGCCGCCTCGTCGGCCAATTTGTACTCCCCAATCGTCCGGTAATTGTTTTCCAGAACATCGCCCTCGTGAACGATCACATCTTTCTGAGGCCGCTGTGATAACGGGTGAAGAACTAATTCGGGGACGGATTTCGTTCCCGTAGCGTCCGATGTCGTGCGCATGTACTTGCGGTTCCGCTGGGTCTTATTTCGTTTCAGTTCTCTTGCGTCGTTGATCGAAATCTCGGCCATTCCGACAATCTCGGGGTACTTCTTGATTATCGTGGAACTCACGCACGCGTCGTATGCGTTTCGCGCCTTGGGGAGGCATCCTTTGGGAACTTTGGAACACGGCTTCAGGAAATTGCGCCGAGTGTTTTTCAATAGGCGCGTGTTCTTAGACGGAGAAAGAAGCCACAGAACCTTGACGTCTTGAACGAGTTCGTACGCCACAACCGTTTTCATCTCGGAGAACCATTTGCCCAGCGTCAGCTTCCCAACGAACGGGTTCGGATAAAAGAACACGTTCTGGTTTGGGGTGATACACCGCGTTCCGTCCGGTAGTGGATAGCCTCGCGTATCGTCGTCCGGGTTCGCAACGATCCTAAATAGAACGGTTCCCTTTGGAATCGTTTTGATCTCCACCTTCTTTCGACGATACAGGATCGTCTCCATTACTACTTATCGCGAAACAAACACACAATATAGAATCCCCGGATCTTCAGTTTCGCCGTGTCTACGTCTATATCTTTCAAGCGCTGGAAGTTATAGTTTCCAGGAACTTTTAGGAATACGTAGGACGAGCGCTCTAGAATACGCGGGACAAGCTCGTCGATCCGCAGTGTGCCCAGAAACAAATCCAGCGCCGTCTTGTTTTTGTAGTCGGGTCCTCCCCACGGAGCGTCGATGTACACCACGTCCGTATCGATCAGAGGAATCTCTTTCACGGAATCTCCGTGGTGGAGCTCCACATTCGCCAGTCCAAACTCGGACACGTTATTCTTCAGAGCCTTGAAATTGTCCTCTTTCAGCTCGTACGAAACTACCCGCTTAAAGTTCAGCCCAAATAGAATGGTGTCGCCCCCCACATTTCCAGTCATGTCGGTGATCGATTTCGCTTTCAGGTTTCGAACAGTGTCTTTCATGAACTGAATGAGCCGTTCGCCGTCCTTGCGTTTGGTTATAGAGTACTCTCCCTCCTCCGTCATTTGGAGCTTGTCGTAATCAACCCCCCTCTTTTTTGGAAAGAGGATCTCGTTTCGACTAAGGCCGCGCCCTCGCACGTTCCGCCGAGTGAGCCCCATTATTTAGGGACGGGTTTTGAATTTGCCGCGTCCGCGTGCTTCTTTGCGTTCAGTTTGGCGAGGAGATCGGTCTTGAACTTCGACATTTCGTCCACGCTCGCGACACACACCTTCGTCTCTGAGTCGTGGACAGTCCACACCGTCATTGGCCAGAGTACGAGCATGAGAACATACCCCAGCCCGACTTTCAGCGCAGTCGTCTCGTCAAGTCCAAGCCCCACGAAGAAATTCTTGAACGGTTCGCGAATCACCGGGACGTAGCTCGCGAAGAAGTATGCTATACTGGGAGCTGCCGCGGTGATCGCCCCGTTCTTCAGCGACGTTAAAAAATCGGTCTTGCCGCATTTCGCGAAGGTCGTGGCCATAATCACAACCATCGATCCAACCGCCAAGCACCCGAACACGACTGCGGTATACCCAATGTCTTCCATTTGTTATTGCTTGATACTTTGATAGGAGGCGATCAGACGTTCCAACCGAGTCAGCAGCTCCAGTCGCTCGACGTAATGCGGCCGAATCGCGGCTCGGCATTCGTTCAGTGTTTTCCAGTCGACTTCCGATACTTCCTTGCTCTGCATGAACGTCAGCTTCTGTTTTAAGTTCACAAGTTTCGAATCTTTCAGGGTCGCCACGAAATAGATGTGGCGGTACATGATATTGTTCGTGCCCCGGAACGTCTCCGTGAAACTCATCGATTCCTGGAGGGTGTACGAATCCGGACTTATGTTCGTCTCTTCAAAGAACTCGCGCTCGGCGCACTGAACATCGGTTTCTCCGCGCATCCGCCTCCCCTTTGGAAAGCCCCACTCCGGCTCGCTGTACTTCGAAGGGAAGTCTTTCGTGATTTGCCGTCGATCCAGTTGGTAGTATTTTGATTTCGAGATCTCGTACTCCGCCGAGTGCGTGTCCCGCCCCTGACCCCACAACTTCGTCCAAAGCGTATCGAACTCTTCGTCCACGATCAGTTTCTGTTCGGGCACGGTCATATTCCCAATGAGACGATTCGTGTACTCGGGGTTTCCGATCTCGTACTTCCCCCGAATGAATTCCATATAGGCCATAGAGTCCTTACGTTTGACCATCAGTATGCCCACCGTTCGCGGATCGACCGGGAGTTTTAGCGGGTCGTACGCTCCTCGAATCAGGAGAATCCCACACGAGATAATAGGGTCTTTACATGTTCGAAACACGTGCCCTTTTTCGCCACAGTTGTTGCAGTACATTTCCTTCGCACTCATTTCGCTGTTCTATCGTCCGTTTTTTACTTCCGGCTTTCTAACAAATGGGTGCGAGCTCTACGAAACCAGTGCTTCCTTCAATTCCGCTTTTAGATCCCTCCAAGGGACAGTACACTGGAGACTATTTAGCGGATTTACAGGCTCGAAGCAGTGCGGCTCAGGCCGTAGCAGTGAAAGCGGCAGAATCTGCGGCCGCAGAAGCCCAGCGCTGGAAATGGTTCTTCATCAGCGTCTTTCCGGCTCTGGGGCTCTTCGTCCTCATCATAGTCCTCATCCACGACGCCATCGCTCGGAATACCGGATCGCAGACGTGGATGTTGCCCGGCGCGCCCGCGGCCGCCCCGGCTGCTGCCCCGGCTGCTGCCCCGGCTGCTGTCCCGACCACCACTCCACCAGTGAAAGCTACAACCGCCACTCCAACGGTCGCCCACTTCACGGATTTCCTGGGGTGGGGCAATACTCGCGAACATCTGGACGCCGCAGCCCCGTCGCAAGCCCCCGCGCCCCCCCTGCTGTGGCAGTGGCTCAATGGCGCAGGAACGTCGGTCGGCCCCCACGATGCGAGCACTCTCGCGACCGTGTCTGGATCTGGCGCAGGCCTGTCGTCCGGCAATCAGGGCGGGTACGGTATGCAGTGGTGGATGTACGTCCAGGAGTGGAACTACGGCTACGGCCGCGATAAGCCCGTAGTCCATCGCTCGGATCCCACCAACCCGTCCATCCAGAACCCCGCCGTATCTCTCCATCCTACGACCAACGCGCTCAAATTCTCCATCTCCGTATTCCCGGCTGGGAGCGAAGGAAGCGTCAGCGAGCCTGCGGCCGCCGGACACGCCGGAACGACCGACGATGTGTTCGTATGCGAAGTGCCCAACATCCCGCTTCAGACCTGGTTCTCGGTGTCCATGACGGTATTCGACCGCAACCTCGACGTGTACATTGACGGCAAGCTCGTGAAATCGTGCTTCCTCAATGGCGTGCCGAAACCGGCCGTTGGAGACATCCTTCTCACCAAAGATGGCGGGTACTCTGGGCTCATGTGCGACTACGCGTACTCTCCCAGCGTTCTCATGCCCAATGACGCGATGGCGTTCTTCAGTAAGGACACCGCCTGCCGCGCAATGACCCAGGCATCCGTGGGGACTGCAGCAACAGGATACGCTGTGAAGTTCGGTGTCTACGATACTGTGGGGAAGAAGATACAGGAATATACATTCTAAAACTATAACAATATGGACACCCGCCTTGTGCTGCTGGCGATTATTGTCGCAGTCTGTACCATGCTCGCAGTGTTCTGGTGGGCCAGCCGGCCAGCCAATGCTCATAGCGGCGTGGGTATAACGTCCACCATCAAAGACGGGCGCACGCAGTTCGACAGCAATCTGGATCTGCCCCGATCCAAAGACGAGACCCGCGGAATTACGTTCTCGTACGCCTGCTGGATAAAGGTCAACGATTTCTCGTACCGGTACGGCGAACCCAAAGTCGTCTTCACGAAAGGACCCACCGATCTCACCATGATGTGCCCCGCCCTTCTCCTCGATCCGAATACCAACTCGTTAATTGTGAAGATCGACACCTTTGGGGGAACTGAAATACTGCCGATAGGCAATATTCCCGCAAAGAAGTGGATACACTTTGCCGTTGCGATCGCGCAGGACTCGGTGGATATTTACGTGAACGGAACCCTGTACCTCCACCACACGCTGGTCAACATGCCCAAACAGAACGCCGAGACTGTTCACACCAGCATCGCCGGAGGATTCGATGGGCAGATCGCCGGCCTTACGTACTACGGCTACCTCCTCGACCCCTCTTCGATCAAAAGTATTATGGGGCAGACGCCACAGACCGACCCGACCGTCGACGCCCCGCTGCCCCCGTACTTTGGAACGGATTTCTGGGTACGACACGCTTAACTTGTGGCGATCGCATCCAGTTTATCTTGAGCCTCCTTCGCCTGCGCCATCCCTTTCTCCGACTTCTCTCGCATATCTTTCAACTCAGCAGCGAGTTCGTTGTACTTCTTGCTGAGTTCGACCAGGTCGGCCGGCGGCGGGCCGTGCGGGTTCGGGATTCCCAGGCGCGCGCTTATTGTCGACATCTGCGCCTCGATGTTGCTCACGCGCTCGTCCGTGCTCGCGGGCGCGCCAGCGTCCATGGCGACCGGGGCGGCTGTCGACGTGTCGGGCGCAGGTTCCGGATCGGGCGCAGGCGCAGGCGCAGAATCAGGCGCAGTGGGGGAATCCGACAGGCACACGGCAGGTATGTTGCCGACGTCTAAGTTTTTCTGATAGTTTATGGGGTCAAACATTTTCATGAACCGGAAATGTCCACATACGGGGTCAGTTTGATCTTGAACTGCACCTTTGATGTCTAGAAACGACATGTGCTCCGTTATAATAGCGTCCTTGTTCGCAACAACGTACAGGAGCACGAACAACAGCACCCCCAGCAGAACCCAGCTAAGCATCTTATCTTTGTCTTGGTCGAGACATTTACTTTCCGCTCCTGAGCGTCTGGACGGCGGATTCAAGTGCGTCTACCCTATTCTTCAGCGTCTTGAGCTCCGCGCCTTCCGGCGTAAGTTCCGGCGTGCTTTGTAGTTCGGGAACATCGAGGTTCTTGCTCGCATCTCGGTTCGCCAATCCCTCGACTCCGCTCGAGCGTAGAAGTAGCACGACGACGATCACAACCAGTCCGATCCAAACCCAGTTCCATTTCCTGAACATCTTTGTATTCTATATACAAATGAGTTCACAAGGTCCGACAGGACAGTCTGGATACGGATACCAAGTTCTGCGCGACGCGGCAGATTATACTCGCCAGCTCAAAGAGCAGCGGGCGTTCAAAGCGTACAACTCTGCAAATACGGCAAACACGGATACTGGTCCCACGTGGATGAAGTTCGACAATGGGTTTAAGCTGACCTACGATTTCGGTAAGCTTGCTTGTGCCGGATCCACGGGTAATGCCGGATGCACGGGCAATGCGTTCGGCGGCCAGAACGCTACCGTCGGCGGCTCTTGAGCGTCTTGCGCACAGTCTCCCGTGCCCGCCTGCGTTCCGTCTTACTCAGTGGGACTGGGCGGTACTCGAAGAAGTACGAGAGGAACTCGCGAGAGGCCTTGTCTTTCGATAATCTTTGAAATATATCAGACCGTTCGACGCGCATGTCCACGAGCGTCTTCTGCTTTCCTAAACAGGTGGTTGGAGTCAGTATTTTGTGTCGTCGGCTCGTGTTGCTATTCGCCAAATTCACCAGGTGCTCGGCCGTGCACAGCAGCCGCTGCTGGGGGAGCGAGTCCCGGAGTTCTGCTGGGGCGTACACTAATGCGAAAAAGAACTGGAGCAGAGTGGGAATGCTTGCGACCATAAGCCCGCTCTTATTCACGTGATAACTGTGACATGCGGTCGTCTCATATATTCGCACCAGCGTGAACTCCTTGTCCGCAATATCCATGCTCGCCGGCAAATACTCTTCGTACGCCGCATGCTTTTGGATATGGACTCCCTCGTGCTTCCCAAACACGTCCTTGAACATCTTGGCGAGCTCGGGAACTCTGTCTGCCGTAGCCAGGACATCGATCGGCAGCATCCATCGGCTTGCTCCCCCCGACTCCTGTATCATCGAGGCGTTGAATCCGAGTAGCACCACCTTTTCCTTCACGAGTAAACTCTTGATGTGCTTCCTCACCGGTTCCGTCAAGTACGTTCCCTGAACCTTCTCCTCTTTCGAGGGGCACGTCATCGGGTAGTTGCGGTTCAGGCGTTGGAGCCGGCCGTACACCTTCGTCCATCGCGATACGTCGCCTTTCGGCCTCGAGAGTTCCAAGTACATAGCCATCCTCAGGAAATTGGGAGACGCGTAGTGCACGTCGTCCTTCACGATACTGTCTTTCCATAGCTGTTCGAACATCTTCGTATCCATGTGCGAGATGTCGGCGACCGGCACGTAATCGCAGAAAACCTTGAACGTCCCAAGATGTATCCCAGGCTTCACCTCCACGCTCTTGAACCCGGCATCCGCTAGCCGATCCGCCAGCTTCGCGCCGTGAACCTGCGGAGTTTCCGAGAAGAAGTCGTAGTCCGGAAGATCGACGTCCGTATTGTAGAACTGATCGTTCTTTGGAAGAAGATTGTTGATCGCCGTTCCGCCATAACACATTACGCGGTGTGTCTGGATGAACTTGTACACGATTCGGAACATCTGCTTGATGACGGGATTGTTGGCCGTTTCCCTGGCCTGCTCATCCTCTACTCGTTTAGCTATTTCGCCCACCTCCTCCATTACTTCTTTCACTTCAAAAAACGAATGGTAATTACGCCGTTTTTATTTTACGGTCTCAAACAAATGACCAAGCGGTCTTCGAAAGAAGCCGCTCGCGATAGAAAGGGATCGGCAGATATGGTCGATGGGTCAGGAGGCCCCCCTCCAAAGAGGAAGAAGGATGTGGGGGGCGATACCCTGTGGATCAAAGACGATACGCTCGATCCCAGCTCGTCCTCCAGCGAAGGGAGCCCGCGTCCGGTCATACACATCCAAGTCATATCCAAAAGCGACGGGAGCGAAGACGATGACGACGACGATGACGACGATGAGGATTACGAGGATGGAACCGAGAGCCACGAGGAAAAAAACGATTTCCTCAGCTATCTCATGAACAAGTACGCGTCGACACCGAATCGGCCAGTCACCCGTTCAAAGTCCACAAAGGACTCTTCTTCGCCGTCCAAAGATGAACGCATCCCTCTTCAACTCACGAAGACCGAGCTTGCGTACTACAAATCCCAGTCCCCCGAACGCCGATCCGACCTTCTCCAACTCATGCGGAAAATGACCAGCCTCACGATCTCCGAAGGGAACACTCCTCTCAAATTCAAGATCCTGGAATTGCCCGTGTCCGATTACATTAAGTCCACCGTCATCAAGAAGGTGGCGGCCGTCGAAGAAATGGGCCCGGATTCCGGGGAAGCCTACAAGCTCCGCAACTGGATCGACGCGTTCCTCCGCATTCCGTTCGGCAAGGTCGTGCCTCTGCCCGTGAGTCTGGAACACGGCCCAGTCATATGTAATCAGTTCATGGTGGATGCGCGCAAGACGATGGACAAACACATTTACGGAATGGTTCCTGCGAAAACCCAGATCCTCCAGATTCTCGCCCAGCTCATTGTGAACCCCACGTCCGTGGGCAACGTCATCGCGCTCCAGGGATCGATGGGCGTGGGCAAAACGAGCCTTGCCCGCAACGCGATCGCCGACGTCATGAAACGCCCCTTCGAGTTCTTTTCGCTGGGCGGAGCGTCCGATATTTCCGGGTTCGTGGGGCATTCGTACACGTACGAGGGCTCTATGTGGGGGCGGCTCGTCGATTCCATCATGCACGCCGGCTCCATGAATCCCGTCATGTACTTCGACGAACTCGACAAGGTGTCCAACACTCCGCACGGGGAGGAAATCGTGAACATGATGATTCACCTCACAGACCGCTCCCAGAACTCCCAATTCCACGACCGGTATTTCTCGGGCGTGGATCTGGACTTGTCCCAGTGTTTATTCGTGTTCTCGTTCAACGATATCGAAAAGGTTCACCCCATTCTGCGCGATCGTATGACCGTGATTCACTGTGGAGGATACACGGAATCGGACAAAAAGGTCATTCTGAAAGATTATATCTGGCCACAATTACTTGATCGTCTCAAGTTTTCGACCGCCGATATTGTTCTCACCGACAGCGCAATTAAGTACATGATCACCGAACACTCCGGCGACGAGAAAGGTGTTCGTACTCTCATTCGCACCGTTGAGGGAATGATGACCCGCCTGAATATGCTCAGGGTCATGAAGGACGACTCGGTCAAAGAGTACTCGTTCTACGTCGACTACACCACGCCATTCACACTGTCTGAGTCCGTCGCGAAGAAGCTCCTCACCGACATCTCGAAGAAAGATCCGGAGCACTGGCGGGCGATGTACAATTAGTCGTTTCTACGCAACTCCACAAACAGTCTTCGCACGTATACGTTCTCTTGACATACGTCTCCATCCACTTCACATGGAGTGCGAAATAGCTGTTCGCACACTTCGGACACTCGTGCGTTTTCTGGAACTTTTCAGTATCGTCCATTTTGACCGCCTGATTCTTGGGGCGAGAAAATACATTTTCATTTTACACATACCACGTACCAACCTCACCATAGATTGATTGCCGCAATCCCGGCGATCAGTCCGGCCAGCGCAAAAAAAACGTACTTCTCAGCACGCTTCCGCTCGGACACGCGCCGAGCCTCGTTTTCCACCGCAATCTCCAGATTAGCCTGGGCATCCATCCAGGCCTGAAACGCCTCGTTGTGCACCTGATACAACCGTTCGCACTCAGCACGCAGCTCCTCAATCGTCATCTCCATTGGTTAGTCTATGTAGCCTGTGTTTAAGTATTTAGGACCGCAGCGGCTCCAGCCACGTCTCCCACTCTGACTCGGGAACGTTGTTCTCGCGAAGAATCGCCGCGCCTCTCGATTCGCGCTCCACCTGATCCTCGAGCTCCATCAGTTTTCCGAACTCGCGTCCCAGAATCACGGACACCGACTCCTTCTGTCCAATCCCTTCCAAATACCCTTGGAGGACATTGCACATTCTCGACAAGTTTCCCTGGGCGCACATCCCGACGTTGTCCCGCAACTCCGCCGCCAGAATCTTCTTCAGATCCTGTCTATCGGGAGATCCTTGAATATACTGCCACACTCCGTCCACCACCTTTCCGAAAATCCCCGGCTCCAGATCGTAAATTGTGGCATCCGAGCAGTACATCGCACTGAACTGCCATGCCGATTTGGGCGACAAATGGCAGAACATAATAATCATCTTGTAGGTCATGGACAACCTGTTCTTCTGCCACTTAAAGACCTCCGGAACCGGAATCTTCAGGATTTCTTGGACGTTCTTCTTCGTCTGTTCAACCACGAGTGTAGTGTGGACGTTCTGATTGTCTTGAGCAAGCTGTCCCAGCTGAGGCATCCGATTCGGCAACGCCATCGCTCGGGCTCCCAGGCGCTCGTGTGGGGCGACTGCTTGACCTCCCCATCCCGCCATCGCACCCGCGTCCCTCTCAAGCACTATGCGCGCCTCAATCTCGTCCGTCGCAGTTCGAATGGTGTTGGAAATTGCCCGTATTCGCACATTTCGTTCGTGGTCTTCTGGATTATGCTGAATAAGTCCCTGGAGGCGTTCCATAATTCTGGCAAGACATATCATATATTGAGCTCTCAGTCGTACATTATTCCAATCTACTGGTGTATTTAATCGCGCGATATATCGTAGCGCATCGTTCCGAATAGCCGTGAGTTCGCGATTATCGCGCGCCGGCTGGTCCGGATCACGACCTCCATTCGCGGCAATTTCGGCTGCTTGGGCGTCCCGTAAGTCCTGTGTTTCGGTGCGGTGTCGTACCGTCATGTGCGCCTCGGCAATCGTCTCTTCGTTCGTGATCGCACGGACCTCCTGCGGACTGCCTGCATCGATACGGCGCTCTTGGAAACTGTTCTCTTGATGTCTACGTTCGAACTTCTGCTTCATTGTCAGCTGCTCCTGCGCGAAGCGGTGCGGTCCCGTTTCCGCCCGCTTGGTTTCGTGCTTTCCGCAGTACTGCGAGTTTGCTTTGTGCTTTGTTTTACACTGCGTTCCCTTTTGGGTGTACACTTGGCATTTTAGAAGATCCATTCCGTAGATTCTTCCCGGAAATTATTCGGGCAAAAAATGATCCGTTTTGTGCTTAGGGGTGGCGTGGGTCGGTCGGTGTATAGGCTTAATCGGCCAACATTTCATTTACGATCGATGCGAAGAGAAGCGCGAGTGCGAACAGGATAAACATAGCCCCGAACGGGCTCCATAGAATGTCCAGTACGAGCCTCCCCGTCGCGGGCCCGAACGCAACGATGAAGAAACAAATCATAAAGAAGAAGAATGCGGGATCCATGGCGAGGTGATCACTCCCATTCAGCCAATCCCCATCCGTTTTCGTGCAAAAATACCCCTAGTGGGTTTTTTCGCGTTTTGTGTTTGTTTGTGTGTGTATGACTACTCTACGATGGATCTACATGTGCCTCCGTTGAGGGAGACGATGCAGTTCCAGTTGTTTCCTGAGATTTCTTATATATCCGGTACTTGTTGAATGCCCACGCAACTACGAACACAGCCAAAATTGACGTCAGAATGCAAATTATAATAATTGACGACATTCTGATGTAATGTTATTGGCCGAGTATCCTTCACTGTCTATGATCTTTTCAAATCCGTTTTTGGTGAAAAACATTCCCCACCAGGCAATCGCCTGGTCGTGTTCGGGGAATGAACCGAACCCACTTGGTGGATCCGATTTTTTATCGGTGCGCCTTTTGTTTCTGCAGTGGTGCGCTTTAACTGCGTAGATTTAGATAATTCACTTCCGAGGAATCATCAAGCCCGGGGTAATCGCCTTACCCGACATACACCGATTTCAACGCACAAAATCCGTTTTCAGTGAAAAATTCGAGTTTTTTCTTTTTGTTTTGAATTTTGCTCTTTTGTGTTTTGTTTTGTACTTTCGTCAGTCATAAGGATATTCGTCCCTCCACTCATCTAGATACTCTCGCCGTAGTTCATCTGCCTCGTCACCCTCGTAGGTGTCGTCGACATCCATCCCAGCGAGCCATGAGGCATGCTGGTCTTCGGGCACGTTGTGCGTGCGCATGATCTGCAGGGCCTTCTCACGCCGGACCGTCGGGTCCTCAATGTGCATGAGCGGCGGCAGCAGGTCGCCGAGAATTTCGGCGACAGACGGCGCGGGCATCTCGTCGAGGTACCCTTGCAGGACATTGCACAGCCGCGTCAGGTTTCCCTGTGCGCACATGCTGACGTTGTCCTCGAGCTCAGTCTTGAGCGTCTTGATGAGCACCTCCTTGTCGGAGTGCGCCTTGATGTACTGCCAGACGCTGTCGAGCGTCTTGCCGTAGATGCCGGGGACCATATCGTAAATGGTCTCAGGCGACGTGTACTTCTCCATCAGCAGCTTTCCGGCCGCAATAGAGAGCTTGCACTCGGCGATGATCTCGCCGGGCGTCTTGGCGACCGTCTCCATGTTCCAGCGGTACTCCGCGGGCACAGGGATCGTGATCACCTTCTCGATGGTCTTCTTCACCACCTCGTTGACCGTCACCTCGCGGTGAACGTTCTGGTTGTCCTCGTGGAACGCAACCTCTCGGCGACGAAACCACGCATCAGCCTCCTCCGCGTGTCGCTGCTCGCGCTGGCGCCGCCGAAAGGCCTTTCTCTCCGCGCGGATGTCCTTCTTGAGGTTGTAGTTGGCGTCGGACTTCGTGTTCGGCGACATGCTTAAGATTACCTTCATGCGATAATACGCAAAGTCGTGGCGCGCCTTCAGTACCGCCATCTCTTCGCCCACATCCTCTCCCGAGTTGGAGAGCGCCTCGAGGCGGGTGCACTCGTTGATATACGTCATGTACATCCGCGAGAGCACGGCCTCCTTCGGACCCTTCTCCTGCTCGGAGTGGTAGTGCAGCTTGCATAGCCCATCCTTGTGCACGCGGAACTCGCAAGGTCCGCTCGTGTGGTGGCGAACAGCAATACAGTTTATTGTGCTGGTGTTCGACATCCTGGGATAGGCAGAGATTACTGCGTACCAAATGATACAAATCGCATTGAAGGTAAAAATTCCGTTTTTAAGTATAAGATGACCAAGTCCAAACCAGATGCCGTCGATTCTATCATAAAAAGCGTCAACTGGAAAGTCGGGGGATTCAACCTCCTTCCCATCTTCTTCGGAACTGTGATGGCTCTCGTCGATATCCTCATGATGTCCACTACGAAAATGGTCAGCTCGGGAACGCTGAGCTCGGCCGTCGGCCTTCCGTTCGCAGTCGGCCTCTATGCGCTCGAACCCCTCATCTTCCTGCGAGCCCTCAAGTACGAGGGAATGGTTGTGACGAACTTGGTGTGGAATCTCATGAGCGACATCATCGTGACCCTCCAGGGCATTCTCGTCTTCGGTGAAAAGATCCAGGGCGTTCGATGGATCGCTATCGGAATGGCCATTTTCTCTCTGGGGTTGTTCGCATACACGGACGGCGAATAAAAACGAATTTTGTAGCTGGTATCCTCTCATGATCATCCCAACATGAGCATAAAGACCAACATCCTGCTACTCTGGATATTCTCCACCACACTTCTTCTTGAAGTTGCGTATATGGAATATACCGACGTTCGCGACGGAAAGACGCATATCAGTCAAGACAACAGCAAGACGGCGATCGTCAGCTTGTTCATTGTTACCAGCCTCGCAGTGTTCCTATCCGGAATAATGTGGCTGCTTGCGTAAACAAACAAAACACACACCAAAACCCCACCAATAAAAACGGAAAGTTTTTGTTTAAGAGAGTGTAGTTCGGGACTCGCGTAGTTTCTCAGACATAACGTTTGATTGGATAGGGTAGCTCCCGTTCAGTTAAGACTTGGTTTGCGAACACTACCAGTTTCTGATTATGGGGGAGCACGGCAATGCGGGGCTTCACAATTACAAGCAAGAGGTCTGAAAGGATTGGGTGATAGCTTGTAGTAATTGACGATATTGTGGTGGCACATGAGAAAATAGATTGAATCAGGGATTGTAGAGTACTACGGACTAAGAAGGCTGCCACGCCGACCTAGTTTTTGCCTTTCGGTTCCAAAGTAAAAATTTGGGTTCGAGACGTTCACCTCTTCACCCGTTAATCCTCTCTTATTCAATTCTTATTCTACTTTGACCTCCTTGCACTCGCTGCACTCGTACCGAAAATACTCCCGATCCCGAACCTTCCACGACGCTATGAGCACCCAAATGTGCATACAGATATCGGCAAATCTCATTTGGGGAATACTATTCTTTTCCCAAGTGAGCGCACTTTCCGTTTTCCAAATGAAAAAGGTTTCCCTTTCGCAGATTTGGACTCGATACCGGTTTTCTCCTCATTCCTTTTTCTTTGCCCAGGTTTTGTCCTGGGGTAGCCAACAATTTAGGCTCCAATATACCACTCCTTGGGCGGAATAAATCCGTTTTTACCCCACGACTAAAAATGGGGGATCTTCAAGCCCCCCATGCTCTACCCTACCTTGACGTAAATAAATCCGTTTTTAATGCTTGCGCCTCCGCGTATTGCGTTTCGCCTTCTTCGTCTTCCGCGTCTTCTTACGTCCCTTACCCGACGCTACTCCAGTGGTGGAAATGGGATTGGGGATGTTTGTGGGGGGAGGGAGCGACTCTCTCCCAATTCCACCCAACATCCAAACCTTTCGATACCTGGGGAGGCTTTGGTGGAAAGTACTTTTCCGCATTCGGATTCAAATTCGTCTTCGTTTGCTGCAGCGCCATACTTACTTTACTGCGCGTTTACTTTCCGTTTGAAGTCGCGGTTCACAGACTCCAGCGTAAGCATTTTTTTCGATAACTTCATCGCCCTCTCCGCAATCTTACGACACTTCGCATCGTTCTTGAGGCACCACTCGTACTGCTCTTCCAGATCCGACAAGTCCTCTTTCACGTCAATCACCGTCTTCCTATGAACCAGCTTGTCTTCGTACCACACAGTGTACTGCCCCTTGACCCTGAAAATCACCGACCCGGTTTGAAACCATTTCAGCAATCGGTAGGCCGCCACATTACCGTCAATGTTCAAAATGTATCGGTACTTTGACTGCTCCTCGAAACTCATCTTGGGAACGAGTTTCACAGCGTCCACCTTTCCCAGCCCATGTTTCCGATCGAACTTCAAGTTCTTCGTGAGCTTTGTTATTCCCGCATTTAACCACGGATACTCTAACCCCGCAACCTTCAATCGCATATTCGTGTCCGCTTTCCGCCCGCACCCCGTCGACGATCCCCGGAACACCACCTTTTGAATTTTCTCTAACCAACCTACGGCCGCGGAAGGAATCTGTTCGTACCCCAGCACCGCTCGCACGTCGTCATAATTTGGAATAGCGATGTCCTCGTACCCTTCAGCACTCGATCCTCCAAAGATGGGAAGCATGGGTCCACGGTACGCCTCCTCCAACGTTCCCGACCCCAGAATTGGCCACGGCTGCGTCCTGTCCTTCTTCAGCATCAGAGCGTCCGTCAAGTTCAAGATGTACAGCCCGTCGTTCAGACCAGACACCTGTCCCACAAACCGCTCCCATTCGACGGACGTTGACGACTTGAACGGTTTCACAATGCACCCCAAGACCCGTATGGTTTTTGCGTTCGTCATCTTCTTGCGCAACGTCTTTCGAGCCTTCGGGGGCGATTCGGAGCTCTGTAGTTTCATGAGCTCGTTCTGACCACCGCGCACCTTCAGCAAATAACAGTTGTGGTGAAGGTAGTTGAAAATATACTCCAGCGTGCGCCTACACACCGGATCGTCTCCTGTTTCAATCAGCGCACTCTCAAGGCTCTTGAGAACCTTCATTGTGTTAGTTCAAGTTAAAATTAACCACCTCGTCCGCTTTCCAGTCGCGCATGTCGTTCGATATCTTACGTATGACCAGTATCGTATCGCATTCCGGGCATATCTCCGCTACGTTCTTGTACGCCCTCAGCACGTACTTTGCTACGGCCTTTATCGCTCGCATCTTCTTATCGTCCACGATAAGCACTCCTCCGACCCTCAGCATCTTTAGGCAGTAGAACACGTCCAGCAGGGTATAATCGAACAAGTGGTATCCGTCAATCAAGGCCACGTCAAGATTCTTAAGTTTCTTTGAGAGTTCCGGAAGCGCCTCGCTGCTTGATTTCTCTACCAGCCGCCAGTTTCGGCCTTTGACGAACCCCACCCTCTTCAAGTTCTCGGCTCCAATTCCTTCCCAGTGCCCGTCCCCCTTTCCGTACTGGTTCGGATCTATTATCGTATGACTAATACCGGGGCTCTTCATTCGCTGATGGTGTTCTGCGAACACGAGTGCCGACGTACCATACGCAAACCCCACCTCCAATGTATCCTTAGCATTCGTCTCAACAAGTCTCTTCCGGATCTCCGCGTGTTCTGATTGACGCGTGTGAGACGTGAGTCGACGGTACTCCCCTGCTGGAGTGAACACGCACGCATACTTCAGAGTAGCGCCTAAAAACAACTTTGTTTGTTCCGGGTCTTTGCCCGCGTTTTTGAAGTCCGCCAGCTTTGTTCGAATCTGCTCCTTCTGTTCCGGGCTCAACGTGTCGAACCACATTATAATTCCCTTCTAAAAAGTAATGTTCAAAGCTCTCCCAAAGGCAGAGCTCAAGGATTTTCCGACCGGCTCATTTACCATCATTGTCCCGTTCCGCGAACAACTCGAACAGAAACGAGGGGATCAGCTAAAAAAGTTTGTCGAGCACTTCGAACAGCTCGGGTGGCCGGTTCTCGTTGTCGAGCAGTCCGACGACGGAAAAAAGTTCAATCGCGGAGCCCTTCTGAATGTAGGATACGATCTCGTTGAAACGGACTATGTGGTTCTTCACGACGTTGACCTGATCCCGAAGAAAACTCTTCATCCATACTACACTGCATTTCCCACGCACCCCATACATATTGGGAAATCAATCACCAAGTACGATTCGCCGTCCTTTCTTGGGGCGGTCGTCTCCGTCTCCAAGAAAGATTACAAGGCCATCAACGGCTTCCCCAATAACTTTTGGGGGTGGGGCGGGGAAGATGATGCGTTCCGGATTCGACTGAAGCTTGCCGGAATAAAGGTCTTTCAGCCAACCGTGAAGTCTGGGTTCACTGAACTTCCCCACGTCGATACTCGCACGAACCCAGAGTGGAAGAACATGAAGAAGTGGGAAGAGCTAGAGAAGGAGCGTGAAGGTAAAAACAAGTCCGGGTTGTCGGACTTGAGCTATGATATTCTATCGAAAGACGAACTTGGCTCGAATGTCCTGAAAATAACGGTCGATCTCAAATGAAATCAGTCCGTCTTCTAGTCCAGCCAAATTTTTGCCCGTCGCCCGTGATAGTTCCGTAGAAAGTTCGCTACTTCGCGAATATGAACGGGCGCAGACGCAATCACTGCCTCGTACGTTGCCTTCCATACCTTCTTCTTATTTCCTATCTCGGTTGAATCGGATGCTAGCGTTGATGCGCTCAGCGCCTCTCGCAGAAGCTCCAGTGCCTTCTTCTTCAATATCAACAACCTCGTCGCGTGGACGTTTCGTTCACGTCGAGGCGAAAGATCTTCATATGTAGCCGACATTTCGGTGTGATATGATCAGGCCTTCATAAAACCAATTTCGTTTTTTAGTGAAAAAGTGGTGCTTTCACACCGGGTTGGCTGGGCCTTCAAGTCTGCGAGATCCACCGAATGTATTCGGGTTTCATCAACAGAACTCTGTGAAGCCAGGTGGCGTTCTCACACGCCCTGTACATATCGCGCTCCGCATCGTTCAATTCCTTCATGCGAAGGTCAATGTTTACGCCACAGCAGTGGCATGCAATTGTATGCTTCATTCGGCACTCAAATATCTCGACACTCGCACGCTGTGCATTGTCGTTGGCCTTGATGTACCTTTCCCATGCCTCATCTTGATCGCGCATAGCGTTTGCATGTGCGTCAATCATGCGCATCGTCGCATCGAGGCTCATCGTAAACGTAGCCAGTGATCTCGTCCGTTTCTTCACCATTCCAATTTCGTTTTCAAATGAAAAATTCGAGCGTTTTCTTTTTTGTTTTTGAATTTTGCTCTTTTGTGTTTTGTTTTTGGTTTTAGATTACCAGACCTCCATCTCGTGGACCATTAGTCTAGACATGGTATGCTTGGGATTGTACACCATGTGTACAAGCCCAGTTTCCGGATTCACCGTAATGCTCTCATTGCACTTCTCGGTGATCTCCATAGCAGATAGCTTCTGGTTTTCATCCAGCCACTCATAGGCCTTGAAATCCTCAACCAACTTGTCGACAAGGAATGCGATCGCCTTCGCCATCGTAGAGAACACACGTTCCCTCTCCTCGTAGATACTACCGTCCGCGTCGTACACTATGTACTTCGCGGTAAAGACCTTCATCAACGGCATCATGTTCGTAAGAAGTGTATGCTTCTAAGTGTTTGTTTGCTTCCCTTTCTATTCTGATAAAAATGATTTCGTTTTTTAAGTGAAAAATTACGTCAACTCTAATACTTATTAGATTTGACGGGTTATTGCGTCACCACCGGGGATGCATACATCCTGATTTATCGGTTTTAAACGGGCTATTAACGTGTCCAAACGGGTTATATCGTCACCACCACATTGGTTATAACGTCACCACCGCATTGGTTATCACGTCACCACCGGGTAAACCTCAGCAGGTCTCCAATATCCACTATGTTTGTCCCGAAAGAATCCGTTTTCTGGGGCGCCCCGCGCGCGTCCTCCGCTCTGTCTTGCGAGAGCCCGGCCGGGTGTGGGCGGGGTTGCGAAAGGGGGTGAACCAAAAACCACATTTGATCAGAA
>Ga0207959_1000002_pt1 | contig 166410 bp, 221 predicted proteins | sample CryBogCBH20Aug07_FD_184609 | JGI IMG/M metagenome (GOLD analysis project Ga0207959, IMG submission 184609) | Freshwater microbial communities from Crystal Bog, Wisconsin, USA - CBH20Aug07 (SPAdes) (version 2) | ecosystem: Environmental > Aquatic > Freshwater > Lake | place: Crystal Bog... | reverse complement strand
GTTGTCCTGTGGCACCTGTGGCACCTGTTGTTCCTGCTGCTCCTGGTTGTCCTGCGGCGCCTTGAGATCCTGTTGCGCCGGCCGTTCCTGCTGCTCCTGGTTGTCCTGTGGCACCTGTGGCACCTGTTGTTCCTGCTGCTCCTGGTTGTCCTGCGGCGCCTTGAGATCCTGTTGCGCCGGCCGTTCCTGCTGCTCCTGCGCTACCTCCTATTGCGGCAAAAGTCCACGGACTACCACCAGGTATAAATGGTTGTCCTGCTTGCCCGTTTTGTCCTAATCCTCCTCCGTTTCCTCCTCTACTACTAGATGGCACAAACGGCGAGGGATCAAAAGAAACTGCAATAGCGCCGCCTGTTCCACCTGTTGTTGAGGTTCCTGCTTGGCCAGGATGAGGTGCCGGCGCCGTTCCCGGATTTCCAGGAAAATATGGTGTACCACCGGGTCCTCCAGGGGTTCCTGCTCCTCCTCCTCCTCCTCCGCCAATAACATTAAAACCTTTTATCGAGCCGCCCGAGCCGCCGGCGCCACCGCCGCCTCCTCCGCCACCTGGACCTGCTGTTCCGCCTGGACCTCCTGGGCCACCGGTTCCTCCAGATCCTACTGAACCTGCTGTTCCGCCTGGACCTCCTGGGCCACCGGCGCCGACTGAACCTGCTGTTCCGCCTGGACCTCCTGGGCCACCGGTTCCTCCAGATCCTACTGAACCTGCTGTTCCGCCTGGACCTCCTGGGCCACCGGTTCCTCCTTGACCTCCTGTTCCGCCTATAATGCTTCCTAAATTATTTAAAAGAATTTTAATACCTGAAACGGTGTCAGAATTTATAGAAATTCCTCCTGATTGACCGGTTCCTCCTAGGCCACCGGTTCCGCCTGTGCCTCCTGGTTGTGCTGCTGATCCTGGGCCACCGGTTCCACCTGTACCACCTGCACCTCCTGGTTGTGCTGCTGATCCTGGGCCACCGGTTCCACCTGCACCTCCTGGTTGTGCTGCTGATCCTGGGCCACCGGTTCCACCTGTACCACCTGTGCCTCCTGGTTGACCGGTTCCTCCTGGTTGTCCTGATGTTGCATTGTTCATCGGCGTCGCCCAGGGCCCTGGCGAGCTGAGGCCAGCGCCATTCCCACCGGCGCCGCCTGAACCTGGTGCTCCTGCCGTACCAGTGGTTCCTATAGTGCCTGTAGTGCCTGCGGTTCCTGGTGCTCCTGCCGTACCAGTGGTTCCTATAGTGCCTGCGGTTCCTGGTGCTCCTGCCGTACCAGTGGTTCCTATAGTGCCTGTAGTTCCTGTAGTTCCTGGTGCTCCTGCCGTACCAGTGGTTCCTATAGTGCCTGCGGTTATTACTGGTGCTCCGGTTCCACCAGTAATAACCGCAGCATTTTTAATATAAAGAAGTGAACCGCCTTTCCAAGATGATCCTGTTTGGAATGCTGCCGATGCTGTTGATGAACTACCAATATTAGCATTAATGAAACAAAGAAGATTCAGAGGATAAGCAGGACTTCCTGCCTGCGTATAGAGATTTACATTGTTAGTCGCTGCTGATAGCGTAACAATCTTTGTAGGTCTCAAAATAGGAACAAGAAACATTCATTTACCTCGTTGGAGTTCTCTCTATATTTATCTACAATCTGGAATGTATGTACCATACAAGTTAGTACCATCACACCAGAAGGAGAATACATCGGTAGTGGATGCGGTTGTTGATAATACTGGTGCTACTGCGGCAGGCCACTTGAATACTGAACCCCATGTGGTGATGGTTCTTGAACCTGTAGCATCTTGCTTTATTATTAATATATAGGATCCAGCCTTTAAGTTGGTTGGATTTGCCATAGTTCTACCGGTACCAGACATTGTAACAGTTGCCATTCTTGATGTCGAGGCATCCCACGAAATTGTACCGGAAGAATCGGACAATGAGGTAACTGTCATTGACTGTGCAGGTGTTCCAGCATTGAATGTGGTATAATCAATAGAAATTGTACCGGTTGTGGTAATAGGATTGGCACTGAATGAAAGACCTGTGCCTTGTGAAAGAGACGTTACGGCAGATGTAAGATAACCAGCAGAAGCAGTAACCGATGTTACACGACCATAAGTATCTGTTGTTATTGCAGAAATACCACCTGTCCATGCCTGTGCAGTAACAATACCAGACGCAAGTGAAATTGTACCGGTTGTGGTAATAGGATTGGCACTGAATGAAAGACCGGTGCCTTGTGACAGTGAAGTAACACCACCACTTGTAACTGATTGGTTTGCTGCCGCAGTAACACGACCATAGGCATCAATTGTGATAACAGGAATTGCAGAAGCACCACCATATGTGGTTGCTGTAACACCCGATGTAGCAAGGTCAATATAAACATTTTGATAACCGCTGGTTGTAATAGTATTTGCCCAAACTCTTGAAGTGCTATTGCTTGTTATTGAATAAACTTTAGAGTTGGCCCATGTATTGGCATTTACGCCAACACTGGAGGCGTAAGTATTGGCATTAGTACCAACCTGGTTAGCATAAACATTAGACCAGTTGTTTGCATTAACACCAACGGTATTAGAATAAACATTAGACCAGTTATTGGTTGAAGCAAACGATGGAACAACATTTACGCCATTGACAACCAATACGTTTGCTATGTTTGCGGTACCAGCAACATCCAACTTATACTGTGGATTTGTTGTGCCAATACCAACATTGGCACCACCAACAGAATCCTGAATACGCATAGCTTCGTTTGATGCTAAAGTACCACGAACGAAGAATGAAATGTATTTGTTCGTTACGGAAGTGTTTGCGGTACCAATTGATAGAGCACCGTCGGATGTATAAACATATCCATCACCTGCGCCGTTGATTGTCCAACCTGCCTGATTATATCCGGAACTATTGATACCAACGTCAATAAAGTTTGTAGTATCTGTACCGTTATCAGCAGTTGCAACCAAGTCAGATGAAGAACCAACACCGTTTGTTGCGTTGCGGATATTCAACTGAGTTGTAAAGTTTGATGTACCTTCAGCATCAAAGATAGCACCGGCAAGTGTGGTTGATGTAGCACCACCTGTAATAATTTGAACTGGATATGCAGGATTTGCTGTACCAAGACCAATGTAACCAGATGGTGTCAAAGACATAAGAATGTTTGTACCAACACCACCAGCAAAGAATTGTAGGCCATCGGATGTACCGACACTGATACGACCATTGCCTGTTACATAATCAACAACAATACCATCTGTAAATGAACCGGTGAAATTATTTCCTGAATATAGACCGTTATTAGCAGTAACATAACCAGTGTATGTTATATTACCGTTAAATACAACACCACTTGTATTTGATAATTTTGTATTTGCCCAGTTATTGGCCGCGGCAACGGAAGTATTGACATATGGATAATCCATACCTTGAACAGTAACATTTGCGGCAGATGTCAAACGACCATAAGTATCAACAGCAATTACTGGAATCTGTGTAGAACCACCGTATGTGGTGGAAGTAACGCCAGTAGAAATTAGGTTGATTGTAGGTGTTGTACCACCAGAACTAAAGATTTGACCAGATGTACCGGTAACAGATGCAACCTTTGTTGCAGCAACAGCATTTGCTGCGTTGGCCATGGCACCAGCATAGTTATTAGCACTTGTTGCATTAGTAGCAACGGTGGTCTGTGTTGCATAAGTGGCAGTAGCATAAGCATTAGCACTATTGGCCATTACACCAGCATAGTTGTTTGCAGATGCGTGACCAACTTGTGCATTAGCATTAGCCGCGTCACCAACTGATATTGCATAGCTATTAGAACTATTGGCCATAAATCCGGCATAATTATTTGCTGCTACGGCAATAGTATTAGCATATGAGTTGGCATATACCGCAACCTGGTTAGCCCAAGAGTTGGAACTATTGGCCATAGAACCGGCAAAGTTATTAGCAGATCCGGCAGATGTTGCTGTATAACCATTGGCAGCATTTGCCATTGCACCAGCATAATTATTGGCTGATGTTGTGGATGCATTTGTATAGTTATTTGCAGCAATTGCTATTGTATTAGAATATCCGTTAGCAGCAATGGTAGCAAAGTTTACGTAAGCATTTCCTGCCGTACCAACAAAGTTAGCATATGCATTGCCTGAAGCACCAATTGTTATAGCATAAGCATTTGCTGCGGATGTTGATAGATTTACATAAGCATTTCCAGAAATACCTACAGTATTACTATAGGCATTAGATGCTGCTAAACCAACATTGGCATTATTGTATGCTGCGTTAGCAACACCAAAGGCCGCATTGGTAACATTAAATGCTACGTTATCTTGAGCACCTAAAGCATTAGCACCACCAAATACGGTATTTACAAGGTTAAATGCCGCAACTCCGATATTGGCTTGTAAAGTTCCATATTCGGACGCTGTTAGATGGAAGAACTCTGTGTTTGGTAACCCACCTTGAATACCTGCTAATGAGTTATGAGCAGGATTGGTAGGAATACTGGCAGATGGTGCCGTTGTAATGTTTAGCGCACGAGGAGCAACGGCAAGCTGTGCCTTGCCTGATGTGTTTAGAGAGTTTAGTGCCTTCCATGTAAGTTGGTACGCAAAGACATATTCAACACCTTGTAGTGATGACCAATCCCATGTTGTAATGTCTTCCAACTGTGCCTCGGCAGAAGAGTTGAATGAACCTCTACCGTTGACGAATATAAAACGACCGGCACCTTGATAAGTGGTAAACAATAGATAAGAGTTATAATATTTGTTATTGGTACCAGTAGTTAGTGTACCATTATTATCCCACTGGATGATACCACCATCATGGTAATATGGCATATCGGAATAACCCCAGGTCCATACATCAGGACCTGAAGATAATCTATAATATGTGATATAGTTATTACTTGCAACACCTGTAACGTTCAATGCTGATTGAGTTTTTGTTAAGGACTCTTCTTGTAATATGGTGGTACTAACACTAATAAGATTATTAGCATTTGATGTACCACCTACAGTATATCCGCTTAATGCACCTACAGTTGTTGCTCTTGTACCAAGAACAGTATGTAAATAATAATCTAATGTTGTTGTTGAAGAAGATAAGAACCTTTTATCATCCAAATGGAACATTGGGCTAGTATAAGAATTATATTGAATGAAGGCAACTGGAACAGTGGTTGGGTCATTCATATTCCATGCTGTTGTAGAAACTGTTAGTGTGCCATTTGTATCGTTATTAATACTAACCCAATAATTACCATTAGCGGCAGGTGCTGATATCGCAAGATTTGCAGTTCTGGCACCATAACAAACATATCGCTGGCCATTCATATAGTAGGCCCAACCGTTGTTTGTATTGGAAAGGGTAAATGTGTTGTTTTGATATCCACCAACTGAAATGGATGTATCACTTGCCTTGACGAAACCACGCATCTGGAGATCGTATGTGGTATTGGCAGAGGTTGATGCTGCTACATTTGAGATTCCATAAACAGTATTGACTATACCAAATACGGTATTTGTTAGAACATAGTTAGCATTACCTGAAACATATCCAGCATTAGCGATACCAAAGGCCGCATTAGCAACATCATATGCTCCCTTGACTGTATAAGATGATGCAGTATAAGCATTGACCGCATTTGCCATTGCACCAGCATAGTTATTTGCTGATGATGTGGATAGATTTACATAGGCATTACCTGAAGCACCAACAGTATTGGACCAGGTATTAGATGCTGAGGTTGATAAGTTGACATAAGCATTTACTGCGGCAACTGCAACGTTTGTATAATTATTGGATGCTATTGCTACAGTATTGGCATAAGCATTGGCATTTACTCCAATTGACCCAGAATAAGCATTGGCAGCAGCACCTACAAAGTTAGCATAAGCATTACCGGAGATACCAATGGTATAAGCATAACCATTGGAACTATTTGCCATAAGTCCAGCATAATTATTACCAGAAACACCGGTTGTATTAGCCCAAGCATTAGATGCATTTGCCATAACACCGGCATAATTATTAGCACTTTGAGTCGCTGTATTTACATAAACATTACCTGCGGCACCAACTGTATTTGCCCAATTATTGGCAGAAATGGATATGTTATTGGAATGATCATAAGCACCATTAGCAATAGTAAAAGATGCGTTAGCAATAACACCTGCCTGATTGGCATTACCACCGGCAGTGTTTGCGTATGATCCTGCTGTATTGGATGAACCAAATGCTGCATTTGCAATAACACCTGCCTGGTTAGCTAGTGATCCAGCTGTATTGGCATAACCACCTACGGTATTTGCTGAACCAAATGAGGCATTGATAACACCAAAAGCAGAATTGACCGCAGCATATGTTGTATTGGAATGACCAAAGGCCGCATTGGCGATGGTACCTGCACCGTTTGCCATAACGCCGGCATAGTTGTTTGCTGCATTGGTAGACGTATCGACATAGACATTAGAGGAATTTGCCATATAACCAGCATAGTTATTGGCAGAAATGATTGATGCTAGGACGTTTTGTCCGGCAACCAACAGTGTTGGATTTGTGATGTTTGCATTGGCAGTGACAACTAGCCCATTGCGGACTATAAATTCTTTGTTTGACACTTGGTTCCCTTTCCCCTAAATGTCTATTTTATCTATTTATATAATTTTTATTTTTAATACCTTAATCATCAAGTGTTGTTCTTAATACTCTAATTGTAGAAGAAGCATACTTAGGAACAACATTTAATCTAACTTCACCTAAAGTAACAGATGCACTAAATGTAGCAAGAATGTTGGAAGTATATAACAATCCATATTCTGTAATAAATGTATCTGTGCTATTATGAATTAGAGAAATCTGTGTGGTTTCCCATTCAACACCAGCATCAATTGTAATAGTATAATGAGCCGAACGATATGAAGTTGTTTGGAAATGGTCTAGAATTTGGTCATTATTTGAAGATGTTGTTAATGTAAAGTTTGTGAGTTCGGAAGATCCTACTGTTACACTTCCTGTAATTATCAGGTCACCATTAAATACGCTACCAGAATTGTTTGCCAGTGCATTATTAGCAGTTGTAAATGCCGCATTGATAACACCAAATGCTGAATTAACCGCAGTATAGGTTGCATTTGTCAGATTATATGAAGTATTGGAATTATCAAATGCTGCATTGGCAATTGTCATAGAGGTGTTTACATAACCATATACAGTATTTGATAGATATCCAGCATAGTTATTGGCAGATGTTGTGGATAGATTAGTATAAGCATTTCCAGAAGCACCAACGGTATTGGCCCATGTGTTTGCTTTTACACCAACTGTATTAGCAAATGTTCTGGTATAGGCATTGGATGAATTTGCCATTGCACCGGCAAAGTTATTGGCAGCACTGGTGGATGTATCAACATAAGCATTAACAGAATTTGCCATAACACCAGCATAGTTATTTGCAGAAGATGTTGAGATGTAAGAATAAGCATTAGCACCGATACCAGTATTGTATGCTAAAGAATTGGCAGAGTTTGCTTTATCATAAGCAGCATTGGCTGTATCAAAGGCATCATTAGCAACAAGATACGCCGCACTTTCACTGGTACCTATAGAGTTGGCATAATCAAATGCTGCCTGTGTTAGTATTAATGTAGCATTGGCATTATCATATGCTGAATTAGCGACACCAAATGCTGCATTAGATGTATCATATAAAGATTGTCCGTTAGCAATGGTATAAAATGATAGATTGGCATAATTATTAGCATTTGTTCCAATTGTATCGGCATATGCATTACCAGAAATACCTACATTATATGCATAACCATTAGAACTATTAGCCATTGCACCGGCATAGTTATTTGCACCAATACCAGTATTATATGCTAGAGAGTTGGCAGAATTGGCCTTGTCAAATGCCGCATTAGCAACATTATAAGAAGCGGATTCATAAGTTCCAATTCCATTAGCATAATTAAAGGCAGCATTGGCAACATCATAGGCAGCGTTTGCCTCATTATAAATCGCTGTAATATCAATACCACCACTGGCAGCATTAGCAGCACCATAGGCAGCATTGGCAACATCATAGGCAGCGTTTGCCTCATCTAAAGCAAGGTTTGCTCTATCACTAATGTCTGTAAGATTTAATCCACCTGAAAGCGTATTAGCATAGTTAAATGCAGAATTGGCAATGTCAAATGCTGGTTTTAAATTAGCACTAATAGTTATGATGTCGTTGATAATATCGGAAGTAATACCAATATTTTGACCTGGAACTATAGAAAGAACTGAACTATTACTTAGTGCTGTAATAAGAGAGTTATTGGCATTAATAGTAGCAAAACTATAAACATTACCAGAACCAGAAAAACTTACAATTTGTCCTGTAACGTTTTTATAATAAAATTTACCATCAGCATAGTTAAGAGCAATCTCACCATTGGCCAGACTAGTCGGAATATGAGACGGTACACCGGAACTTTTAAGTTGAATTACTGTGTTTGACATTAAAAATCGTCAGCTTTCTCTTCCGGTTCTACAGATGAAACAATGTTTTTAGTATTTATACTTTTTTTAGGAAAAGATTGAGACGATTTTTTAACATTTTGATTTTCAAGTATTTCTATTTGTTTTTCTTTTTCATCAAGTAATTTTTTCAGTTTATCTAATTCAGTAGCTAAGTTTTGTAAACTATCATATTTTTCTTTTAAAGAATTAAATTCATTATTTTTATCAATAAGTTGCTTTTTTACATCATTGAATTGATTAGTCAAAGTATCTAAAACTGATACTTTATTTTTCAATGCATTACATTCATCTTCCCATCTTTTGGCATCTTTACGAGCATTATTTATTTGCTCATTGTCAATTGTTTTAGTTTTTTGCAGTTCTGTGCGAGTATTACTTAATTTGCCTTCCAAATCGGAACGAGTAAAGTCCAACTTTGATTGTAGGTCGGACTTACTCATTTCCAATTCGGATTTAACTTTATTCAACTCTTCTTGGAGTTTTATTACTTCTTCAACTTTTGCTTTTGCTATATCATTTGATAATTTTGTCTGCGTTTTTAATTGTAGAATGGTACTTATATTTTCATGTAACATTCCAATCGCATTTTCAATATAAGAATTAACAAAAGCACTTGAATCCGACATAACCAATCTCCAGTTTACGAGTTAAAAAATTAGAAAGAACCTCCGTCTAGCATACCGAAGAATGGAACACCGAGTGTATCAGCCTGTAATACTTGACCTGATGTACCAGCAGCAGTTACGTTCAAAGGACCTGTTGTATTACCGTATAGTATACCGTTTACGGTGAATGTACCTACTCCTGTACCGCCATAAGGAACTGCTAGTGTTCCTGTATTAATGTAGGATGCATTAGCAGCATTTGTATTTGCAGCTGATCCTACTCCATCGGCATAAACATTAGCAGATACACCAACTGCCGCAGCATAAACGTTAGCAGCAACGCCAACTGCTGATGCATAAGAATTACCGGCCTCAATGTCTGTATTAGAAGCAATGAATAGTTCATTTAAACCGTCATTTGAAAAGGCCCATTTAGTAAATGATTCGTCCCAAACGAGATATGTATTGGTAGATGAACCACGGTTAACTTGAAAACCAGATTGCAACATATATGGTGCATCTGTGTTTGGTAACTCTGCATCCAAAATAAGAAGATTAGTGCCTACTTGAGCTGTTGTTGTATTAACATAAGTGGTTGTACCAGTTACATTAAGATTACCTGTAATAGCAATATCACTTGCAATCGTTTGTGTTTGTCCAGGTAAAGACAATTTTACAAATGTTGTATTTGCCCAAGTATTAGATGCGTTTGCATAACCATAAGCAGCATTTGCTACATCAAAGTTAGCATTGGCCAGTGTATATGCAGCATTGGTAACGTCAAAGTTAGCATTGGCAAGAGTGTATGCTGCATTGGTAACATCATAATTGGAATTTGCTAATCCATATGCCGCATTGGTAACATCAAAGTTAGCATTAGCAAGAGTGTATGCAGAATTAGTGGTATTAAATGTTACATTTAATAGGTCAAATATAAAAGATGTATCAGAAGAAGTATTTGCTTGTGCATAAGCAGCATTAACTAAATCGTAAATACTGTTCTGTTGATCAATGAAAAACTGACCGCCAATGGCTATAACGCCATCGCCAGCTGCATTACCTATAAATAGTTTTTCAGAATTATAGGAATACGCAAGTTCCGCTGGATTTAGTGATCCGTCTATTGGAACTACTGTTGATGAAGATCGTTTGATCTGGATGATTGTATTACTTGCTGTCATATCTTAAAATTCTCCTCCGTCTAAGATGGGCAATGCTTCGATTACAAATTTTCCACTTTGCTCATCATAAACGACTGTCTCGTTATTTGCTATATGGCTGGCATCAACGTCTTTAAGTTGAACAAGTTCTTGGACTCCGCCGCCACCTGCGCCATTAAATGTATTTATCAAAATTCGGTTTTTAGGTGTTGTTGTTACTACTATTTTGGCCATATAGTTGTACCTATTGTGTTATTGTTGGAGTAACAAACATAATACCTTCAATAAGTCTGGATCTTAATCCAGCAACAGTATCATTCACTTTAACATCAAAGAAATATGTTCCAGCCTCTATATTGGCCGTATTAGCAGCATCTAGTTCTACAAAAATCTCGCCTGTATTGGCATCAGGAATGGTACAAACCAAGTTGGCAGTTGCATTTATAGAAACTAAAGATTTTCTCATTTGACTGGTTACAATATAACCAGTTAGGTTTTGTGCTAAATTATTATCTTCACTATTTATCTGTATAGTAGTGCTAAAGTCTGCACCTTGGTCCATATAAAGTTCTACGTATTCGGACATTTTTTTTCCTTAAGTTACGTCTGGTAACCATGATCCATAAAGATAAGTACCATCACAGACAAAAGAAATAACATCATGAGCATTTGGACCTGGTGTTATTACAGGAGCAACACCTCCTGGCCATTTGAATATACCTGCGGTTGTAAAATCAAGAGTTCTATCTCCTGTTGAGTCTTGATAAACGTGTAGTATATATGTAGAAACTTTGAGATTTGTCGGAGCACCCATAATCCTGTTGTCGCCTAATGTGATAGTTGCAACTGTGCCTAATGATGTATCCCACGAAATTGTTGCTGCATCTGTTAATGTTTGGTTTTTAAAACTTGCAGATGTAAGATCAATTGTTCCTGTAAATGTTGGATTAGCAGAAGTAGCAGCATTATTTGCTTTTGTAAAAGCAGAATTAGCAACACCAAACACTGATCCAAATTGTGTTAATGTTGAGTAAGTAGCAGATGTATAGTTATTGGTAGAAGTACCAACCGATGAGGCATAAGCATTAGCACCGGCTGATACACCATTTGCTTTGGCAAATGCTGCGGTAGTATTGGTTGAAACACCATTAGCAAAACCAAAGGCAGCAGAACCATTAGTGGAAGTATAGGCATTATTAGCAACACCAAAGGCGGCATTGATAACACCAAAGGCACTATTTACTGCTGCATAAGTTAAATTAGAATGTCCGAAAGCAGCAGTTGTATTTGTTGCTACAGAAAGAACATCACCATTTGATGCGATAAAAGTTGTGTAAGCATTTAGTGTATTACTTGTAAATGCCCAAGCATTTGATACTTCAACCCATGTAATAGCAGCATTAGAATTTTTATTGCCTCTATTAACAATGATACCTGCGTTTAAGAATGGTGATGCAGAACTTGGTAAGTTTGTATCAAGGACAATAGTATTATTTCCTACAAGGAATGTATTTGTATTGGCATATGTGGTATTACCAGCAATGGTTAAGTTGCCTGTAATGAATACATCGCCTGAAATTGTTCCGCCCACTTTAGCATAATATGTGGCCGACGCATAGTTATTGGCACTAGTTCCAACTACGTTAGTATAGGCATTACCAGATGCTCCAACTACTACTGAATAGGCGTTTCCTGACGTTCCAACTACGTTGGAGTATGCATTACCAGAGGCACCAACTACGTTAGCATAAGCATTACCAGATGCTCCTACAACGTTTGAATAGGCATTACCAGAGGCACCAACTACTACGGAATAGGCATTAGCCGATGTTACGGATGTATTGGTATATGCTCTATCGGATGCTGTTACTGTATTTGTATAAGCATTTCCTGAAGCACCAACAACAACTATATAAGCATTGCCAGATGTTCCGACAAGGTTAGCATAAGCATTTATTGAAGATGAGGTAGTATTTACATATGCATAAGCAGCAGCAACGGTAGTATTAGCGCGGCCGTTGGCGGAATTTGCCATATAACCAGCATAGTTATTGGCAGCAACGGCGGTATTAGCGAGATTATTAGCAGTTGTGTTAGCAGAGTCAAACGCCGCATTGGTTGTATTATAGTTTGCTTGTGCTACTTGTAGAGAGTTTGCACTATTTCCTAATATAAGTGTTATAGCACCGTTTACGTTATTTGCTAAGGTAAATGCCGATTGTGCCTTTGAATCCACGGTCATTGTATAGGCATTAGCACTAGCACCAACCAAGTTAGCATATGTATTGGCATTAAGAACTACGGTATTTGCCCAGTTATTAGCATTAACACCAACCGTATTAGAATATGAATTGCTCCAGTTATTAGCATTAACACCAACAACATTGGCAAATGCATTACCTGATGTACCAACAACAACCGTATAAGAATTGCCTGATGTACCAACTACGTTGGCATAAGCATTACCAGAGGCACCAATTACTACGGAATAAGCATTGGCCGATGAACCTACAACATTTGTATATGCATTTGATGCTGTTACCGCAACATTGGTATAAGCATTTCCTGCTATTCCTACAAAATTTGAATAAGCATTGGCCGATGAACCTACAACATTTGTATATGCATTTGATGCTGTTACCGCAACATTGGTATAAGCATTGGATGATGAACCTACAACATTTGTATATGCATTTGCGGATGCTCCAACCACTACGGCATAAGCATTAGAGGATATACCTACAAGATTAGCATAGTTATTAGTAGAAATAAAACCAACATTGGCATTATTATATGCTGCGTTGGCAACAACATATGCAGAATTTAGCATACCCCATGCTGCATTGGTTGTATCATAATTGGAATTTGTTAGATCATAAACCGAATTTACACGAACAAATGCTGAATTGGTAAGGATATAGTTAGCATTTGTTGTATCATAATTAGCATTTGTTACGTTATAACAAGCATTTGTGGTATTGAAAGCAATGTTAGTAACGACATAACTAGAATTTGTCGTTGTATATGCAGAATTCAAAGTGGTGAAAGATGTATTTAGAGCTTGAAACTGTAAATTTTGCGTATTATCTAACTGGTTTGCATAAATGATCACCTGGTTAGTTTTAGTAACCCAGGTTTGGAATGTATCAGTGAGGTTAACGTTTGCAATTCCCATTTACTTTACCAGTCCTTTTAACAAATCTTTTATTTCTTGTAAATCATTTTTAAGTGATGATACATCATCTTTTAATGTATCGAGTTCTTTTTCTCTTTGTCTTCTAGCCTTATATGCTTCTAGAGATTTATTATCCTTATTTATAAGAAATCCCTCAGGGGTTCTATAAACACCAGGTAAATCTGTTTTTGCGTCCGTCATCTAATACCTACTTTGGCAGTTAGTAGATCCATAATGGCCTTTCGTTCATCAAAATGTTCTAGGTCTTCCGGTCTATCGGTACAACCATGAAACTCAATAACAAATTGTAAGGCCTGAATCCACTTTTCTGAGATATCTGGACTATAACCCATAAGTCTCATCATTCTTTTACCTGTCTTGGCCACAAAATATGGAGGAAAGACAACACAACCTAATGCCACATGATGATCAGCAATCAATACGTTTGAGTCAAATCCAAAACAAACAATAGGTTTTCTTGATACCACACAATTATCATAAATCTTTATGGAGTCATATATGTCAGCATTACCAAATATTTTTCCGTGATTTAGAACCTCTGCATTGTTTCTAACCATAGCATTACCGTAAACTTCCGCATTATCATATACCAAGGCATTATTTACAACTCTTGCATTTTCATAGACTTTTGCATGTCCACATACCCTGGCATTATCATATATCTGTGCCGTATCATATACTTCAGCATCACCATAAACTCTTGCGGATCCATAAACTCTAGCACTACCATATACTTTTGCAAAATCGTTTATGACGGCCTTTTCAGTAACTCTTGCATTACCAAAAACCACTGCATGAGGTCCAACATAACATTCTGAATCAACATGTGCCGTTTCTGCTACCCATCCTCCACCATTTACATGTTGGTGAGCAGGAACTTTACCACGACCATCTTTAAAATCCACATTTATGATGTGGGTCATCATTTCACTCATATCAAAAGTAAATTCCATTATAACCTCTTATTTTTGCAAAGCAATTGCTCTTAGATCACCTACTCTTGGAACAACGGCAGAGTTTACACCATCATTTAGGAGACCTACCTTGATGGAGAAATATTTGTATGTGCTATAGGTTACACCAGCATCAGTCGTGTAGGTGATAACATTAGCAGCACCAGCATAATCACCATTGAGTGCCACGGTACGCCCGGTGTATAGGACTTGAGTATTGCCTACTACGACACCAGTTGTATCTACAACATTGGCAGTTTCGCCAGCATCAAATCCTGTATCAGACATAACGTAGATTGTACCACCCTCAATTCTCTCTACCATTGCGGAGAACCCTGATGTTAGACCGTTTAGTGTGAATCCAACGTTGATACCAGTTGAGAATCCTAATGTGTTTGCGATTGTTATTCTATCAACAGAACTTGTAGGAACAAGATATGTATATTCCTTAAAGTTACTTCTATCATCAAGTGATGAGTAGGTTTGATCACCATTACCATCCTTATACAATTCAACCCAATGTTGCTGTGCGAATGATGTACCATCCTGAGCGTTTAGAATTTTAATCCAAACTTTAACATCAGTTCCTGGTGGGCGATATGCCGATAGAATAACTTGCATATCTTCAGCATCCTGGCCTTCAGCAAGGGTTACTGTCTTTGAAATATACTTATTGATCAAAGCACCATGAGTTGGTAATGTTTCATCCGTTGTGTCATTGTTGATAATGTTATCAAGTATGATTGTTTGTGTTTTTGTTAGATCAAGCAATGGTGAAACTGCATTTGATGAAGTTTTCATATTGACTGAAATAATCTGTGAGTTAGCACCAGCAAGTTGGTTAATTTCATTTGTTCTAGAAAGAACTGCTCTTTCTGTATTAAAATATTGTGTAGTTGATGGATCAATCTTTGTGACTAATTGATTAGAACCAGTTGTACCAACAGAAGTCATTTCATAAGTCATATCTGTCAATTGGAAGTTCAATGCAGATGGTTCAAAATGGAATGCGGAATATCTCCAGTTTGAGATTGCATAGATGTTATACAAATAACCATACTGGCTCCAATCAGTTGAGCAGATAATAGCATCACCAACAACGAATCCACCACCTGAACCAGTAAGTTGGACAAGTGAAGTATCACTGCCGTTGATATAGTAATCAAGTGTTCCTTGGCCATTTGTAATACCACTGTTTGTTGCTTGGCCTTTAAACGTACCATTGGATGAGTAAATACGTATAACTTCGCCAACATAATAACCCGTATTACCGGCAGCAATGACTCCTGCGATACCAGTAGAAACGTTTACTGCGGCACTATTAACAAATGAACGATCACCAACAACAAAGTCAGTCACGGCAACAGAAGCACCACTATTCAATGCTGGTAATGAAATATGGTCACCAGAGATGAATATATCACCACGATTATTAGAGAAATCAATTCCAACATTTCTAACAAAAAGTTTTTCAATTGGTCTATTACCAATTGTAGCAGATGCTTGGTTTTTGTTAAACTCTGCACGATAGAAATTACAGGTTAAGTCTAGGCCTTCGATGATATCCCAGTTTGTATTATTGTTTGTTTGATAGAATGTGCCAGTACCACGACGATCATTTAGTGTACCAAGTCCGTTAATATCCAATTCACCGAGTCTAGAACACCAAACATAAAGGTCTGGATTAGCATTGATTGGATGAATAACAAACGCATATTGTGTATTGTTATACAAGAAGATTGGAATATCAAACTTAACATTACATGGATTATCTCTGCCGTTTGTTGAAATTGGAACACTAGCAGGATTATTAAAGAACACTTCAGAATATGGAACTGTATTACGTGTAATCTGCTGTCCAGAATCCATTTCACGAATTTCACACCAAAAACCTTCACGGCCGATACGTGATACAAATAGATCAACTGAGGTGAGGAAGATACCTTCTTCACCATTTGGTGCAGATGCCAAGAATGAGTATGCGGTACAAGAGTGTGAAGCTGGCGCAGGTGGAGGGGGCGCCGCTATATACTCAAATCCAGCAGAGTTATAATTCTGGGAAACTGCTTCTGCATGATAAGAAACTGTTTTTGTGGATAGAATAGAACGCTGTTTGGTTACTGCTTGACCAGATGCCGTAAATACTGCGGCACCACCGGTTGAAACATCAACAGGAATATCAGCGGTACTAGTAGCACTGCTTAGATCAATATAGTTTCTGCTATCAATAACTAAACATTGGCGCTGTCCAACTCTAAATTGTCCGGTTGTGATTTGCATTTGGAAAGTAACAATACCATTAGCATCAGTAATCAAACTATCACCATAGTTGGCCCAAGGACCAAGTGTAGATGGTAGTGCAACGATACCTGCCGCAGGATTTGTTGAAGTTCCTAATGATATATTATTAAGAGTATTTGCAGCAAGTCCATATTGACCGTTGTTAATAATCCATGAGAACTGGTTGGCGGTCAAAGGCCTCGCGCTATTTGCCATCGCAACACTATCAAAGTATGGCCACATTCGTGTAAAAGGTTTCATACCGGTGCATTGAACTGCAATAGTTTGAGGACGGATGTATGCATAATTCTGAACATCAATAACTTTGTAATCGGTTTGAACCGTGTCAGTGCTGTCAGCTTCCCAATATTGAGTACCTGTTCTTACAGTGTTGTAGACTGTTTCAATTGTAACACCGGCGCCGCCTACAGGATTAATTGAGTTGGCATAGTTTCTGGCAGCATCGTATGTTGAAAATGTTGTAGAATATGGATTACCATCTGATCCAACACTACCTGTATAAACTTTATATCCTACAACATGTGTATTCCAGGCATTCCAGTTTGTGGTATTGAGAACGTCAACAACACCACCTGTAGTATTTTGATTAAAATAACCATTTGCTTGATAGATGCCATAATTGGTATTACCGCTGTTTAAATCATAGTGTGCTGTTGTGCCATAAGCAACTTTTGCTTCATTGGCAGTGCCTTGAGAACCGTAGGTTACAATATAAATTGATTGTTTAGTTAATTGTTCATCAGGTAGAATGGTTGTATCCACCCAAATATCTTGGGATGGGAACAAATTAACTGTACCAAGAAACAACCAAGATTGGCGCTCCACATTTATGTCCATAGTAACATATTGTTGCGCATGATGAAGAACTTCAGTATAAGCAACCGTGATAACTGGGTTATTATATTTAACGTTTGTACCACTTAGATAGTTATAGACAATAGATTCCATTTTATAAACTGGACGAATTGTCTTTTCTGTTGTATCAAATACAATTCTAAATTCTGGATCATAATCAGCCGCATTTGAGTTATCGCGGAAAGAATCGGTAAAGATACCGTTTTTATAACGATCTAATCCAGCATCATTCTGAATTACAGTGCCAGTGGCCGCTTTTTCCAATAGAGACAAAGATGTATAGTATTCTAGATTAACAATACGTTGCTTGAGAGAACCAATATCCCTCATTGTATAGCGATATACTGCTAAAGACTTTGGAGTAGAAGCAAGTTCTGATCTATTAAGTTTTGTAGCATATGCAGGTGACAATGATGGGTATGGAGAAATAGTCAATTGTGAAAGAGCCATAACTCCAGGAGGAACAACTGGACTCTGTGGATTAGTTGTAGGTTGTCCTTTAATAACCTGAAATCTGTTATCTTTATCTACTACAACAATGTCAATCCTTCCAAGATAATAATAGTAATCATATTCAACTACTGAAGAAGGTACAGGAAATTTCATACCTGCTGCTGGATAAATCAAAGTTGATGTTGGTGATGGATTAACAGATGCCGAACCTGGTGTTGTTGTGTCAGTTGCGGTTCTATCTTTAACAACACGGAAATCCAACTGGTTTCTCAAATCATATGATTGACCTGTAATTGATGATTTGAATACAGGAATGTTTTCAGTTCTAATGTTGTTTGCAGGATTAAACAGAGTATCATCATCCTGAATTGGATAGGAGTCAATAGAGAAGAAACCACCACGGTTAGTAAAGTCAGGATAGAAATAATCCAACTCAACAAGTAACATATCTGTTGAAGCCAACAGAACTTTTGGTTTAATTGTAGCATGGTCATAATGTGTATCTCTCTGACCATTATCAAATACAAATGATGTTGTTACGTCTAAACCGGCAGTATTAGATGAAGGATATGAACCTGTACCTTTTCTAATAGACTTAATTTTGTAAACATCAGAGAAACCAAGGTCATAAGGACCATTGATACCTGCTGTTGAACAATCAATCATAACATAACGACCAGCATTAAGTGTCTTTTTTATTTCAAGTGCAGTTGTTCTTGCCACTGGATATGTTACGGTAGCATAGAAGATGCTTGGGAATGTTTCTTGTAGATTGAACTGTAATGATGTTGATGTTGTTGCAATTGTTCTTTGTGATCCGGCTGCTGCACCAATACCAAATAAATTAATTTGGTCACCTGCTTCGTAAATCTTGGTGAGAGTATTACCATTGTTTGATGATGGTAAATCCTGATCAACTACAAGTTGTGTATCACTTACAATTGATTTTACCTGATAAACAAATGTATTACCGGATAACTTGATTTTGTCACCAACATTTAGGCTAGTAAAGTGTGTACCTGTACCATTAAGGATAACGTTTGATGATGATGTTGATGTAACACCACCTAGTCCAACAGCCATGCTTGTTGCGCCGCCAGAAGTTTTATTAAATGTTACATAAATTCCGTTTGTGGAAATTCCCTGAAGAGTTGTTGTACCATAAGGAAACTGTTCAATACCAGGAGAAATACTTAATGTGAATACACCATTTGTTGAAACCTGAACTGCGGATGAAATACCTTGAGTATCGTTGAATTCAAATGTGGTGTGTGAAGAAAGTATGTCATTTGAGTCACGAACTGTGCTAGTATAATTAGAACCTGTAAAATACAATAATGTTGATTGTGGAACATTCTGTAGAACTGCATTACCATTGAGGTCTAAAACGCTATCAGCACCTATTGCGGAATTATATCCACCAACTGCGGCCGCATAGAGGCTTTTTACCTGACCAAATGTATATGAACCTGTCATCTTAATATCAGCAAGATAAACATTATACTTGGCATCATAACCTGGTGTACCAGAAATATATTGAACTGATAGAATAATAGCATTACCAATTAGAGTGCCGGTTTGGGCCGCAGTAGACCAACCTTTTCCGGTTATTCTTTTTTGTGCAGTATCATAAAGGCCTATTGTATTACCTTTATTAAGTTGCCAACCACCAACAAATTCATTAACAGTAACATATTGACCCATATTAATTGCTGTCAATTGAGATGTAACGTTTGCTGTTGTTAGACCTTTTTCAGTAGCAAGGTCCATAGTTGACGGCATGCCAACTTGATAACCAGATACGTATGCAGAACCCGGTGATACACCTACATAAAGTAGTTTATTATTTCCGTTTGGATAGCGTCCATAGTTTGAACCGGTATCATCATGTTCTTTAAGTTGGACATCTAATCCATTAACGACATAATCACCGGAGTTGTCAAATGTGCGTCGGGCCATAGCATCATTAATATATGAATATTGCGTGTTAGCATTATATGATTTAACAATACCGTTTTCAATTGTAAATAGTGATACGAAATCTTGAACACTAGGTGTTGCATCAATTGGAACAACATCAAGTGTTGGATTCAATGCCAAACGGTCTGCACCTGGAGCAGAATAGTTTGATGCTTCTTGTGCAGGATCCAATAGTGTAGAATCCTGTGATGCCGTTACAATATCTTCTGTGATATAGAAACCAACTCTTGCTGTTGGGTTTGCATTATAACGATCAATAATAACTGCCTGATCTGGGAATGCCACGAAATGGTTTTTAGCAAAAAGAACACCAGATGAAATGCTGAATCGAGAACCTTTACCAGTTGCATTTGCTGTATTAGCAACTACAAGAGTTCTGATTGTTCCGTTAACATTAGCAGTTAATGTCTCGCCGGCCTGAAATGATTTTAATGATACGTTGGCACTAGATCCTGAGGTATAAGCAACATAAAGGGTTTTAGTGTTCTGGGATGATTGAACACCGTCTAGAACTTGAATAACTTTAGCATAAATATTTGATGTTGATCCAACAACCTCTAGACGGGTGTTACCATTTGATTTACCTTGGTTGATATATGTGTTCCATTGATCCATAATAACAGTATTGTTAGATGCATCAAGATCATTGACTTTAACATACGAAATTCCGCGGCCTGCTGGACGTCCTTCGTTCGTTTCGAGAGTAAATTGACCTGGTAAAACAATTGTACCATCTTTAAAAATATTTTTACCAAAACGAGCAATCTGCTCTTGTAAAGCAGTCTGCATCTGGGTAAGTTCGCGTGCCTGAACAGAATAACCTGGTTTAAAGAGGATTCGATAATAACCTGCTGAAGGATCATAATCGTCATAATATGGTGTGACATTAAAATTTGTGGTTAATGATGTGCTATTGGAAGTGTTGGCATCCATTTTATATTCTTTCCTCTTAGAAACTTAGAACTATTTTAAAATTTTCGTTTTGATCAACTGCTCTTTCGATAGCAGTAATGTTGTCCTTATATAGGATATGTCCGGAATAAAACTTTAAATCAGGATCTTTAACGGAACTTATGTATCTAGTTGCTGAACTTGTGTATCCTATGATAGGCTGAGATACAGGTGTTCCTTGAACATTATTCAATTTTAAAACAGAATTGGCCGAATCCCATCCTACAACCAATGCCGTAAATGATGCATTTGATAAGCTCGATCCTTGATAAACAATTTCATCCAATAAATAATTGGTTGTTGAACTGGATTCACTTAATGTGATATTTGTTACTTGTGAAAATGCTAGATTGATCATAGCATTTGATGTTCCATATACTAAAGGATCTTTTAATAATGAAACTTGTCTATAATTACTTTGTATTGAGATAATACCATCTTCATCACCATTCAAAGATGCATTGATCATAACATATGAACCACCCAATTCATATAATGCATCGGACCCATGACCTCCAGGAGGACTAATAATTGCTCTGGCATTGGCATATCTGCCTACGGTTGAACTGATAATAACGTTGGCATAGGTATATCCAGCACCAAAGTTATCAACAACAATACTTTGAACTGTATCGGTTTGTGTATTAACTACCGCATAAGCATTAGCAAAACGGCCGTCGCCTGTTATGGAGACAGAAATAACGTTTTGATATAAGTATCCTGATCCAAAATTGGTGAGCAAAATACTATTAATAGCACCAGGAACCGCGTCTTGTTGAACTTGCCATTGCAAAGAGTTATCGTCAGATTTCAATGTTTTAACAGGTATAAAACTATCAGTTGTAAATTTTTGTTGTTCATCGACACTCAAGGTATACATATATTTCCAATAATACTTATCGGCAGTTTGAAATATAATAGTAGGATTTGTTGAGGTTGGTTTAGATGTGGATGGATACCCATAATTATTAGCAATGCATTTATAAACATTAAAAGCATCTGTAACCACATAATATGCTGTATTGGCACCTTTTGTTAATGAATCTTGTGTGTGATCATAAGCAATATATGTTGTGTTGGAAGTCCAATTTATTCTAGGTATGACATGACGTAAATCATTGCCGGTAATCAGTTTACCACCAATCATATATTTCCATGTTTCATAGTAAGACTCTACAGAAGTGTTGGCTTGATCTGGACTAAGTTCATTTGTCCATGGACTCTGATATCCAAATGTTAAATAGACATTTGAGCTGTTGAAAGATTTGATAAACTGGTCGGATGAATGAACCTCAAGGTCTTTTGAATATGTCGATGCCATGATCTCTCTCTTTGAGTACCTTCTATTTATATGCCAAATTTATGTAATTGTAATTTTTGTATTTACGACTTGCACAGGATTTAATAACGTCTGATTATTATCTTCAAACAAGTATTCACCATATACTTTAAGGCCAGCAGGGTGTATAAGATCGCTAAGTGCTTTTCTATACTTGTTTAAAGATTCATCAATTCTTATCACATAAGAATAGTTTTGATAAAAATCTCTATCTTGAATTACATATGGCGAACTTGGTTGTCCTGCTTGATCTATATAACGACCAGGATAACTGTAAATACCTGTAATAATATTAGCATATGCCTGGGCCGTACCATCACCTTGAGTTGATAAGTCTATGATTGGTGGGTTTTTATATCCTAATCCACCAGAAACTATTTTTAAGGTTTCAATGGAACCGATGACGTTTGATTTGGCAGTAACAATAGCATCATCACCTATGGTTGCAGAAACGACTATATTAGCACCATTTCCTGTTAAAGTTTGAATATTGGCGGTTGGTAATAAATCTGCACGATATCCATAACCACCTGGTATTTTTCCAGGCTCAGCAAAGAAATTAACTTGTGTAATAGTTCCGTTAGCATCAACAACTGATACTTGTGCGTTGGCTCCTACACCATATGTTCCATATGGATTATCAAATGTTATCTGATCACCTACCTGGTAATTCATACCACCATCGATGATATCCATTCTTCCAAGAATACCCATAGAACGGATGGTGGTGTTTGAAATAACCGAAACATTTGGTAGTTCAATGTACCCGCTACCAGGATTAGTAATAGCACAAGAGATAATTGGCCCGCAAGGCCCATATGTCCAATAAATCATAGAGTTTGCTAATAAAGTATTTACATTAGGTTTTTTATTAACAACAAAAGAAACGTTTGAAAGTCCACCAGGAAGTCCTGGTTGAATCGTTAATTCCCAATAATACTTATTACTTGCTGTAATGGTTTGGTAAGTATTCTGCACAAAAAGAACGTCACCAGTTTCAAAATAAACATTTGAATTGGCCAAATTTTGACTTAATGTTATATCATTGATGGTTCCACCAGGTTCCGTGCTAATATCCAAATTGGATGTATTAGACCATTGAGTTGCTAAATTAGAATATGCCTGTGTTTCTACAATATCACCAACAGCATTTATAATGGGTAAATCTGCAACTTGATCAATTGTAGAACCAACAATATCATAATAAATTGGATGATATGTGAAATCATCTAGTACCGAATAAACCCTTCCAGATGCATTGGATCCTCCACCACCTGTAAAAAGCAACAAGTCATCAATTTTATATCCTGCTCCTGGAAATACAACGTTAGTTGATTTAATTTTTCCTTCAAGTTTACCTTTAGCAACTTTATCAATAATAATTTGGCCACCAAAACCAAATTGGAGGGTACCATTTGAGACTACATATCCATCACCATCAATAGGTATAATAGGAACGGAAGAACCCTCAACATATCCTGAACCAGGAGATGTAACAGTTGTCTTAATAATTACACCTGAGTAAACGTTTGCCGACAATCTTTTTGAAACGCCTTGATCCTCAATTGTTGTATAAACTGATTCACCATCATAGAAATCTTTAACAACTTCAGAAACTATTAGTTCGGTTACAAGAAAACCATTTTGATAATAGGGACTGACGCTTTCTATAGTGGCTGTAGAATTGGATGTTACACCTCTAATGGAAGTATTAACAAACCTAGAAAACGCTATACTATTGGCAACATTATCAACTAAAACGTTTTGAATATTAATAGACTTTTGGACAAACCAGGTTCCATCAGAAGGCTTTAATATGTTATTTCTTGGATAATAAACCTTGGCATCTTTGTTAAAAAGTATTCTGGCCAAAAATCTAATAGACTTCTCTGTTCCTCTTGATCGATAAAAGTCTTTAGAATGTTTAAGAATTATAATTGGATCTATTAAAGAATTGGATGGAATAAATTTAATGAAGTTTTTATAAAATTCTTCATTTAGAATGTGGTATTCTTCGTTTTCACCACCACCTTCTTCCAAATCTTCCAAATAATCAGCATTTAGAGTGTCAATGTCATAGAAGTCCTGAAATCTTTTGGCGGTATACATCATGCCGCCGTCTTGTTCTAGTGACTTGTAATATGCTTCTATAAATTCTACAAACTTAGGGTGGTCTCTCCTAACGAATTCGGGTAGTTGTGAATTGACTAGATATGATGTTTTATTATTTGATGAGTCAACCATTATGTTTGTGGAACCATATTTAATTGGATGGCCTGGCCATTATTTGTATCAATTACCAGCAATCTATTTCTTAGAGGTGTAATAACTGATAGTTCCGGAACAACGTTAAACGTTAATATATTTTCATCATAAAATGGATTTAGTGCTACCGATAATAATTCTAAGCTTGACAAAGTAACAATTCCTTTGAGATAATCAATAGTTCCTGCATTTTCATTTACATAAACTTTTTGACCATTTGACTGATAATAATATGTTCTTAATTTACCATAATTAGAACTCAAAGATATTGTTAATGATGCTTCTACACCACTAGGATCGGTAATGCTAACAGTGGCCAAAGAATAATTTATTCCAGAATTGGTAACTTTTACCGATCTTATTCTTCCATTAACAACAACTGCTTCGGCTGTAGCACCAGTACCATCACCACTAATGGTAATAATAGGGGTGCTAGAATAACCATATCCAGAATTAACAACATTAACAGATTCAACTCCCGTATAAGCATTAGGAACTTCTTCAAATAAAACTTGTCTTGTTACACCTGTAGTATCCAAAACCGATATTTGAGGATAGGTATATATTTTTTGATATTGGTCACCTTTTCTAAGAGGTGTGTTAAAATTAATAATATATGATTGTGTTGTACCAGGAAACAATTGAACTCTGTTTTGCAAATAAATTAAAACATCCGATGCTGTAATAGAACCATCAGAGTTTTCAATATATTGCTGCAATTGTGATAAAACGAATGTTGAGTTAAAATTATATAATGAATTTTCAGCATAATTAAAAATAGAATTTTTAACTTCGTTTAATATGTATGTTTCTGTTTGAGTTGTTAATGATGGATTGTAATAAACATTTCCGCCTACAAGGATAAAAATATATTCTGGATCAACAATTTCAGGAACAACCGTTAATACATTTCTATTTGTCACTAATGAATTTTTAATATTTTGTTTTTCAAGTGCCGTTAGTTTATAATATCCTCTGGTTTTTAAAGACATATAAACTTTTCCATAAACTGGCGGCACATTTGATTCTCCACCCCAGACCGAAACGGCCTGAATATCTGGAAAGTCTTTTGTAACAATAGACTCATAATCGTTGGTTGTTACACAACGATTTTGTGCAGTATAGAAATATGGAGCACGAAAACGAATTGCTTCAATATCTTCTTTATCTGTGCCACCATATGAACCTTGTGTAACAGTAATTTTTACATTATTTTTAAATAATCCAGCAATAGGATCTGTGAAAACATATTTTTGAATACCATTGGCAACAGAACCAACCGTATCTAGATAAGTAACTTGCACAATATTTCCATTAGCAGGCTTTTTACCTAATACATCATCACCAAAGTAAATTGTATATCTCAAATCTTGATCTTCTTCCAGGAAATATACGGTTGAATTTGCTTGAATTTCTGTCAAATCTTGAGCAAGGAAATATTGAGTTGTTTTTGTATTGGATGTGGATTCTTGAACAACAACCACCAAAGTATCAGTATCTACATTAGAAGAAGGAATTTGATATCGGCCTGTGACATTATTAGCATCAATAATAAACTGGTTAGTAATAACCTCGCCTTGTCTAATCACTACGTTTGCAAATGTAAATGATCCATTTACCTTATATGAAGTATTAGCATTGACGGTAGCAAATGGATAATTAACGCCGTTGATATCAGCACCAACAAGTCTTGTATATTCGTCTAGAATAATATAATTAACATCTGTATTTTCACCGTTAGATGGTGTGATCTTTAAATTTAATAATGACTGGGCGCCGTGTGAAGAATTGGGAACATAGTTAATCAGCTTGGCGTGTGAGAGAATGTTTTTACGATCTTGTGCAGTGTCTAGAAATGCTTCATTGACCACCATATTTAAATAGAAAGCATTATAGTAGGTATTATAGGCCAAAATGTCCAATAGAACGGACATACCAGAACCTTGGAAATTATAGTCACTGAAAGTGCTTTGACTTTGTAAATATTGGATCAGATTGTTCTTGATAGAATTAAAATCTAATTCCGTGACCCTAAGTGAAGTGTTACCGGTTGCCATTTATCGGATTCTCTCTAAGAATAATGTTGATGTTACAGGTAAATTCCTGTTTAATATAATATATTGTATTGTAACGTTAAAACCGTAATTATCAATATCTTCGGATACTGCTACACTTTGTAATTTTACCCTAGGTTCAAAGTTATTTATCAATGCTATTATGGCATTTTGTATAAAAACTGATGTTAAAGGTGTAAAATTCTCAAATAGTAGAGAAGAAACATCTGAACCAACCGTAGATTGAAACTTTCTTTCATAATAGTTGGTCAATACTAGATTGCGGACAGACCTTTTAATATCTTGTTGTCCATATAATATATTTACATCACCAGTTGCAGGATTCCTGGTAAAATCCAGGTCTAGGTCTGAGTAGTCTGGTTCCCTATTTACAAATGGAGATACTGCCATAGCGGTCCTTTAGCGTTTCCTTATTTAGCTTACAACCAACTAGATATTTCACTGGTTAAATCAGGCTCTTCTTGTGGTTGATCCGCCTGGGCACCTGTGATATCTGGTAATTGAATATTTGAAGTTATATCACCAAAATCAAAACTTAACTGAAGGCCCAACGCGGAAACAATTGATGCAATACCACCATTAAGATTGAGTAAAGAACCTAAGGAATCTAGGTTAACACCTGCGGCGCCTGCTATACCTAAAGCACCAGATAAAGCATTAACAACCGTAGATGCACCAGCAAATGATGCCTGACCTGAAGGTGCTCTCATATCCATCGAGGCGCCAGCAGTGGCCTGTAAATTAGACAATGCTTTAATAACATAGTTTGCTTGAGATTCCGCTTCAATACCCATCATAGCCTGTGTTTGTTTCTTACCAGTGATCTTTTCTTTTAGATCACCACCATGTTGATTTTCAGTATCACCACCAACTTTAAGTTTAGAATCCTTAGTATTATTGATTTTTTCACCATTTTGATCAATAGTTTGTTGATAAACTGCTGATTGATTAGAACTTGCTCCATATTTGCGTTTAGCCTGTGAAGGTCCCGATACTGGACCACCTGTTAGACTAAATTCAAATTTATTATTTACAATGTGTGTTTCATTTTTACCAACCTGTGTGGTTTTATTGCTCTTTGCTTTTGTATGATGGTCTTTACCAGCACCATCATATCTATTACCAGCAGTAGACATTGTGGTCATATTACCTTTGGAAACCGTAGAAACACCACCAAGATAGTTATAAGTACCAGAACCTTCTACTCTAGTATTGATATTCTTGGCCTCTGTGTCTATATTACCACGGACAGAATAGTTTATATTCTTTGCTGTGATATTATAATCGCCCATAATGGTCATATTATGATCGCCGTGAACGGTCATATTATTGTTTCCATATACACGCATAGATGTGTCACCTTTTACTGTGATGTCGTGGGCACCTGAAATGGTTACACGATTCTCACCAAACACAACCTCATATTTACCGTTGTGCGTTGTCATCAACAAACCACCATCCGGACGGAACTGAACTGATGAACCGCTTCTGTGTTGTAAGGTTATTGTCTCATTACCTTCAGAAGCATCCATTGAAAACCAGTTTCCTGCACGATCTTTACGACCCCAGTAGTTTGGGTAAGTTCCCGCACCTTTTTGAGAATTTGCATCTTGATCAACATCAAATGCTCTTGGTGTGCCTAGGCCATCTTCATTAGTATTGAAGGAGTCTCCTCCTGCTGTAAACACACTCGCTTGTAATTCTGCCATTTTTTAATTCCCTATTGCGTAAAGACGGAGAAAGGATCTCCTTGGTTTTTTGTCGTAGCATCATTTACTTGTTTCTGTTTTTGTGCTTCTTGTTGTTGTGTTAATTTTTCGTGCATTTGTTTAGCGGTTTGTTCGCCAGAAGGTGCTAGTCTTTTCCACATATCTTGCAATGTGCCGGAACTTTTACCAAACAACTGGCCCATAAGACTTTGAACTTGACCTGCTATTTGACCAACATTGGCGCCACTACCACCACCTTGATTACCACCACCAAAATAAGGAGGAGGTGCAGGAGAAGAAGATGCCGCACTGGCATATGTGGTGTTACTCATACTATTAGCAAAGTTCATCTGAGCATTTGCATTAGCATATGAAACGGTAATTGTTCCGTTATAGTCAACTTCTTGTAATGCGGTACCCCAAGCATTTTCAATTTGAACAACAACATTATCTAGGGCATCGTGGCCCATAATGGAGGTATCCCATTGTAGCTGACTAAGGACGTTCATAAGATCGTCTATTGACTGCGCCTGACTTAATAATGCCGTTGCATTTTCTAAGTAGATACCATAATGAACAACATTACCTGTAACATAACCAACACCATTGTCTGTCTCATGTCCTTGTATGAGTGTTGAAAGACTGTTTAGAGCAGCAGACATATTAGGAGTCAATTTATCATGTATATCTTGCCAATAACTTTGACCGTTACCTAGTCCTCCGGCCTGTGCGGCAGAGGCACCACCAGTTCCACCACCAGATCCATTCTGCATAAGACCTTGGAACATTTGAGCAAGAGACATAATTTGACCAGACAACTGATTAAACACATCCATCGTCATCATCTGGTCATTAGTTTGTCTGGCAGTAGGTACTTTTTTAACTGCTGGTAATCTAAATCCAGACATATTAAAAAGAGCGCCATGTAAAGGAAGACCGTCTAATAAACCTGTGCTATGTTGCTGGCCTTTTTCTTTAATGGTACGTACCTTGGCACCTCTTTCGGTGGTTTCTTGTATTTGTGGAGGAATATTAATACCAATAGTGGTATTCATAAGTTCTTGAACAGCATCACCTAAAAGGCTTTGACCACCACCTGCACCACCAGATCCACCATTTTTAATAGCATTTGCTAAACCTAATATAATTCCACCGGTCTGACCTGCATTTTTTATATAATATACAAGTTGTGCAGGATCCATTCCGCCGCCAAACTCACACGCACTACCTTGTGAAGGGTTTATACTTAGAGGCCAGAAACCACAATCTGGATCCTTCACATCTGGGCCAGCGTTTATGTCTCTTACACCGTGGTTCAATGATTGATCAACAGGTGTATCACCTTTAAAACCTCTATTAACTACACCAACTTTTATTTGTCCCTGAAGATCATTCTGTGACATTTTATATTCCCTAATAAACTCGTTTGATACAATCCATCGTGGTCGTAGCAAAACCACCAAACTGTATATTGTGAGTCATTGCTGCGATTACATAGTTACCGGCACCATAGACCGGAGCATTATTATATTTATTTGTCCAACTTAAACCAATAACATTACCAACGTGTAAATTTGGATTCCATGGAACGGTAATTCTTAATGCGGTCTTATCTTTTTCTAATAGACCCATTCTAGCCTGTCTAAGTAATAACCATTCTTCAACATCTATCTCACAACCGTCTTGTTGTTGTGCTGTGCCTTTATTGGTTATTGCAGTTTTATGATTACCACTTCCTATACCACATCCACCAACATTACCTCCATGTAGATTTACATTATAACTTACTGGATTCCATGCTGTGACGGTATTAATAGGATTACCATTTTTATCAACACCATTAAGAAGATCAGATAGATAGTCAAAGTCACAAGGAAAACTAAACATAATAGCACGATTTGGATTTGAAAGATCGTTATTACCTTCTGAGTGATAAAATGTTTGAACAGGACCTTGGTTTCTCAAATAGTTTAATGATCTAAAATAATGTGTGCCTCCATTTTCATAAGTCATATAATGTAAAAATGATGGATCATTGCCATCTAATGCGACATTACATTGTTGTGCTACCACCTGGAATGGATGTATATTGTCTGCCATATAATCTCTAGCAGGCGAAGCAGAATCAATGACCGTTCTTGTAGCACCAGCACATGAACTTAAAACATAATTAACGATTTTATCGGGTGTGGTACATTTCCAAGACTTTGAAACTAAAGATTGAGCATCATTGAGTAAACTTTGATCACAGGCATGGACAGTAAATTCTTCGGTTTGACCTATATTAATAGGTTCAAAATGTCTGTTATCAATTCTATATACTTGCTGACTAACAAACATTGTATTACTACCATCTTTTGTTTGGAGATCGATGGTGATTGTTTGGTCTTTATATTGATCTAAATTTTTAGATATTTTGCTATATATAAAAGATTGTAGAGTTATAGCAGTTTGAAGTCCAGGTGTTGTTAAGCTTTCACCAAGTATGATTTCTTTGACTGTAATATCAGCAAAAATCACACCGCCTATTCCAATTCTTGCATCAACCAAACGGCCTTCATAAGTTCCTTGAAATGTCATATTATATTATTTCCTCAAATATGATGTTGTAGCATTTGTAAGTTTTTTGAATTCTGCCATAATTTGCGGATAATATTCCGGTTTAATAATTTTAATAATTCTTTTATCATCATTTAGTTTTAATTCATAATCATAATATGAAATTCTCTGACCTGATGTTGTTTCAACTATTGTTTTACCATCAATTTGATAAGTTTGTGTACCTTGGATGAGAGGTATAGAACCTGATCTAGAAACTGTTACGAGATCATCGTAAGTCAAATCGGCGGTCAAATATGGCCTGTTATCGTCATCTGCGGTAAATACATTACTATCAGAGGTTCTATGTGTCGTAACGGTCCAAGGAGTAAAATAAGCATAAGGAACATTTGGAAAATTATTTGTTAAACGAGTTTCATCAATAACAAAAGTTGTTGTGCTTGTTGTTCCATAAAATTCATTGGTTCTTTCAATAACCATTTCACAATGATGTATATTCGCCTGTGCCCAATCTACTGAACCATATTTGTCGTTAATCATTTTTTGGAAGGCATCATATTGTAAAGTCCAGTCAAATTGTGCATCTGAAATTTTATTGGCATATAATATAATCCAACCAGCACCAACGTCACCATAAATCTTTTCTGCTAATAATTCTGGTGTATCGGAATCCAATACATCATAAACATAATATGCTGATGTATTATTAATAATTTTTTTGAGAATACCAAAACGAAAGAAAATATCGGTTACGGTTTCGTGAGGACCTATTAAATAAGTAACAGTATTATTAATATCATATTCCATAGTAGGAAATGCACCAAAAAACGGTGTGTTATATGAAGGTCCTGGAGTACCTGTTACTGTATTATCGACTGCCATTTTTACCTCTTGAATACCCAATCTTCAACTGGGAGTTGTATTGCTTTATCAAACTCATCAACGTTGATCTCGATGAACTGAGACCTAACCTGTGTATAAAGATATCTTTTGATACAAGGTTTTGCCAAGGACTCTAATCTTCTTGAACCTTGTAATAACTGATAACTCAATTTTAGTTTGGTCGTTTCATCAAATAATTTATTATTTTGAAACTTCATCAATTGACCTAATAAAGATTGTCTTTCACCTATACTAAGATAGTGTAGGTTTAAACCAAGAAAACCATCTCCATACATCTCAATTGGAAATGCCATTGGAAACTTATCATACTTTGCTAGTGTCGCCTTCCCTTTCGGGTCATACTTAAAAAAGAATAACTTTCCAATAACAGTATCATCACGACCTCTTTGATCGGATGCTAGTAACAGTTTACGAGCCTTTGGTGACGCAGCATCCAAGGCCTTATCAAATAACCACTTTTGTAGGTCTTTAGATGAATATTTTTCTGCCATAACCTGTATTTATATCACTTTTTGAATAGGTCTGATTCCGTTATAACTCTAAATTCCCATCCTTTGTGACGGCAATAATCTTCTGCGGCCTTCCATTTAGCCTGATTAACTCCGTAAGTCATCACCTCGGTAATATACCTTTTAGTAGTCCTTTGTGGTCTTTTTGGTTCTTGGGTCTGGGCCTTTGGTTTGACCTCTAAAAGCATCTTACGTGTCTCACCGTCTCTCCCAACCGCCTCCACATAAAAGTCCGTAAAGTATCGGTGGAGTTTATTATCTATGGGTGATACATACGGAATGACTATCTCTTCCGACCCCCAACGGACAACATTGGTGTTGGTGTCTAACCAATCCATTACCCTCTTTTCCCATCCAGACCTATATACGATGTTGGTAGGGTCTCCGATATATTTTTTAGGATTCACAGGCTTAAATAAACCTTGCTTGTAGTGTGCCATAAATAGTATCTAGGTATACCGGAGGAATAAATGCCAGGTTTTCTCAATTTATCGTTTCCAGAAGATTTAACATCCGCCAGACAAGGCCATTATATGATTATAATGCCTGTCGGTCGTGGTAATGATAATTCACCACAGGCAGGAATTTCATTGTTTGTTCCTGGAGGTATTAATGGGTCAAATATGGTGTGGGAAACCTCTCACGAATATGTTGACAAGAAAATGGGTTATGTTGTTCCAGGTGCTATTGGTGCAATAGGTGGACTTATACAAACGGTAGCAGGCGCCGCAGGTGGTGCTATAAACTCTAAGGTTGAGGTGCTATATCGTGATACCGCACTACGTAGATTTCAATTTAGTTTTATTATGTCTCCACAATCACCAGAAGAATCAAGACAATTAAAGTTAATAGTTCAAACATTACGACAATATTCTTCTCCAACTCTTGTTGAAGGTACCAGTGATCCACAAACAGGATATATTGGGTCGGTAGGTAATCAAGCAGAGTTTCTAAGCACTGGCGGCCTATACTTATCTCCATCAGAATTTTTAATTCAGTTTTGGTACTTGGATGAAAATGGTACAGCAACTCCAAATGAAAATATACCTAAAATAGGACGTTGTGTTCTTACGGGTATTGATATTAATTATACTCCAACAGGAGAGTGGAGCACCTTTAAAGATGGTGCACCAACATCTGCTATGTTGACAATGGCATTCCAAGAGATGAGAGTTATCAATAGTCAAAACGTTTTGGACGGATACTAATGATCAATAATTTTAAACAAACAAATGTTCCACAGTCATTGTCATTAAACGCATTTAGAGCAGCTTCTGATGCTCTAGGTCAATTTGCAAAAAGTTGCCGATTTGTTGTCAAGATTAATCCTTCAGCAACAATGCTAACATCATTACCAAAAAATGATCTAATTTATATGTGTGAAGCAGCAGAATTTCCAGGTCGTGGTTTTGATGTCACTCAGATTAGATATTATGGCCCAAGTCAGGTGATGCCTAACAATACAATGTATAACACCTGTAATCTACAGTTCCTTTGTCGTTCTGCCAGCACAGAACGAGCATTTTTTGATGATTGGATGGAGTATATTAATCCGACTACATCATTTAATTTTGAATATCCTGTAAATTATTATTGCAACATTCAAATTTTTCAATTTTCTGAATTTGGAGGAAGAAATACTCCATCAAATGCAATTTATGGATGGACATTAAATAAAGCTTGGCCCACATTAGTAGCACCACAACAAGTAACATGGGCAGATCAAGATATTTTAAGATTACAGGTTACATTTGCATATAAGTATTGGGATAGACCAGATTATATAACACCATAATGGAGTGAATAAATTATGTTACCAAAAATTGATGTACCAACATATGAAATTGAGATACCATCAAATAAAGAAAAGATTAAAGTTAGACCATTTAACGTGAAAGAAGAAAAACTTTTGTTAATGGCAATGGAGTCTAAAGACGTAAATGAGATTGTAAATACGGTTAAACAGATTATTAATAACTGTATCATTACTGGTAAAGTTGAGATTGATAAACTACCATTTTTTGATATAGACTTTTTGTTTATATTTCTACGTGCCAAGTCTATTGGTGAAGCAGTTGAGGTAAATCTAACCTGTAACAACGTTCTAGATGATGGTAACACCTGCGGTAATTTTTTTCCTGCTATGATGGATATTGCTAAATGTGAGGTGGTTTATCCAGAAAAAATCAGTGATGATATTAAGTTGAATGAGAAACAAGGTGTTAAGATGAGGTATCCAAACTATGCTGCTATGAAAAGAGTAGAGTTTGGAAACGAAGTTGATGAAAAGACCAACACCATTGTAAATGCTATTGACTATATTTACGATGCCAAAGGTATGTATTCTTGGAAAGATTATAGTAAAGAGGAACTAAAAGAGTTTGTAGAAACCTTGACAGAAGAAAACTATAACAAGATGATGGAGTTTGTTGATAATTTTCCAACATTTGTGGTTAAAATGGAGGCCGATTGTAATAAATGTGGATATCATCATAATGTGAGGTATACAGATTTCTATGATTTTTTTATGTAGCAATGGGACATGATAGACTAGAAAACCACTACAAAACTCAATTTGGTTTGATACAGCATCACAAGTGGAGTCTAGACACATTAGAAGCAATGATGCCTTGGGAACGATATATCTATATTGACCTATTACAACAGTTTCTTAAAGATGAAGAACAAAAGGCCAAAGACCGTGAGAATGAGTTGAAAAATAGACTAAATCACGCTAACCGGAAAAAAATGTAATGGCAAATAGGGTTAACAAATCAGTATTTAATAAACTAAAGAAACTAGCATTAAAGCAACGAATGGAAGTTGCCAACGGCCCGTCTGGTGCTACTATGCTTGCTCTATTAACACCTACCCAATTTGCTGAACTATTTCCAAAATATTGGGAAAGAAGAATGCCCGATGTTGGTGGTTTTCGTGATGCTATATCCAAAAAATCTCAACAAAAACAGCAAGACATATTGACTGGACTGGCCCATAGAGGAGGCGGTACCGTAGACCAAGCAGAACAAGCTGGCCGTCAGATAAGACAAGGTTCTACTGGTGGTGTAAGACCATCTGCTACTACACCAGGCGGGGCACCAAGAACTGAAATAAATCAAACAAATTTTACCAGTGATGCTTTGAAAGCAAGAAAAGCAGCTGAAGGTTATCTTGGTAGGTCAATGACAGATCAAGAATGGAATGATTTAGTGAACGCAACTCATGCTGAAGCAGGTAGTAATCAAACCGAAGTTGGTATGGTTTCAGCATCAATACTTAACCGAGCAAGATTGAAAGGTAAAAGTATTACATCAGTTTTAAATGAACCTAACCAATTTCAGGCTGTAACTGGTACAAGATATTCTCCAGGACCGAGTAAAAATTATACGCAAGGTCCTGGTTCTGGTAAAAGATCAGAATCAATTTTTGGTGCAATTGAAAATATAACACCTAAGGTTTCAAAAAGTCAGACAGATTTTACCTCTAATGATCCAGCAGCTTATGGAAAAGGAACCAATCCAAATTATTTGAAACAAGGAAATGTTGTTGGAGGGTCAAGGTTCAATACTGCACCTCCAGACAGTGTTACCTCGGGTGCTACAACACCTCAAAAAGGTGGTCAAGGTGCTGCTACACCTCCTTCTTCTCAGGCAACAAAAGGATCAATTGCTGATAACGTTGCTGAAGGTATGGAGTATGCATATAAAAATACATCAGCAACTAAAAATGCGGAAAAATTTAAAGGTGTGGTTTTTCATGTTACAGGCACACAATCAATACAAGATCAAATGGCGTTTCAGAAAAAAACTGGATATGGTTACCATTATGTTATTGATAAAGATGGTAAAGTATATCAAATGGCTGGTCATGATGACAGACCAAACCAAATTAGAGGTGCCGGTGCGGCCGAAAGAACTAGTAGATTTGATCTAACAAATAACAATGCATTAGGTGTAGGATTCATAACAGGCGGCGGAAAACCTACTCAAGCACAAATTGATGCTGCCCATCGTATTATGCCCGGTCTTTATAAGACACATGGTATACCAACTTATAATGAAGATGGTACTCCTAATTTTCCTGTAGGCCATGGTGAAATACAAGGTAAAGATCCTACAAGAAATGCATTAGGTCCTGGTGGTACTCCAGAAGGAAGAGTTATGGCCGAAAGGTTCAGAACTGATGACTACTGGAAAGATATGAATAATAGAATGAAAAATTTGACAACAGAGACACCTGCTGGGCCATCAGCAGGACCTGCTCCACCTCCACCATCAATGGAAGATAGAACACTAGGTGGTTTTATTAAATCAGGAACAGGTAAAACATCCGAACAGACCTCTCCAGTTTCCACATCAACTGCTACAGTTGTACCTGTGCAAACACCAACACCTGTATGGCACCTTAGTAGAGAGTCCATTGTTGATAACATCTTAGAGGCTCATCCTTCTGCCAGTTTTATATATTCTAGAGAAGATTTATGGAATAAGATTACTTCTGGGTTGGACGAACAAGGTGTAAAATGGAAAAAAACAAAGAGTGGTGCTCAAATTGAAATAAATGAAAGCGATCCTCGTTTTCAAAAAGTTATGCAAGATATGAAAGAGAATGGCCTGGATCAAAATAGATTCCTCAAGAAAGGTGATAAAACTTCACAAGCTGATTCCAATCAAACTGCATCATTATCATCCGCACAATTTCTAGCAAGTAGATATGGCAAAGATGTAAAAAAAGATAGTATGTCTGCATATTCACAGTATGCCTCAATTGATACCGGAACAATGACCGATGCTAATATAACACCAAGATTAGGTCATGCCTCTGCTAAGTATGAATCCGGTAACAGAGGTGTTCATACTATTTCAACCGGTAGAGGTGATAAAGGTGGTGTTTCATATGGTTCTCACCAGTTATCCTCTAGAACAGGAACAATGTCTGAATTCCTTAAATCACCAGAAGGAGCAGATTATAAAAGTAAATTTGGATCCCATAGACCAGGTTCTAAAGCATTTAATAATATCTATTCTAAATTGGCCAAAGAAGATCCATATGGATTTGATGATGCTCAACACGCATTTATTAGAAGAACGCATTATGAACCGTTAAGAGCAAAGGCAGAGAAACTAGGATATAATGTTGAACATCCAAAAGTTCAAGAGGCATTGTATAGTATGTCGGTTCAACATCGTAGGGCCGCCAATAAGATATTAAATCATCCTGACGCACTATCTACCGTAGGTATGGATGCTGATACACAAGTTCATGGATTGTTTGATGTTAGAACAGAAAAGTTTAGTAAGTATAAAAACAGATATGATCAGGAAAGAAAAGACATATTGGCTGTTGCTGAACCAGTTCAACCTTCAATTGAAACTGCACAAGCACAAACACCTCCTGGTGTTTCTTCGCCTGCTACACCACCATCTGTGATTATTCCACAACCTCAGGCAGCACCTCAGCCTCCTTCAACTATGCAGAATATACAAAGAGAATTATTTCCTGGAGGTGGACAACAGGCGCAGGCAGCACCGGTACAAACACCAACGGCAGTACCATCTACACCTAAAACTACACCAACACCTGTCACTGGAACGCCTCCTTCACCTACACCACCGCCTACTGTAGCAACACCACCCGATGCGGCCTCTACTAGTAATTTCCTTCGTTCACAAGGAATACCTGGTGCTTCTGATGGTGGATCATTCGGAGTTAATGGTGATGTTTCTTTCTATCCTATGGATAAAAGAGATAATGTTGCGGCGATTGACACTAAAACACAACAACCTTTATTCACTGCTAGAGGCGGCGAGAGAATAGATGTAACACCATCGCAAAAAGTAAATGGTAATATGGGCCCAACTAGTGATAATATAAGAAGCGAGTTTGATGCCATAAGGCAAGAGTTGGATAGTTTATCTGCTGCTGGCCAGGCATCTCAAATTCAACCTACTACCAGACAAGAACCTAGAAATGATATGCCTAATTTTATTGGCGATCTAGTGAGACAAAATAAAACGGCACCTTTCCATAGTCCATCATTCCAAAGAGCGGTATACCGATCTAAGTTTAGTGAGGATACTTCAAGAGATCCTACAAACAATTATACATTCGGTAACACTAACGCATAAAAAAAAGGGGAGCATTTCTGCTCCCCCAATCTTAATAGTTATCTTGTAAGGTCTCAGTCCTCAGCCAACTTGCGAAACATTGCGAGGTCTTCATCCTCTTCATCTTCCACAACTGGTGCCTTGGCGACAGGCTTTGGTGTCTCTACCCAAGGTGCTTCCTCTTCTACAGGAGCAGGTGCCCGTGGTGCTGGTGCTGAACCTGTGTAACCATTCACCTCATCAAGGCGGGCCTTGAGTTCAGCATAGGTTTTGAAGTTCTTACGGTCAACAATCTCCTTGAGAGAATGTTCACGCTTCCAGATTGCTTCCATCTCATCATCGTCCTTTGATAGAGGACCTGGTGCGAGGAACACGGACTCGTCATAGTTAGGGAATGATACGTTACGACCACCCATATTAACATTCTGACGGGTTACCTTCAACTTGAAATGAGCACCTTGCCAAAGATCAAAAGGATTGACCTTACCCTCGGACTCAAGGTCTGGGTTCATCATCTTTGTGATCTTATCAAAGATTTTCTTGCCATACTTGAACAAGAATACCTTACCCTCATTTTCAGGATTCTTAGGATCACTCACCACATAGATGTTAGAAACGTAGTGAAGACGGCGCTTCTGATCACGCGCTTGCTTCCGCTCAGGAGAGTTATCGTCTTGTGTGGAGTTCCAGAGTGTTGAGTTATACTCTGATACAGGATCCTTCTCATCGAAGGTTGTTAGGGACTTTTCAATATACCACTTTCCAGTAACCTTGTTCTGGAAACCATGATCAAAGTAACGGACCCAAGGAAGGGCGTCGTCACCATCAACGGCAGGACCTGGAAGGAAACGAATAACAGCAAGAGCATTACCTGTCTTGTCTGGTGTTGGCTTCCAATAGTTGTCGGTATCTTCCTTCTCGAAGTTACCACCACCGCCATTCATCTTTTCAACCTGCTTTAGAAGGCCGTTGAAATCCTTAGATTGCTTTTTTAGATTTGCAAAGTTCATCGTATTCTCCTTGTATAACGTTGTATGTTTCTTATCCACATTATCATGATGTAAGAGAGTATGGATTTGCCAAGTTCGTATACCGAACCGGTTTTATACCATACTCTATTCTTGTATAATAACAGGACCCTAAGGTCCTGTCAAGTATTATTTTATTTTTCGCCGAGTTCTTTACCGGTTTCTTTATGTAGGATTTTATTTTTAATAACAGAATAAGATCCATGATTTTGCCATAAATCCCATATCAATTGAGATGCTTTTGTGGACTCATTAGCATCTATAATTAGTGCCATTGCTTTTAACAAATCTTCTTTAGTCATCTTTTTTATCTCCTCATAAGATGTTTGCTAGATATCTCACAAGAAAACATAATAATAGTGCTTTATATTTATAATACAAAAATTTCTGCTAACATTTCAAATCCGTGAAGGACTTCCATAAGGTGTAGCGAATCCTCAGGAATCTTTAGTGTTCTTTGTGTATGTTTATCTAGGAACGCCATTTCGCCTTCGTCTGTATATATCTTTTGGTAATGACCTTCAGCATAGTTTAGTAGTATCTCTGATGGTTTGCCAGGTGCATATTCACAGTTTGTTATATCTTCAACTGGAGTAACGTTAGACGTTTTCTTTCGGGGTGCCATCTATTTTCTCCTTGAGTATGCGTTTGAATTTATTCTTATCGTATTTTACAAAAGGTTTGTATTTACGTAATTTCAACGCCACCTTGGACCAGATGGGATCATTGCCACCCATATATTTATCAAACTTTTCTGTATAACCTATAAAGTCATTTAGAATGACCATGGACTCAGGAGAAATACTTCCCCTAAGATATAGGCAAACAATATAAGGATACTCACCGTCCCTAACATCAAAAGGAAGATCAAGGCCATATTTAAAAACTCTATCAACGTCATTCTCGAAGTGATATGTGAGTGCCTGTTTTCTTCCTTTGTATTGAATGTAGTTTTCTTTTGCTTCGTCCTCCAATAACTCAGTGACATAGTTACGATCCTTCAATCTATTAGCAATAAAAAAATCTCGTAGTTCTCTGTCTTCATACTCCTTGGCCAATTTATCAAAGAACCATCTATCAGGTCTCTTTTCATAAGTGGTCTTAGATGCTTTTACTTTATGGTGCGTAAAGAGGTCAAATGTAGGACTCTCAAAGTGAGTTCTGATAGTAACAAAGACCACGTATGCACCATACGCGGAAAAGTGACTCATATTGGTAGTTTAGCAGTTTTAGATTTCTTAAGGAAGTTGAGGTCTTCAGCCTCTAGTTGGATTTTGGCTTTGAGGACGCCAGACACAAGTTTGCCAGCGGTCTCCATTTCTATATTGTTTTGTTCCGCAAACATACAGATGGCATCAATGTAAGGAATGTCCTTCATATAAACCATCTCTTCAATAGCCATAGAAAATTTATTGATTTCTTCAGGCGTCATAATATAATATCTCCTATCGGATTGCGTGAGTGTTTTTGCCTTTGAAAGATTTCTTGAGGAGTTTAAACCAAAACTTCCTCTCCTTCTTAGCATCTTTATTCAGTATAGCACGATAGAACTTTAAAATCAACTTTTTTGTTTTCATTTTAGTGTCCTTTGTGAGGTGCCGGCATTCTGTTCCGAGGCTGCCGGCGGCCCGTAGGACTATGCTGCTAGAGCAAGATCCTGATATGCTGAATTATCGTTAGCATTTACGATTGCTTTTGGTCTCCTTCGGCCTTTACCACATCAGTCGATCCTACTTCCGGCCCCCAAAAGACACCTTAATGTCCTTTGGTGGACCGGCTGGGTAACGCTCCCAGGTCCTGCCTGCTTATTCTACCGTTCTCAACGACCTAAGCATACTATTTATTATAGAGTATTTTTTGGGAATGTCAAGTATTATTCTACTTGGTTCTCAAACTCTTCCATCTGTGGCGCCGAAACACCACGATGGTCTACGGAACCTTTAGTTACAGGGGCTACTAGTGTTGTCCCGTATAAGGCAGTCTGCGATGGTGATAGTGTTACAGCTAGCCAAACCAAGACAAAGAAACACCAATATTGGTAGGAAATATTTCATAGTTCATATTCCTCTCTAAACTGGACAATCTTATCATATAATCCTTTAACATAATCTGTCCTTCTCTTGACGAATATCTGTGGATGGATTTCGTGGTCTACTGATATCAATACAACAATCTGCCTGGCCTGGATGCCGGTCATATCCTCATACATCAAGGAGTATGCGGTGCATTGTTCAAAGTAATTGAGAATCCATTCCTCTTTCTTAGGTTTCAACGAGGTCTTAAAGTCAATAATGGAAGTGATGCCATCAAACTCAGCAATACAATCAACCTGACCTGCTAGTCCGATGGCCTCACTATACAACATTGCCTCAACATAATGGACATTATCAATACGATCCAATGTTGGCAACATATTACGGAATGCCTGTTTCATATCAGGCATCAAATCTTTGGTTAGGTAAGTTGACCCTTCCTCATTCTTGATATAAGATTCCATGAGAGAATGAAATTGTGTACCGCGTCTAGATGCTCTTGCTGATACTCGGTTTGCCTCTTCTTCACCGACTTTGGCGCGCCACTTTGCGATGCTATCGCCTTTAAAATGAGACAAGAATGTTGTAACCGAAGGCAACTTGGTGCCATTTGGAGAGATGTAGTATCGTTTTCCATTATATTCTTCCCTTTTCAGAGTAGTTAGAAAGTGGTCATGGTTTATATGATTAAAAGTTTTCACTAGCATCCAACATCAAAGTCGTCCTCAACTGTTTCATCCATTATACTACACCTCTCCGTAAATGTCAACCTTTAGAGTCCCATTTCAGTCTTTTGTATTATATATTCTTTCACCACACCGCTTCGCACGATGTCCTCAATATTAAACTCAATATGATCAAACGATGGCATACGGCGAGTAACAGCCATCAGTTCTTTAATACCAGTTTTCTCATGTGGTTTATGTAGGTCAGTTTGCCTATAGTCACCACAGAATATAATGCGAGAGTTTTGACCTATACGGGTCATAACTGTATCAATTTCCTGGAATGTCATATTATTGCACTCGTCAACAATGATAATACAATCGTTAAATGTCATACCACGTAGAAAGGAAGTAGTAGTAAACTCTACTAAGCCCTTTAACTTCAAAATCTTCCATCCATCGCCACGACCAAATAAGTCATCACAGATTTCTTGGTAAGGTTGTTCGTAAACTTCCGATTTTTGTTTGTCGGTTCCTGGTAGGAATCCCATGTCGCGGCTTGGTACGACCGATCGGATGATAACAACCTTCTTATATGTCTTTTCGTGTAGAACTTCTTTTAATGCGAGATAAGATGACAGAAAGGTTTTACCGGTGCCGGCATAACCGTGTAACATAAGATTTGCTCCGCTATCATATGCGTCCCACACTCTTTGCTGGTTTACTGTTAGTGGATTTATGTGACGCAATTCAAAGTGGTTTTTCTCAGCGGCGTTTTGTGCAGATATCTCATGGTTTGGATTACGGTTATTTTTCTTTCTTTTTACAGACATATCTTTACCTTTTTGTTTTTCGTTATTCACCTTCTCATAAACAAAAGAGGCCAACGCCTTGCGGGCGCGGCCTCTATTCGTGGATTTTTTTGGTGGTTGAGACAGTTCTAAATCTCCTTTGGAATGTCCCAGCGTTTGTTCGCAACGGCAGAGGCCTCTGGTACGGCCGCTTTAATTCTGCCTAATACATATTTCTGGAAATCTGCTGGTGGTTTTGTGATACCCACATTAACTGGGTCGACCATAGTAAAATTGCGGAGAACTTGCTCCAAGTGAGGTTTATCGTCTAGATATGTGTCGTGGTCCGCCATTGTCATGGTGACGGTAAATTCTTCATTGGTTTCTTTATTACGAAAAGTATAGTTTGGCATTACGCCTCCTTTATCCACTCCGGTGCTTCACGTTTCTTCCACTTGTGTAGGTGCACCTTACCAACCTTGTAGTAGTTCCGATAATTGACTATCGGATCTTTTGATATAATGTATTTAGGATCCATCGCACTTGGAGGTTCGGTGAAATATATTAAAGGTGTGTTATGTGGTGTATATCTAAGGTCATACAAAAGACCGTCAGCCTCAACTTTATGTGTTTTTCCATAACGGTAGGTATATTCTTTACAGTATTCACGAAGCAATGACCACAACCAGAGATAGTTGGCCTCGGTTTCACGGCACCACACTGCCGATGGATGATTGACATGAGTTGCTGAGTATAGTTGAGCATTACGGTCATCATCAAGGCGCCATCGTTTTACCTTACGTTTTCCACCATCGTCTATATACTCATGACCGTCTAGCACTCGGTGAGCCGTGGACAAAAGTTGGGCACTCTCAAGGATCATCTTAACACAATGAGAGTCCACGGACCACTCGGCACATTTTTGTTGGTCGTGATCAAGATAAAAAATATTCATTAGATGTCCTCATAAAACATATCCCACCAACCATCACACCATACATTGTAAAGTATCTCATGGACTCCTTCATAAGGATTATCCATAGGACATACCTTATCAAAATACGCCTTTTTACCTTCACTATAAGCGATTTGTTTTAGATAACTATCCATTATGACCTCTCAATAATATCTAGTAACTCTTCCAGAAACATCAACTCATTTAAATATGCGGCCTCTGTAAAGTCAAGAGGACCGTATTCATCTATCTCCATATTCTGTATGAATGGACGGAGAATAGCAAGGCGTTTATACAGCATTTCTTTCACTTCAACCAACGCTTGATCGGACATTTTTCTTTACCTCGTTTGTGTGACTACACCATTTGCGATAATGATATGCGGTACAGTTACATGAATAACGACCAAAGTTACCACGGGTAACTACATATATTTTTTTATCACCATTTACTAGAGTGACGCCATCATCATACTTGTCATTACCTGTCCATGCCTCCAATATATCACGCTTATCCAGAATACGAGCCGGCGCATCAGCATCACCAGTGGTTAACATAAACTCATTTTCAGATAACCACTTGGGTTTAGGAAGAACCACACGACCTTCATAATAGTTATATGGTTCGGAATAAGCATAAGAACCCGGCCGATAGGCCGAGTTCCTGTATTTCACTTTGAGGCGCATTAAATAATCCTTACATCTATAGTATCCTCAAAAAACTTTTTCAAGGACTTTTCAAACTCCCTATTATTATTTTTATATAATGCTAGGAAGTTTAAGTATAAGGTATGGATTTCATCATGCATATTTTCTAATGACTCCGAGTTTTCATCAGTTTCACCCGGCGTCATAACACGATATTCACGATCCTCCAGTTCAGCGATTAGATCATCCGTATCAAAATTATTCAGATCAAGAGTGACGATAGTTGACAACTAACACTCCTATTAGTTAGATGATTTTTGAGAGGTCAACACCATCGATGGAGTCCCAATCTTTATCAATTGAGAATGAGGTGGCAACCTCACCACTGGTACCAAACTGCTCCGTAACATCATCAAAGTCACGGACTTTCTTGGCGACCTTTTTCTTAGCGGCCACTTTCTTCATACCCATGTCTTTAGCAACCTTGCGGAGTGTCTCAAGGTTCTTTGCCTTGATTTCTAAGGCACGTTCGGAAGCAACCTCTTCACGGATTTCATTTGCTTCGGCCATTGTAAGACCTAATGCCTTAGAAACCTTGGCCTTAGGAGCCTTAGCAACCTTGGCAGCCTTGACCTTAGGTGCCTTAGGTTGTGCGGCACGGAGGTCGGCAGCATTAGCAGGCTCGGCGACCATCGTATAAGAAACGACCTTGCGACCATCTTTATTGGCGGTAATAGTGAAACCGTACCGCGTATTGAGGAAGGACACATACTTGGCAGCATAATCACCAGTGCCGACGTGGTCATTAATTTCGGCAGGCGTAACAGTTTTACCCATCACAAGAACCGCAAGGGCGCGGATTTCAGGACGGATACCATTTGATGCAGATACTTTAGGCATTCGATTTCCTTTCACATTTCTCATTTAATACGGACATTATAACACAACGGACGGATATGGCAACCAAAATCGTTTGTAAACACATGCGACAGGTTGTCGCACCTATAGGTTGTGGTGTTGACAATAGAAATCCGCTCTATAGAAATCGTCTATGATACGATTGATTTGCTCTATAGGGATTGTCAACGCCATACGGTCGTTTACATACGTCTGGACTTGCTGTTCCGTCTGGGCACCGTATTCGATGGCCTGAACCACCAACTCATCCACTTCCAAAGCAAGGTCGGACATTCTGGACATTATATACGCTCCACAAGGTTGTCAAGGAAAGACTGTGAAATGATGCTGGCGTTTAGGCCAGACAACCACTTATTGATATGCTTGGTGGTTGTGGCCGACCACTTTCTATCGGTACGCAGCCAACCTTTGATAGGATGGAAAGCAGCCACTGGAGTTCGATATGAGAAAAGGACTTTAGTGCCATTCTCAAGGATAAGGACATTTTGGTTTGAACCATGTGGTACAAGTTTCATTATATTCTCACTTTCTATTAGTTATAGACTGACTCATAAATGTAATACTGATTATAATTATGCTTATCATCTTTGTATTTTTCATTTAGTTCATCAATAACATTTTGAGCATCTTGTTTATTGTTAAAAAAACCCATATTGATATCTTCATCGGAGTTATGATAAAAAATGTTAGTGTTATATCGTTTGTTATAAGAGTTCATAAAGACGATATATAGTTTTTTCATATTAATTTCCCCATTGATAGTTGACGAAAGAGTTAATTTTTCCTTGTAATGTAAGGGCATGAAGTTTTACAAAAAATGGAACGGGGGCATCTATGGTAAGGTATGCAAAGAACATATTAACTTTATACATAATGAGGTTTTTCATGTTTACTATCCTTTCTGATTATGTCTAATAATAGCATAAACGGACGGAACAGTCAATCAAAATCGTATGTCAACAGATGCGACAGGATGTCGCACCCATGAATGTAAACCTCGCCTTTCTACGATACACCTTTTTAGAAGGAACAATCCTCTGTCTACATACAGGATTGCGGAGTGCCTTGGCAACAGGATTAACAATCTGGATCAAAGTCATGCCATTCTTGCGCTTCGTCCGGTTGGCCGTCATAATCATCTTCCTCCTCTGCTAGTTCACCATAAAACTCGGCATAATAATTACTCAAAAAGTTTGCGACCTCGGAGTCGGACATATAGTTGAGAAGGTCACGGATCAATTCATCACGATCCAACACACCCTCATCTTTGGCCTCAATAACGGCATTAGTAAACTCACGCATTATGTTTACTCCCAATCAATATGAAACGTTAGAGATAATTTTAATTCCTGGTAATGTCTAACCTTTTTCATCATGGCATTTCTGGTAATGTTTTTATAGACGACTTGATCACCGTTTTTAAGATATACCGTCAATGTATAACTCTTTATGTTATGCATTATCTTTCCTCTACACTCCAAGAGATATAGTTTTCTTTCTTAGAATAAAGATCAATATACCTACAGGCCGCAGTTCGTGATATACCACGGAATGTAAGGTCATAACCTTTGAACCAAATCGACAGATTGAAAGTTTTCACATTAGCCATATTATATTCCTTAGAAGTTAGCGGAGTCGTCAAACGCAAAAAATTTCACCTCTTGCGTTTCATCACTATCAGCAAATATCACCACATCATTTTCCATAACCTCATCGGCCGCACGTTTATCCCATACTCTATGGATAAAGTCAGGAGTGCCGAACACCTTGACGGCCGCGTTATAACGGTTATCTTTAAATCCTACAAAGTGGATGGCATTATTCATTATTTCTCCATCACATAAGTCCACTTACCGTCGGACCATTGTTTAGATTTTACAATTTTATAACCTTGAGCATCAAGTTCCTCAATACGTTTTGCAACATAACGGAAAGAACCGGATACGATTACTTGTTTCATATTTCACCTATTGCTATTTTGAGACGAATTTCGTTTAGATTATAAGGACATTTTTTCATAATCTGTTTACGACCTTCACGTAAAACCCATCGTTTTGTTTTTCTATCCTTACGAGCAAAAATCACCCGTTCAAGATCATCGTCATCAAGAGTTGTGAAGATATAGAGATCACCATTTTTTTCCATAGAAACTTCTAAACGATGTAGATTTGCTACAGTTTCATAACTCTTTTTGGCCTTTTCATATTTAACTCTTGCTAATTCCATGGCAACAACATAATGTTCCAACCACTTCTTATTACTTTCATGTTTAGATAATTCTTTTACAGGTGTAACTGGACTTTCCATATTAACCTCCAAAATAAGCGATAAGACCAACACCGAACATAAGACCAACCAAAGTCAGGAAAAGACCAAGGCATTGGACCATTTGTTCATCATCTTTCCAATTAAGCATTATCAGACTCCGAGAGTAAAGCAACAAGAGCAAGAGAAACAGGAATAGCCAGCGATACGGTTAGAGCGATTATTTCCAACATTAGATACCTTTCACCTTTTTGCCAGTGGTATAACCCTTCTTAGGGCGTTTAGGTGCCTTACACACCTTAATATCATTACCCTTAAGGAAGAAGTCCTCCAACTGGTTGAGAGTAACCTGAATAGCGGGTTTTTTAGCAGCAAAACGAGCATTAGCCATTATCTTACATCCGTGTTAAGTTTAGGTTTGCGGGATTTGATTAGATCACGTTCTAAGGTATGAGCAGCGGACTTACCGCGGACCACGTCCAATACAGTAACGTCAAAGGCATCAGCGCCATATTTGCGTATAGCAACACAGAGCTTCCAGTTTTTGTTTTCTGTAAGGGCCCGTCGGACATGTTTCTGCCACCTTCTGGTTAGGGATTTCTTAACAGCCGACCGTTCAACAAAGGTCACACCAATGTATTCCTGTCCGTTTACAGACAGACTGTAAACAAGGTGTTTACGATCAGACCGTGATTTCCGCTTTTGTGTTTTCATCATGGACATATAATAGCATCAAGGAACGGTAAAGTCAATGTAAACTGGCATAAAATGGGTGCGACAGAACGTCGCACCCGTAAGTCATTGTTATTCTTCGGGGAGATTATCGTATGTAAACCCAAGTTTACATTGTAATAATAATGCATATTTACAAAAAGGCCAGGGCATCTCTAATGTAGCTCTAGCAAATGCTACGGTAATTTTGCGTCGAATATATAGAAGCATGTTTACAATCCTTTCTGATTATGTCTAAGAATAACATAAAGGAACGGCATTGTCAATAAAAAAGGTATGTAAACGCCTGCGACAGGATGTCGCAGCTAGATGAATGTCAACAGACCTCGGCGGCCTTCAATACGATCTTTTGCGATATTAAAATATTTTTCATCCATTTCTATACCTATGAAATTCCTATCCGTGTCAATACAAGCAACGCCAGTGGTTCCTGATCCCATTGTGCAATCAAGAACAACATCTCCCGGATTGGAATGTGTATTGATTAGATAAGACATGAGAGTGACTGGTTTTTGTGTAGGATGTAATCCTTTTTCTTGCTTATGTCTTAGTATGGTTTTAGGATATCTTTCACCAGTAGGATTATCTCGGTGCTTAGATTTGGCACCACCATAAACTTCACCAATCTTGGACTCATCGGAAGAGAAACCGCTATAAGGTGTGCCTTGTTCCATTTGAGGATTATAGGTAGGTGTTTCACGGCAGAAAACTAGAATGTTTTCGTGTGACTTTAATGGCATTATTTTAGCATTAAGGGGATTAGTGCCTTGAGGTTTTTCCCATATCCATTCATACTTTAGATTTTTGATATTGGACATAGCCAAGGCCGCAGTGAATGGCATTTGTGCTGTAAATACCATTGCAGCCTTTTTTTTAGCAATTCGGTTTAATTGTTCCCATAGAGGTTCAAATGGAATAATAGCATCCCATTTACAGGCCGTGGTACCATAAGGAAGATCGGTCAAGACCATATCAACCGAGTTGTTCTCAAGTTCTTTTAAAACCTCAAGACAATCACCATGATATAATTTTACCATTGTTCAAGAGTCCTAGCATATGGAGAATTAATCAATCTGATAAGTCTGGCCGATCCGGACATATAGTCGTCATTCTCAGCATTGTTACCACCTTGCTGATAACCAAAATAATCTTTGTTATTGATAATTTTCTTAATATCTTTTTTATCAAACCATACAATCCTGGATTCCTCAAAATTAGGATTGATACCTATGAAAAGTAAACGATCATAATCTTTACCAACACCGACATGGTTCATCATAAATACATCTTTATTTATGGCCGTTTTATCTTTATTGGTTTGTGCAATGGAAAATTTTACTTCGGTTTTATAACCGTTCACGACCATATCATGATCGGAATTTGTTCTTTGTGTTACTTTGAGACCTAATTGTTCACAAAGTTTCTCGGCCAATACTTCACCATAACCACCTTTTTGCTTATTATCAAGCAATTTATATCCTTGGAGAGGTGTACCTTCCCACAGGTCAGAAAGGTTTTCGGAAATATAACCTGTAAGGTCTGATTCCATCAGTAATGATGATAATTCCATAATCTATTCCTTTTCCCAAGGTTTCAGTATTTACTATTATACACCTGGGAAAAGGAATGTCAAGCATTATTTTTGTTTACAATTGTTTACAATCAGTGTTCGTAAAAATCGTCCACTTCGTCAAAGTCCTCGGTGTGTTCCATCCACGCCTTCTTGAGGTTCTTTAGTGGACGACGATCACGCCGCATTTCGGACTCTGGACGTTCCAATTTGCGGCCGCCATAACGGCGGTCCTCTTCCTGTAGTTCAACATAAGGATCTTTGAAAGTGTTTTTTAGTTGCTTCATGTTATTCTACCCTTGTGGAAATAATCCTGGGAACGCTTCAAGAACAAGCGTCTCAGTTAGATATGGGATCTTCTGGTCTTTTAGAATGATACCCATATATACATCAGCCTCTTTAGGCTCTAAACTTTCCAATATTTGTAATAAAAGTTCTGATTTTCTCTTGTCTGTAAGACCGGCAGGAGTGCGTGGGTTGTTCTTCATAAAGAGATATAACTTATCCAATACCTGGGTCATATTATTATAACCCAAACCAGGAGGTAAGTCATCATTTCTTTTAAAAGATGGTGCTTCGGCAATGACAAATTCGACACCTTTATGAAAGGTTCCAATCAATACATTCCTCAAAGCGAAAGTATCATTATCTTGTAGGACTTTGATACGATCTTTTTTATTCTTGGCCACTTTGAAGTCATTAAATACTTCATATACATTTTTCTTACTCATTATGTTCCTCAAAAATCGTTGATGGACTCAATCATTACTTTGAGGCCCTTATCGATAAAATAGTTCAGCATTTTCTCTTTTGTTGACACTTTGGTATTCTCAAACGCGGAAACGATGCTTGCCTGAATATCTCCTGGTATATAGTCAAAATCAACCAAAGTTTGGTTGCGTTTATAACCACGTAGCATAATATCCGTAGTGCAGAAAGTTTCGGCATCCTGACTAATCCATTCCTGAAGACGTTTACTATTTATAACCTTTTGACGTTCGCCTGCTGCAAAGGTGTTGTCTGGTGAAAGAAAGTTTGGAATGCCATCACCACGGTCACCTTTAAGAATGTGTTCACGGATGAAAGTCTTCGGGTTATCAATCTTAATGAACCGCTTTAGAATAGGTGAATACTGCGTTACATTAGGATACTTTTGGAGTTGCCCAAAGTCTTTGTCCGACGACAAAATGAGAATGTTGCCGCTCGACGACAAACGAGCAGTAAGGACGGCAATGATATCATCCGCCTCGGCACCTTCAACATCCAACACCTTATAAGGGAAACTCTCCTTGAACTCATCACGGATCTTGTTGAGTGTATCAAAGATAAGATGCCAATCAAGGCCACTGGCCTCTCGGTCATGCTTACGTTGAGACTTATAGAATGGAAAGTAATCACGGCGCCAATACTTCTTGGAGTCGCAGCAAAGGATTACATTAGGATACTTTGACTTGAATTGCTTCACATTAGAACGGATGGTATTGATAGACATATGACGAATAAGGTCCTCATTCATCTCATGTGATTTTGTGATCTGTTTCAGGTGCTGCATCAGATTAGAAATGAGGACCTGATTAAGATCCACCATGATATAAGACATTTTCTTTCCTTACATTAGGGATTTGGCATACTTGCATCTGTTGGCGAAACCATCGCCGTTCTCTGGGTGTTCTTTAGTATAACCTCGTGGATGCTCATAACCAATAGCAATCAATAAAGCGTCATCGATATTCTTGGTTTTCTTCAAAAGATAACCAACATTCTTCTGGGTATTGTTTAATTCCCAATTTACAAACCGTGCCTGTGTATCAAGGTCATTTACAGGTTTACCTAACTCTAAGGCAAACCGAGCAAGGTCGGATAGACGGCCAGGTGAATGGATACCAGTCTTCTTATCATAGTTATCACGCCACTGACCGATACCATATGCGGTGTGTTTATCACCCCATACGTCCGTTCGGAGGTCTGTATAGGATTCCTGCATAAACTGACCGACCATTGCGGCAGCTTGGAAATCTGTCCAACCAAGGCCCATTAATACCTTCTTTACGTATAGTGGACGATCCTTACCTTTAAGGGTATTTGGATCGATTGTGTCTACCATATCACTCTTCCTCTTCTTTGTCAAGTTTTTCTTTTGATGCCAACATATCCTCAATCATCTTCTGGATTTGTTCCTCATCCATGTTTTCCATTGCTTTGGCATCTGCTTTTGAGATGATGGTTACATTTTCCTCAATGAAAGGATGGAGGTGATGCTCAAAACCAAACTGGCGATATACTGTAGCCTTTAAGGCATCTACAACAAGAACAAGATCCTTTGTGAAGGACTCATCTTCAACACTAACATAAAAGTTATCAAGTTCGGTTAAAATCATTGCCGTGATATCACTTACGATGGCATCTGCCATTTTCATATCGGCTCGTCTTGCTCTTTCTTCTAAAACTTCTCCTGGTACATCACGAACAACTTTGTGTTTTGGGAACTCGATAACTTTATCGGTCATTTACTTGTCCTTATTCTTTATATCTAGATAGGTTCCATACAGTACCAAAAGCATAGAAATAACACCCACGAACATACCAAGATATATCATAGACCAAATTAGGTCAATTTCCGTTGTCTTTAGAATAGTTGAGACCATATTCCATTACCTCACTCTTGGTTCTCTCGTATAAACCTCTATGCTCATCTTTACTCCATCCATCCTTACATACATTCTCATACCAGTAAAGATAGGCCAACTTATCTATCATATCAATCTTTTCTACCGGTATGTTACTATAGTATTTTAGGCCTCCTGTAGGTATTGTCATCTAATCACCCTTAGTAGTATTGTTTCTTCATTGCATCGGCCATTTGCCTTTGTTTCGGTTGTTTTAATGGCACTCATAATTTTACGCAAACCAACTTTACCCTCGTTCAACACTTGAGGAATTACTTGTTCTGGTTTGCGGAGTTTCTTAGTGACTGAAGAGTCCTGATCATATCCGATAATCGTTGTCCCTCTGACCGAAAGGCCGCTAGGACCCAAGGCATTATACACAGAAAGATTACGATACTTAGTATTGTAGATCCAAAGTTGTTGCGCATGAATAATATCCTTAGATTGGACACTCTTGATATTTAGGTCTTTGTCTTCAACTTTATACTTTAGTTTCGAAACCAAGACATGTGCTGGTTTCTCTTTCTTCTTACGTGGTTTACGAATAGAGACTTGTGCTGCCGCTGCTTCATCAAGGTGATCTATGATCTTCTTAATGAAAAGAGCCATGATTTTAAGAACCGGCTTACGCCAGCCTTTATATGCTTCCACCAAATCTGGATCTTCGCCTTTGAGTGCTTCGGTGATTTCTTCGTATTGTGGACGGAAGTGGTCTGTAATCCTCTTCGCCACTGGCGGTTTGATTGCCTTCTCAAGGGCCCACTTCTTAACGTCAAACTGGATTACTCCTTCTTTGTAGAACACATCTAGTTCTTCTTCAAGTTCCGCGATAAGGTCCGACGCACGACTAGCAATGCGGTCTTGTATGGTGACCACATTCTTTTGCGGTTGATCCTCTTCAGTCTCCGATACTTCCACGACCTCGCTGGCAAGTTCCATGAGTCGCAGCTCAATAGATTGCCAGATTCCGTCAGGTAGGGATGACCCGGTGTGGAGGAGCCGACAGTTCCATCCGATGGAGTGCAGTTCAACGCATTTGACCTGGTTAAGTTTTCGTATAATGTCTTTGTCATAGTTAATACTCTTTAGGTAGGATATGGTGAATGCCTTAGCATCATCACTTGTATAGAAATAGTTGAACCAGTTATAAGCAACAGCCAACTCAGCCTGTGTGGAATCCTCCGTGACGGTAGGTTCGGAACCAAGATACTTTTCATCCGCAAACTTAGGACGAGTTTTCACTTTCTTCTCCTTATCTTCCACTTTTTTCTTTCCACATTTCATATAGTTGCTTTTCGAGCAATCGTGCCTCTGCTTCCCAAGGAAGATTTTTATAACCGATTACCTTCTCATTATATAACACTTTATTCCATTTTTGATAGTTGCAATCGGCATCAACCAGTTCTTTTCTGGCATATTGCTTCACATGTGTCAACTCATGTGCTATGGTTCGTAGTAAGAACACACGGCCAAGGCCACTATCAATCTCTATCTCAAACTCCCTATGATTATGGTTTCTTGCATCATCATCGGTATACATTGCAAAACCAAAACACTTACTTTGTTTATAGAGGTCCTTTTTTAGTTTTATAACCACAAGGACATTTTTACTTAGGCGTTTCATGAGATAGTCGCAGAAAAAGGAAGCGGCCTCTTTGATTTCTTTTTTATTTACCTTTTTAGGAGTACCGTGTATTTTTATCTGCGCCATGTTTTCCTCAAACGAATATATTACCGAATGACTTAAAGTCCGAAATAACACATACTCCGTCTTCAGTAGGATCGGTATTATGCTCTAATTCCTCAGCAAAGTCAAGAGCCTCGTTTATTGTATAGAAAACAGGCACTTGTGCAAAGGTATCAAGGATTGCTTCAACATTTCCTTCATATTTTCCTGTTTCCGAATTCCATTCACCATAGATGTTATCAATTGCATTGGCCCTCGTAACACGGTATTCTGGACCTTTTTCGGACTCAGTTAGTAACACATATATTCCATTATCTGCTGACATTTGTTTATCCTTCATTGAACGATTATACCATATAAAAGAAATGCTACGGTCTTTAGCACTAACCAAAACGCCGTTGATAGGACAACAGCCATAAACAGAGGTTTATTCACTTAACACTTGTTTGACTGAATCCAAACGGAATGAACGCCAACCTCCTGCGTCAATGTCCCATACAGGTTGGACACTATCATTAATCTGCCTTGTGTTCTTAGGAACCTGTCCGTCATACTCTGACAACATCTGTGGTTCTACTTGAGGAACATATAGATCGGAAAGGGTGCAACGCATTGTGCGTTCCGTTCCGTCAGTCTTCTCAAAAACAACGGTGACAACACCATTCTGTAGTTGTTCCTTTAGAGCATATTTATCAATCATAACTCAACTCCTACTTTCAACATGGTCATAATAATCATCAACGGCCCTACGGATAAGGTGATCACCTTCCATATAGTATTCCGGGTCCAAAATAGCCATCAATAGTTCCTCATAATCATTTCTAGGTAAGGTTGCCTTAGCCTTGTCTAGGAATTCTCGGCGAGTCCTACGGGTATCTCTATTTTTGGTAACTGCTATAGATCCTACACGCATGTCTGGTGTTACAGTAGGAAAAGGAAGTATATTCATTTCTGTTCCTTAGTGAGTTAGTAGCAAATCATACAACTCATTATAACCGCCAATATACTTTTTGTCAAGTCTTTTCTTCACATAGAATCCTTTGTGTTGTTTTCTTTCTTTATTCACGGTTCTGGATAAGGCTGACATATCCAGTTTATTATCTCTACAAAACTGTTGTAAGTTATCTGTATTAACTATATTACCATCGGAACAGACAACTTCATAAAAGTATTTTTTCTTTGATTCCAATGCTTTTCTCGTAAGGGGTTTTCCTTTTTTTGACGAAGAGATATTTTTTCCTCTTTTCTCAAGTTGTTCCTTGGTGAAAATATAACCTTCTGCTCCATCACCACCATAAGTCAGGTTTCTCAATATACCTGTTCCGATATCTTTACGGCCATACCAACGAATATAAAATCTTTCTAAAGCAAAAGCGCCAAGTTCCGTTAGATTGGATTCCATAATAACAATATATCTTTTGTCTTTAGGAGTCCTTGCATTATTGTTTTTTGTATGACTTTTGCTATTCCACGCTCTTTCACCTTTACCTTTTCCAATATAGTAAGGTGTTAAGTTGGATTTGCGTAGATAGGCGTAAATGTAGAAACCGGTAGGATAAATAGACATGCTGGTGCTCCCTAAAGCATTAGAGTAGGCAGGACGCCAATCCGTGGCCTACACACTTATTTAGTATTCAGCAACTTTTCAAGTTCATTAAAACCACCGATATATTCTTTATTAAGTGTTATTACAGGAAATGTTCGTGCCTCTGGGAACTGTTCCAAAAGGGTATCACGGTCAAAGTCCTTACCAAGTTTATACTCAATAAACTCAATTGCCTTCATCTTTAACAAGTTTTTGGCCTTATCACAAAAGGCACAGTCATCTTTTGAATACATTATAACGTTCATCTAAATGGTCTCCCTGTTACCCAACCAACCAAACTATGGCGAGTGCCTTTTGTTGTCGGTCTTACTCTATGTAGATTGTATGATGGAAATGTTACCAATGTTCCCTGTTCTTTTGGTACCACAAATGGTTCACCGCCTAAACATAGTTCCAATTCACCACCTTCATATTCTTCAGGATCGGTTAATTGGACAACCATTGTTAGTTTTCGAACATTGCCTTGTAGGAGTTTGTCGGTGTGATCTGCATAATGGCCACAAGGAGCATTGTATTCTGTAAACTGTAAGTCTTCCTGAAATCCAAGAATATCAAAATCAAAATAGTCTGTATTAATATTCACCAATGTTTGTAGGATCTTTTGAAAGAACCAATCAAACTTTGTATTGTCATAGTTAATGAAATGTATTTTACTATCTCTGACTTCCGATACCAAATCTGATGTTTTGACAGGACCTTTCTTTACTTCCACTTCCGCATCATAAAGATTAAGTTCTTTTGCATCTCTTACAAATACATCACACTCTTGTTTTGTTAGAAACTCTTTGGTAACAACAAAATTTTCAACATAGTCATATTTACAATATGCTGGTATATGATCTTCTGGTTCTTTCATAATAAATCCTTATAATTTGAATTAAATGCTATACTTATTCTATCCATATTTGTTTCATTGCTTTCAACTTCGTGTTTCAACCAAGAAGGAAAAAATACTAATTTTCCTTGTGATGGTTTTAATGTATAAGTTGTCGAGTTATATTCATTATAATTTTCTATCATAAAATCTTTGAAATAATCATGATTATTTTCAATAGGACTAAAAAATCTTATATCACCAGATTTATAAGGAACTTTAACATAATATACAGCAGTTAATACAGAATTAGGATGGGTGTGAGGTGAATTAGAGTTAGAATTTTTATTTATATTTATCCAAAAATTAGATAAATACAAATCATGGACATTTTTAAGATTAATTTTTTTGGCCAGTTTTCTCATATTGTAAGTAACAATACTTGTTAATTCACACAATTCCGAAACCGGCAAAAAAAGATCATTACTTTGCCATCCACCTTTATTGGTTAATACACGACCTTTTTCATCTTCATTCATTTTTCGATAACAAAAATTTTCAATATCATTATTATCAATAATGATATCTTCATAGGCTAAAAAATTACAAAAAACATTTTCAAAGATCATTTTATCATCTCTTTATATGAGATTTCCTTACTCGTACCATAATCCATGTATTATAGTAATCTTCGGTCATCAATGCGTCTCTAGCAAACTGCTCCTTGGCCTCAAGGTATGAAGCCTCACCTTTAGACTTACAAAGATATAGGATTTCTCGTTTGAACTTGTCTTTGCCGTATAGATCCACATGCTCATTTAGTTCTTTGTTAGAACCATAATAGTCTTTCCAGTCGGAGTCAACCTGTTTTTTCACCCGCTTACCTTTTCGTTTGGTAGAGCGGGTGAATTTAAACAGTTTCTTTCCGATATACTTACGACCTGTTACCTCGTTGGTGATAAGGTAAACAAAGGCCACATAACCATCGGGTATTTCTTCAAAAGGTGTATTGTTGTATAACCACATACACCTATGTAGGTGTCAGTCCTCTTCGTCTTCCATCTCAGGTGGATACTTTTCGTTCCATACCTCATCGAAGGCCTTATCCATTTCAACACATTCGTCTAAGTTCTTAGCATCAAAGTCCTCAAAGACCTCTAGCAAGATTTCATAAACGATTTTACGATCATCATATGAAACTTCGCTATCAACCAGTTTTTCTATAATCTGATCTAGTATTTGAGAACCTGTATTCCAAGCCATTAGTTTTTCCTCTTTCTGAAGAAGTGTATGAACCTTACATAATATTTTATGTTGGTCAATGTTCTTCTTATATTTATTACCCTCTTTCTTTTGTAAGAAGGTTCTGTTATCATACTTTCATACCAACTAATTCTTTTTTCTACTATTTTTTTACCTTGTAGTAACCATGGATCATTTGGCATAAGTTTTAAAAATCTATTTATTGTTTTTAAACTTAGTTTTGCCGATTGCAATTGTTCGGCCAAAATCAAGTTTAATTCATCAGTTTGTGATCCTGATCGTCGTACCTTCTTTATCATTCTTCACAATCCCATAAAGAAACGCAGCGTTAGCAGGTGATAGACGAACGCAACCATGAGAAGCAGGACGCCCCAAAGCACCAGTATGTGGAGTAGCATGGATAGCATAACCGCCACTAAAAAAGATGGAGTGAGGCATAGGTGCCATATCATATTTCCTTGAGTAGTGCATTGGTTGTAGTGAATAAGGATGAAAAGTTCCTGTTGGTGTATAATAACCTTTACGGGCTGTTGATACTGGAAACTGGTATGAACCTGAGTCCGTATCAACCTGCATCATCTGGTGTCTCTTACTGATAGTGATATCAGTCTGTGACATTGCTGGTGTTGTTAGTAGCATCATTGCGATAAGTAATTTCTTCACATTAGTCTCCATTACAGTTGGTAATACCAAAAACTTCACAGTAAGCTTTAGTCCAGTCTCCTGAAATCTTCTCCTGTGCTTCTTTCAAGGTCATCTGACCACTACACACCAAGGCATGTAGTTTATTCTCAAGTTTATCTTTCACATGGGCATTCCACGGTAGTGTCACGTATGACTGTGGCCAAAGATTGCTAAGATCATTTGATCCACCTAACTGTAAACTGATTAGGTGGTCTATCTCATACTGACCGGGTTTGCGAGATGTAATACCATAAATCTGGTATGCTTTGTTCTTCACAAACTGTGGAACATTTCTAACACGACCAGCATAACCAGGAACGCAGACCTCTTTCTCTGTAACAGGAAGAGTTGCGCCTGGTGTTAGTTGGTGGTTTGGCAGCAAAGGGTCAAGTGCCATTGCTGGTGTTGATATTAGTAATAATGCTATTAGTAGTTTTCTCATATATTAACTTTCATGTTTACTAAATAGGGTTGTAGGCCACGGTTGGGGAACCTGCCTACTCTAACACCTTATACGGAGGTATCAGCATGGCTATTTATTCTACCACAAATCTACCACCAGAGTTCTATATTTACGCATATATTTCCAAGAATGGTAATGTCTATTACATTGGTAAAGGCAAAAGTAATCGTGCCTGGCGCCGTCATAGACAATGTAATGCTCAACCACCAAAAGACCATAGCAAAATCATTATTATGGAGGCCAATCTAACAGAACTTGGTGCTTTTGCCTTAGAACGATTCTACATTAGATGGTATGGTCGCAAAGACAATGGTACTGGTATTCTCCGCAATCTGTCTGATGGTGGAAACGGACAATCTGGTTTTCAGCATCCTAATAAAGGAAAAACTGGAATACATTCTCCTGAAACAAGAGAAAAGATAAGACAAAAGGCACTTGGTCGTCCTGCTCCTAACAAAGGTATTTCTAATCCACAACAGCGTGAAAGATTCCTTACTAACAATCCCATGAAGGATCCGGAGATTGCCAAAAAAGTTTCCGAAAAACTAAAAGGTCGTTATAACAAAGGAACGCCAGGATTAGAACCTTATAACAAAATACTTTCTACATTCACCTGGCATTGTAAGCATTGTGGTAAAGAACATACAGAAAGAGATACCGCCAATAATAGAAAGGCCGCACATTTCTGTAATAAGTCCTGCGCTGCGTCTTATAGAAACAAAGTAAGATGGTCTGACCCCGAATATAACCTTAGAGTTGGTAAGGCTATATCCAAGGCCAAACTATCAAAACATTAGATGTCGCATCCACCGCCTGCCGCACTACAGGCCAAGGTCTGCACCCCCTCCACATTATCCTCAAACTCTTTGAGTTCATCCCAGTTTATTTCGGTTGGAATGGAAGGTAACATAGCATCGTAAAGGTCTTTGGTTATGGCCTCATAAGGTGCTTGCCGGTAGCTACCACCATCATAAGGCAAGAACGAGACGCCGGACATTTCATCAAAGTGGTCGTAAACCCAGGCACCAACTTTCATCCATTCATCCTCACGAACAGTAATCGTAACTGATGGCTTATGTTCCGTGAAGTGTTCCTGATACACCGCCCACAACTCCAAATGTTTGATAGCATCAATGTCATCACGAACCACGGCACCCTTTGGTGCTTTCTGTGGGAAAGAAAATACAGTTGTGGAATCAGGCTTCATCACATCTGGTTCCCAAGGCACACCCTTCTCTTTCATAAACTTTGTTAGAGGATCTTTATTATCAGCCCGAACACGACGGATATAATAATTAGAATGCCGTGGATGAATACCAGACGCGGAGTCGCATAGTTGCGATACTGTGCCAGAAGGCTTGACACAAGTAATAGCAGCGGCAGGATTAATACCAAGTTTTTCAGCAAGTCCATTATTCACCTCAACAGCATAGTCACGGAGAGAAGCAAGGCGTGCCTTGATTTCTTTATCTTGTGGATTGTTGAATAGTTTGGAGTCATAGATGCCTGTAAGAGAAACACCAAGTAGTCTTTCTTCTTCGGCATTCTTAACCCAAATCTTTCTTAGGTAGGGAAAATCCGTAAGAGTAGATTGAAAAGTACCAAGAATAGTCGCAACCTCAATTTTATCACGAATAGTTTCCATGGTGTCATCGGCTCGGATAACAACTTCCGTAAGATTGCAGAATCCATATGGGCGAAGGATAATTTCGCTACATGGGTTTGTGCCAAATAGTTGTTCACTATTTCTTCTGCCATTTCGTTTTGCGATTGTTTGACATGCTTCACGGCTGAATAGTCCTCTCTCACCTGATTTACTTTCATACAATGAAATCCATTCTGCCATGAATGTGCCAACTTCTGGCTTCTCATTATACACGGCAGAGTTGTTTGACAATGCTCGTTGTGGATTTGCTTCCCACCAACTTCCTGATTTACAATGTCTCATTCTATCATCGCTAAGGTTAGACAAACTAATCATAGCAGAACGACGAACACCACCAACAACCACTACCTCGCCTATTTTACATAGAATATCGTGACACTCTAATGATGTCAGACGGCGGCCATGGGCGTTACGAAATGTTTTTACAACAAATCTGAATAGTTCATGTAATGGTTCGGGTCCGGAACTACGACCACCAAATGTTTTTAGCGGAGCACCAGCGGGACGAACTTTTGTCAAGTCCCACTTTGGAATCTCTCCAGTATAAAGTAGAGCAATAAGCATACGAAGTGCCTTGGCCCAACCTTCCTTACTATCTCTAACGGAAATGGTAGTCTCCGAGTCAAATAGTTTTTCCGGAATTTCTGGCAACTGATTGATGAATTGTCTCTCTACCGAAAAACCTACGCCTGTTCCACACAAGAGGACAAACATTGCTTCATCAAATGCTTTTGGATCATCTACAGGCAAGAATGAGCAGTTGTATCCGCAGGTGTTGTCACGTTCCAAAGCCTTGCCAGCAGTCATTAGTGATCGCATACTTGGCATAACTTTTAGATCGTGAATAGCATCAAACAAACGAGAACGAATAGGCTTTATATCGTATTGATGCTTTTCTTGGAGATGATTTTCCATAAAGTCAAGATAACGATTTATAGTTTCTTCCCAGTTTTCACGACGATTTTGTTTTGGCAGATAACGACTATAACGACTCTTATATATGAATTGGCTGTATAAATCCATTCTTTATTTCCTCTTACAATTTTTTCCGTGACCCCATTTTATAAAGTTAGGTTCACTCATTACTTTTCACCAAAATGGCCACCAAGGTTTTTCTTTAGCGTCTGGATTCTCCATCTGTATTGGTGCAGGATGCCAATACTCTCTCAATGACGGGAAATGTTGTAGTATTTCTTTCTGTGCATCAAGAGCAATCAAACGATGTTCTTTCTGTGTGCCTACTTCCGCACGAACATCTATCCAGTGAATCCAAGAACGAAGTGTACCTGACATATATAGTCGTGTCTTGGTTAGACCTTCTGGTAGAACCGATCTAGCCTGTTCTTTAGCAATACCCATTTCAATCGCTTCTTTATAATAAATTCCAGCAAGATTAGTTAATGATTTCTGCTTTTTCTCCCAAACATCAGTTAAATCTTCATCATCCGTCTCAATACTATTCTGACGATTCTTGGCGTCTTGTAGTCTTGCTTCTCTTGTTACAAACTCCATGTCCTTGGTTGGATCAGCATAACGTTGACTAAACTCTTGGAATGAAAAAGAACGATGACGAATGATCTGATGTGAAATGTCACGGGTTGTCTGAATATCCATAGTGATAGACACCATCTCAAATGGAGACCAGTGCTTGTTTTTGATTAGATATTTGAGAAGTTTAGGTGCGGTTAGTGTGTTATGTTGATTGGATGGATTTGATACTCTGGCTGTGTAAGCAATGAATGCCTCTACGCCAATGGATCTTTCTGTTTGTGTTTCCCATGCCGAAAGGATAGGTTGTGTCAATGCTATAATTTTCGCGGTATTCATTTTGTTTCCTCATTAATAATCTTAATAACTTGACCAAGACTTTCTTCTACATACCATTCAGTGTTATGTGGTCCACCAAATATAACTGTTGATAATGATCCACCTTCATTATGATTTTCATATATAGCAACAACCCAATCTGAATTAATATAAAGTGGATCACCTGCTCTTTGATTATTCATATTAGTAAATTTTAACATACTCATAATCTACTCCATATATTCAAGTTCATCGTAGCCTCAAATCCGCTGTGTGTGTTTATATCTATAATGTGTTGGAGAATGGCAGGAGATAATCCTGAAAGAACCATTTCATTAATATCTTTTTCTTTCACAGTGTTGGGCCAGATACAAATCTTATAACCCAAGTCAATGGTTTTCCGCATATTAGAAACAATCTGTTTGTTTCGTGGTTCATTATCATACACAAATCTGTAATCTTTGTCAAGACCTACAATGTTAGGAGCATTAAACAGTGCTGCATCCATAGTAGCCAGAGAATTGTTAAGGAAAAGACTGTCGATGGGTCCCTCAACAACATATACAGGCATATCAAAGTTAAGTTTATCCCAACCAAAAACTTTTGGGTTCTCTTCGTCACTTTTGATTGTGATATACTTGATCTTGGAATGTCTGTCAATGGATCGCCCCTGTATTCCCAGTAGTTGGCCGTCTCTGTTATAGAACGGGATTATTATGCGAGGTTCCTTATATAGTGTTTTTGCGTGTGCAGGAAATGTGACAGAAACGAAGTTTGCGAAGTCTTCCGCATACCACATATCATCAATAGGAACCTTCCTATCTTCTAGGTATTTTCTAGCCGGATGATAAGGATTCAGTCCATTGACACGAACGGCATCACTGTATAGTAGGGACTTAGGTTGTTCTTTAAAGACTGGTTTGGAGACAAAATCCTTGACGTCCACAACGGTGTTGGTCGTGTTAGGTTGGACGAACGAGTCCAATACAAAATCACGATATAACATCGGATCTTCATCTTTTAGGAACTTTTGAAATGTGGTGGAGGTGTGACAATTATGACACATAAAGAAGAGGTGTTCCTTCTTCTTATAGATGTAACCACGGGCCTTTAGTTTGTCCTTCTTGGAATCACCACAAACGGGACAGGAAAAATTCCATAAAAATTCCCCCCTTTGCTTGAAGTTTTTCAACTTGGGCGAAAGGAGGGAAACATATTTTTTATCTATGTATAAGGACATATTCCACCATAATCATAACGAAGTTTTTTATTATACTTGGTAGTTGGCTCTATGTCAACTACTTTCTTGGTGGCAGTTCCCTTTTATGTTGTTGTTCTATATTTTGTAAGGACTGCTTTATATCATTTACCTCGTCCCAAAGACTTTTACGGTCATTATCAGTCAATTCTTTTCTTTGACCAAGGTAATCTTCAATATGTTGGACTCTGGACTCAAGATAGGTCACTTTTGTTTTAAGTTCCATATCTCCCACTTTAAGGTCACTAATGGTCCATAATAGTGATACACCAATACCACACACGGCAATTATAGCTGTAATAGCGTGTGGTAAAAAATTGATAAGATTGAATCCACCTCCATCATCGCCAATCTCGTCGTTATGGTTGTGGTCGTGTTTTAACATTTTAGGTTTCTCTCTCCTGTTAAACCTCCATCCTATAAATCGTCGCCCTCACAGGACCGGGGCGACGAATTAGTATCTCCAAGCAGCCTGAAAATGCATCGGGTCGTTATCGCCGGGCCTACCGCGCCACCACAATCCGTGCTTCTCTAGTATATCTGCAAACTCGTGGTTCAGCATACCTTCATGCCATGCAGATGGCCAAGGATTTCTTGCTGGGTCCATATCAATGGCTATACCCCATGAATGGACTGATAATCTAGAACCACCGCGCATTAGTCTGTAGTTAAATGAACCACCAGACTGATCGAGGTGTAACTTCTTAATATTATCTTTACCAAAGTGTTCTAACACCTCAGTAAATGCGGCAGTATAAACATCAACTACCTTCTTGTGTAGTTTCATTGTTTTGAACTGCTGGCCACTGGCATTAAAGAACATAGGATAAGGTGGTTCCCACTTTACAATGTTCTCTTTAAACCAAGTCGGATCCACATCTCCGTTTTTACCAGATGGATCACCGAAGAATTTATTTAGGTTTAGAACGTCTTCGTGTGGAAAAAGTTCTTTACACTTTTCGTTTGTTGGTGTCGAGGTCATAATTGTATTTCCTTTTATCCTTTCCCATACCTCACATAACGCATTTCAGAAGTTGTAGCATTTCTAACTATAATAGGACCTTTATTTTTTTTGGCCCACTCTCTTATTTCCATATAACTATCATCTTCTTCCAAATAAATTCTCCAATGCTTACCCTTGCGTTTCTGCATAGTAAGGTTATGAAACACATGTGAAGAAACCTCAAAGACTGCTGCGCCTGCGAATGTTTCTTCTTTAACCAAACTTGGTACTGTGCGTTTCATCATATCAGGAAATAGCAAAGGTGACTTGGTCTTACCGTATCGTTTCTTCTGCGAACTTACAGGCATACCTGGCTCGCCCTTAGGGCCTACACCGATACCTGCTACGGAACCACCACCTGCATTGTTGGTCGGCGCGCCTACACCTACACCGTCTTCTTTTAGTTTCATTGTAGATTCCTTAATACATGTGCTATTTCCAGATTGACTGGTATTTCTTCTTGTCTCACATAGTATTTATTAAACGAGACAGTCAATCTTTTAGGTAAATAGTTAAGAAATATAAGAATAGTTTTGAGGAGTGGATAATCTTCAGGATCCACCTTGAAGAATAGCATATTCACGGTTGCTTCAACACCAAACACATTAGCAAGGACGATAACATGGTTTAGAACCAATCTCTCCTTGAACTCACCAGTTTGTCTATACTTTCGCAATAACCTTTTTACATACTTTATTCTCTTTAGATCGTCCTCAAACTCCGATTGTAGGATATGTGGCTTGTCGTAGGCCTTAGCCGCATAAAGTAGGAAATTTTCATCATTTAGGTCTTGTATCATATCTAATCGCCGAGTATCCTTTATGATGTGGCCTGTTTCCTACGGATGTCAAGTGCATAAGTGATTTTGACAAATTATGTTCTCTACAAAATTTTGCCATATTTTTTATCATTTCTTTATGTCCATCAGGAAAAGTTATCAACCAATTTTTTGATATACCCTCAATCATATTGTTAATAGTTTGTTTTGTTCTTTTACTACCTAATAATCTTTCGCGCCTGATTTGCTTTGATTTTTCTGTTGCTTTATATCCAGAAACACCTTCACCACCATCAGTTCTATTCAATAAAATTCCAGTTTCTAAATCTTTACGCCCATACCAACGAATATAAAATCTTTCAAGAGCAAATGCACCAATCTCTGTCAAATCGGATTCCATAATTACAATAAATTTTTTATCTTTTGGTATAGGTATATTATGACCTTTTTTCTTATTTTTTAGTCTATATTTTTTACCCTTACCAATATAATAAGGTGTTCCTGCTTTAGCAGTTTTAGAATCATACTGCCTTATGTAAGCATATATATAATACATGCTGATACTCCTTACCGAGTGTTAGAGCGGGCAGGTGTTACAGCACCGTGGCCCGCACTCTTATTTAGTTATTCTGATGCCAAGTTATGCTTTGATGGATCGTATTTATCTTTTGGAATACGATGAACTCCACCACCTGTAGCAGCCTTTGGATCACCTTTGTTTGTTACAAGGACAGTAGAGGTCTTTTCTTTACCAATACCAAGTCCACGTTTAACCTTTGTGGCAACTTTTGTTTTCATCTTCTTGTAAGCATACGAAGACTTATAATCAGCCTCATCAAGGTTATCTTCTGGTAGATGACCTGGTTTTGTATGTGAACCGAGACGGGACTTAATTTCAGATGCCTTGGCTTTCTGGTCTTGACCGTGAATCTTACCAGATTTGGTCTTTCTCATTTCAGATGATGGTTTGTTCCAAACTTTAGAAGCAAGTTTGTCATTTGGTTTCATCTGAGTTGGTGAACGACCATACATCATGGCATAACCATGACGATGCTTATCCATATCGCTCATCTTTGAACCGTCGGTTTTACCTTCATCAATCTGTTCATCTTCCTTGACAACGGCAGGCCATTCTTTATCTAACTTACCAGAAGCAAGTTTCTTATCTTTTGTTCTTTCAGATGTATCCATGGCCTTCTTGGTGCTTACTGTACCATTGTTACCATCGGTGTGGATTGGTTCTTTGATGGCCTCTCGTTCGCTCTTTGTAACCTTGTCCCAACATTCTTTCATTACCATTTCGGCTGTATCAAGCATCTTATCCAATTCTGCTTTATCAACAACCTTAGCGGTAACGATAAAGCGGCCCATAACCTGGACATACTGGAAGAATAGATGATACTGGACAGGAATTTCACGAACAAACTCACCTTGATCGGTCATACCCATACGTTCGCCAAACTGTCTAATTTCATAGACCTCAACACCTTTATCACCTTCCAAAAATGTTCTCTTTGGAAGGATAATGCTAAAGTAAGCAAGGGCCTTAGAAATCTTACGCAATGTAATGTAAGGTGTAACATGTGAATGACTACAGATGCCAGCAAGAATGGCATTAACCTCGGCACGAACTGCGTCGTTCTCTAGGTCAAAGTTGCCATTCTCCACATTTGCGGTTGGAAGGACTTCCTCACTAATAAATGACTTAAAACTTTTCATAGTGGTTTATCCTTCTAAATTATGGTGTATACCAAATAACTGTTGCGCTTGTTGAGGTTACAGTATTTGAGTTTGCGGCCGAAACAACACACTGGAAGGTGTTACCATTTGCAGTCTTGTTGTTAGCAGTAAATGTAGCAGATGTTGGGTTGTAATACTTGCCAGCAGAACCTGTAACGTTGGTCCATGATGTACCAGTGTTTACCTGCCACTGATAAGATAGTGTAGCACCTGCTGGTGTAGATGAAGCAGCAACGGTGAAAGTAACATTCTGTGGAGCACCATTCATTGTGCTGCTTACTGGTTGTGTAACAATTCTCAATGTATAGTCTGGGAACCAGAGGCCATCATTGCTTCCATCACCAGGAATTGAACTTGTAGCAACAAGTGTTTCATATGTTACACGACCTGCACGGCCGCCTGTACCTTCTTTACGAAGAACCCAACCAGCATGATAACCATGACCTGTTGGACTTGCTTGAATTTCTTGTGTGCTAACACCAAACTGACCAATGATTAGATTGGCGTTTAGATGTGGCCCGATAGCACCTGCTGTTGTATTTTCGTAAAGTGTTGATTGATTAGCAGTATCAACATGTGCTGATACCTGCATTAGTGCAGCAATGTCGGAGTTAGCTGCGTTGTCTGTCATTCCCCAGAGAGCCATTTTAGTTTTCCTTCTCTATAAAGTTTCTTTTGGCTATTCTATAGCCTTTATGTTGGTTGTATTTATTTATACCATTACTATAGGGTGCTGTTGCCTGCAAACTTGATCTTGTCAAACCCTTCGCCTGGCAAAATTCTCTAAGGTTTGTAGTTGTAAACAACTCACCTGTAGTAATGTTTTCTATCTCAAATATACTATTTGTATAGGACTCTTTAGGAGCCTTTACACCTTTACGTGAAGGTGGTTTTATACCTTTACGTTTTAGTGTCTCGCTTATTTTGTTTTTAGTGGTTATATTTTTAGGATTTTTACATCCCTCCGTACCTTCTCCACCATCGGTAAGATTTCTTAGTATTCCTGTTCCGTTATCTTTACGGCCATACCAACGAATATAGAACCTTTCTAATGCTAAAGATCCTACATTAGTCAAACCTGTTTCCATTAGTATTACCCTATCTTTACTAGGAACAGGAACATTATGGTCTTTCCTCCAGGCCCTGTTACCTTTTCCTTTACCTATGTAATAAGGTGTTCCATCTCTTCTAAGATATGCGTAAATATAATACATTAGCTATAAGTTTGTGATTGCATCCCTGCTTTTTCAGGGTCTAACGCAATTGGATCCGCAATTTGGCCTGTGGCAGTTTTGCCAGGGTTTAGCATCTTTTGATCGGTCGCTTTCTGCAAGGCAACCTTAGTTGCTTCCTGTGCCAACTTTTTGGATGAACCATAACGATGTTCCAAGGCACCGAGAGACCCGCTGCCTTGATTGTTTGCTCCTTTTTGTGGAGGTCTATTCATTAGACGATCCTATATTTGTTTGCGCCAACTTGGACGGACTCATTAATATCTTCTTTCATTGACCAGTTGTATCTTTGTGATTGCATATTTTTGTATGCTTGTGCTACATCTGGACCATGTTGTTTTTCAATTGTGTCATTAGCAATATTATCCATTTTACCCTGACTTACTGCACTTTGAGCAACACCTAAACCTTTAGGATCTGCGGTTGATGCAAGAGGTGGATTACCAGCTTTCTTTACTGCATCCATAGCAGCAGGATCACCCAATTTCATATCATCTTCTTTCATATGCTTTGCACGGATCTTTTTAAGGATAGCACCTGCTACCTTCTTACCTTTTTCTTCTGAACCATATTCTTTACCAGCCTTCTTAGCAATCATTTTGAATGATTTACCTGGTTTGCCGAGGTCTTTACCAGCACGGCCAGCCTTTGCTGAATATGCTGCCTCTTCCATTTTCTTAGGTGCTTCGTGTGCGGTTGAACCAGCAGCCTTATGGAAACGGCCATGGTCAAAACGAGGATTCTGCTTTGAGAAAATGCCAGCATGGTGTGAAGCAAGTTCATTTCTCTTTTCTTGGGACTCATGACCTTTGATTAGGTCTGCGACTTGTTGAAAATGCTTGCGTGAAACTGCTTCTTCAATTGTTTCTTCTGGTAGATGTGGCTTTGTATGTTTACCAAGAGAGTATTTAATATTACCTTTTAGATTTTCTCTGTGTTTAGCAGAGATTTTACCTGCTCTTGGACCTTTTACTAATTTGTCAGCCTTATGTCTTTCCATTCCATCTTGATCGGCTGGTTTAGGTGATAGAAGATCACGGCCGCTTGTTTTGTGTGATGGATTACCGAACTTTTTTTTCATATGACCGCGAAGACGTTTAGCACGATCCCAATGTGTCCTTGGATCACTCAGTCTATCGGATGTCATATCATCATCATATTCATCATCACCACGTTTTTCAGATTTCTTCATAGCCTTTAGTGCGAGTTTATGAGAAACTTCATCCAACTTTGCTTCTTTCATAGCACCAATCTTAGCAGCAAGGCCTGCCTTATCTGCGGCAGATGGTCCTGATGTGTCTGCTTTTGGTGCTGTAGGTGAAACAGATGGTTTATTATCTTTTGTAACGGCAGCACGATCTGGAGCAGAGTAATCGATCTCTTCTGGTAGATGTGGCTTTGTATGCTTACCGATTTGGTTTTTGATCTGACTTTTTAGATCAACACCGTGCTTTTTCTGCTGTGCTTTACTGTACCATTTATCTGGATCTTTTCTGTGAGCCAACACATCTTTATTCGGACCATCACTGATCTTACCTTTTTTGTTTAGTTGAAACTTAGTTTCATGTCCGTCTTCACGATCTTCTGATGAGTCGGTACCCCAAGTTTTACCTTCACGGCCTGGTTTACGCCATTGTGATCCTTCTTCCATCTTGCCAGCAGCCTTAGCAGCACGGAAGCGTGAACCCCATACTTCGTCTTTTGGAGATTCAATCTTGCCGTCTTTGTCATAGTCTTTGTCAGCAAGTTTTTTGCCTTCTGTAAGATTGCCTGCCATCATGCCCTTATAGACTTCCTCAATACGAGCATCATATGCCGCAAGTTGTTCACGAACGACTGCGTTGCGTGAATAAACACCGAACTCTTCGTTGACGGCGTTGATAGCATCACGGCGCTTCTGGCCTAGTTCCATAGCGGCTTTGGCGGCTTCCACCAAAGGGTCTGCTTTCTTTGAGTTAAATTTGTTAGAGAATACCATGTTAGTTTCCTTTGAAAGTTGTCCTAGTCGGATAATATAAAGTGTTCCTACTATTTAGTATATTTCTTTTTCTTATATTTGTTTTTCTTAAATAATGATGTTTTTTCATCCTCAGCACCAACTGTATTGGTACGGACATCATCATTACCTAATGTAGCAGATGCCGATGCCATAGTTCCAGAAAATGGATCATCCAAACTTTCTCTCTTCAGACGCTCGGCAGTCTCTTTGATTTTCTTGTCGGCCAGGGCACCATACTTTGCCATGAACCTTTTTCGTGTTTCTTCTTTCACCATCCAACGGTCAATCTGTCTGTTACCATTTACACCGGTGAAATCTAAACTTTGGTTATCACCGAAACCAGGGCCCTTAGGCATACCGGCTTCGTCTCCTATTCTATCACCACCAACAGGACCAGGATTTTGATTTCTCGGGTCAAGTGATGATTTTACATTATTCTCATTTTTCAATTTCAATACCTTCATTTTTGCGAACTTACCAGGTTCTTGGCCTGGTGTGTCTAGTTTATATTTGTCTGTAAGTTGCTGTGTGCCCCAGTTACCAGCACCACCAACTTCGTTTAACATATTCTCAAATCTCTTGTCAGCCTCGTTTAAGGCAAACTCTGCGATTTCTTTTGATACACTATTGATAAGTTTTTTATATGTCTCATCAATAACGCTTTCGTTTAGGTTTAGATCAAGGTCATTCTTGACCTCAATAACCTTCTCAAATAACTGGTCAAAGCGGTCAAGGGCCTCTTGAGCACCTTTCCACTTGGCAAAGCGAACCGCCTCGGTGATTACACGACCACCTTTAGTTGCTCTGGATTCGTTTCGTTGTTTGGATACCTCGTTGCTGGTATTCACAAACACCATAATAGTTTCGTATCCTTGGATTTCCAAGGCCTCTTTGATTGTCTTTACTGTTAAATAATCAGAGGCACCATTCACTACAATAGCACCTTGGAGTTTCTGATTATGGAAAGTATCTGCTGAAACCTCGGTGAAACCAAATGGTAGAATGGCCTCTTTTAGGATTTTATCTTTACCAGAACCAGGTGTGCCAGAAAGAATGATTGCCTTTTCTTCACCAACATAAGTCATATCAAAGTAGAATGGATTGTCTTGTCCAAAATAACGCATGACCTTGCCGGCCTCAGAGTTGGCCTCGTTCTCAATCTTAGAACCAGTCGCACCTTCTTTAGCAATGTTCTTACCAAGGCGTCCGTCAAGGTTCTGTTTATGATGTACCAACTCATGTGCTACTGAACGGAAGATATCCATTGGATGACGGTTCTTGGTGCTTACATAAACTTCTTTAGAGTGTGGTGAATAGGCCGCGAATGATGGTTGACCTTCTTTGCGGTCTTCTTTATACTTGATGGTTGGTTTATCATCAATACCAAGATGGGCACAGGTGAAGTCAACAAAGGACATTAGTTTGTCGTGGAAGTCTTGGCGAGAGAGTCCTCTTTCTTCTCTAAGATACCATTCTTTTAGTTGTGTTCTGGTTGCTGTAAAGATTTTTCTAGCGAGTGTTTTATCTTTGGCAGCCGAGGCCTTAGCAAAGGTAGCAAAGTCACCTTTACGAACTGCCGCACGTAGGTCTGTACCGGAGATGCCTTGCTTGCGGGCACCAGATGATACGACCTTAAACTTCTTGAATGGATAATGCTTCTTAGGATCAAAATCTTTAGCAGTCTTAGGCATAACATACTTGCCAAGTTGTGTTCTAAACTCATTGACACGGTCATCACCAACCACAAATGTTACATCTTCATAACCATCATCTGCTAGTTTCTTACAGATAGCAAATGCGGTCTTCATAGATGGATCATCCACAAAGTTTACACCAGGGAAAATCTGGCGTAGAAAGGCCATCTTTTGTTTTGGTGATAGTGGATTCTTGGAGGAGTCGTGTGACTGAGAAGTATAGATGCGGTGTTCGGCACCGGTTCTGTGTGCTAGATTGACGGCATAATGGATTAGTTCTGCGTGGCCTGTTGTTGGTGGATTATAACGGCCGAATGTAAATACTATTTTTTTCATTATTACCTCTGCGGTATGTGAGTAAACCCCCAGGTGCGCCCGCAGGCGAGGGGGTTATTGTTATTTATGTTTCTTTTTATCTCACAACCGGAAGAGGTTTGCTATTACAAACCTTTTACATACTCTATAACATTCTCAAAAGGTTTGCCGTTAAAACGGTGATCTGCCTCTTTGACATATGTAGCATTTTTAGGATGAAAGTTTGTAAAGTCAATCACCTCGTCATTGTTGGCGATAAAAAACTTAGTGTGGAGAGGACAAATAAAACCTAGATGATTATATTTCTCTTTGATGTTCTCAGGAATAGGAAGATCAATCTTGATGGATTCCATAGAATGTGCGGGATTGATAAGCACACACCTAGAACCTTCAAGACGGAACTTACTAGCCATTTGACCAGCATACCAGGCACCCAAAGATGTTCCGATAAACACCAACTCTTTTTCGGAGTTCAGGTTGGAAACGATCAGGTTGTCAATCTCTTCCTCTAGATAAGGAAGAGAAAAATCTGGATCTATGTTTATAGGGAAAGCATGAACCTCGCTAAAATGTTCTTTTAGCGTCTGGACCTTATCGGTCGCAGGAGAGGAACCATACCCGTGGAAGTAAATGATTGTTTTCTCAGTCATAAAAGCATTATACTACACTATTCCTCACTTGTCAACCAGTATCTAACTACTTGTTTTTACTAGGGTATCCAAGTATCGTTTTGTCGTGTTCCTGACCACCAATGTTCCTGGAATACCTTTTCCGATCTATAATGTTTACATTCTTACCAGTCAGTCCAGCGGCCCGGCCGGAAGACCTTTGAACAAATCCACGTTTTTTATATGCTCGTTCCGCATTACCTGAAAACTCACCCCAGGCCCTTCTTTTTGATTTATCTTCGGCAGCATTTTTATTGAAATCTTTACGACCTTGATCTGTGCCAGAATGTCCTAGAGCAATGATTTTACGACCGTGTTGTTTCTTGTAAATAGTGGCATGTGTAATAGTGTCACCGCGGCGTGTTGCTTTGATAGCATGATCGGATATGTCGGAATGTATTGCTTTGGACTCGGCATCGGAACCAGATCCGTGGCCGCCATATCCACCTTCTACATCTTTATAAGATCGTTGAATAACATCATGTATTTGATTTCTATACTTCTCACGATGACCTTCATGACTAGGATTGAATCCTATATTGAGAACTTTTTCTTGTATAACATCTTCACAACCATACTTCTCACGAAGACGGGCCTCTTTGACTACTTTTTTGATTGTGTTTATAGGATTGAATATTTTTTCCATCTTCTATTTATTAAACCTCGTAGGTACACCAGTTTTTGGATTCACCAAATAAGCCTCAAACTCTATTTCTGGATGTAGTTTTGCCAGTTGTAATAGCATAGACAAGTTACCTTCGTGGTCATCCCACATTCGGATCTTATTGAACTTACCGCTGTCAATATACTTACGAATAACAACAGCCTTAGATAATGGTGCCGCATTACCACCACCAAATACATTACCAGAACGTTCTACATGGACCTGGTCAATAGGAAATCCATGGTCACGGAACTTTTTGAGAAACATATCTTTGTCGGATACGTCTGCTCTTGCGGTTACGATAATGGTACGAGAATGTGCGCCTTGATGACCAACAACCAACTGTGCCCGTCTAATCATCTTCTCAATAGGTTCTGCTTTATCATGGAAATACTTACCAGACCTAAACTCACCAAAGTCTAGTCGTTCACCTGGTTTTGGTTTATAATGTTTTAAATCTTCGGATGAAAGACGGGTAACAACCTTGCCGTCTTTTACAACGTTTGTCTTGGCATTAGGCATAAACAAGGTATCGTCAATGTCCAGGACATTTAAGGTTCCTTTTTTCACTTGGTTTTTGTTTACTTCAGTCATATATTCTCCAAACCGTCTCAATAAGGTAATCTCCCTCTAACAAATCCCAGTTCTTGGTATTTACCAAAATCCGAAACAAGGATCTTTTTACAATCTATCCCATTATTTATCCAATATTGCGGAACTTTGTTTCTTTCTACTAAATCAGGTCTTTTCATACCAAATACTGGGTTATTAGAACCATTATAATTTCTTCTTTTCTTCAACCATTCACCTATTTTTTCAGGTAATCTACCTTTGTTCCAACCTTTAGGAATATTTCCATTTACTATAAACTTTTCATTCTTTCCGTTATTGATCCATATGGATTTTTCACATAATTCTTTCCTTTTTTTTCTAAACTCATCCGATGGACCAATCATTCCTTCACCACCATCAGTTTTATTCCTTAGAATACCTGTTCCATTATCTTTTCTTCCATACCATCTAATATATCGTCGTTCTAAAGCGAGAGATCCTAATTCCGTTAATCCTGATTCCATAATAACTATTCTATCACAGGTGGGTCTTTTTATCAAGTCTTTTTTATTCCTTCTCCAGGCCCGACAATTAGTTCCTTTTCCTATGTAATAAGGAGTTCCATCCGATCTTAGATAGGCGTAAATGTAGAAATGTGGTGGCGGATTTGTGGTGGAATAAATAGACATGCTGATACTCCTAAACAGTATTAGAGTCCGTGGGTGTTGTCGCACCGTGACGGACATCCTATTTAGGCTTCCATGATTTTTGCGCAAGGAAATTGGACCTTGAGAAGTTCATCCTGTCTACCAATTTCCACGCTTGGCCATCAACTGAAAGACAACCAACATATCCTTCTGGTGTAGTAACTTTATATCCACCATCCGGAGTATGTAGAAAAGTTCCAATATCGTTTACCTCATCAAATTTGCGAATGAGCATTGTCTTGGCATCAATAAAGAGGTTCTGTAGTTGGAATATGTTTTTGAGTCCGACAGCATTTCTACGATACCAACCAACAACCTTATTCTTTTCCATAGTTCTTTTTTGTTTTGTAGCAGGCATCTTGGCATCGGCAATCTGTTTATCATACTTGTCGGAAACGAATTTGATAATCTCATTCACATGATTAGCACCCATGTGTTCGCCTGCGCGGACCTTCTGGTTGTAATAAGTCATAATAGGAATACGATATGTGTCGTTAGAGGCAATCTCGTTTAGTAGTGCCGCAGGTATTTGTCTGAATAGATTGCCTGCCTGTGATAGAATACCAGACAATCTTTCATTCTCTGCCTTGGTTAGTGTGGCCTTACCTGTGACATCCATGAAACGATTTGTCCTATACCAGACATTGCGTGATGAATGTAACCGCCCAATATCAACATCGAAGTGAGTTTGAAGATTGGCCATACTATTACCGATGTAAGAAGTATGGAAAACAATTCCCATCTTAGCTGTCATAACTTGTCTGGCAAGTGTAGTACCTTCTGGTACAGCATATGTAATCGTATTAGGCCTAAATGTAATATACTTCTTACCATCAATGGTCTCCGATTTCAGTTCATCATGCGAAAACATAAAATCACCATGTATGATACCTGTAATGCCGAGTTCTGGAAGATACTTTAATGCCAAAGATAGTTTATCAGCCAAACCACCCGAATGGTTACTCCGAATATCCGCTTGGGTATAGTTTAGTTTGGCACCTTTGTTAAAGATACTTTTAGAACCGACAAAGAACTTACCGTTATCAGGGTTGATACCGGCATAGAGTGCGGGCGCGCCATCGAACTTAGTTCGAAGAATAAGACCACCACGGGCCTCATTCAGAGTTTTGCCATCATCGGCAAACATATCTCTTAGAGAGATTAAAAACTGTATAGCATTTCTTGTACCAGCAACACCACCTTCCAACACGGCATCCTCAATATGTGTGAGGTGACGGTCTTTCTCGGCAGCGGACTCGGTGATGAACTGTGATAGTTTAAGCATCAGTAAATCTTTCCAAATGGACCAAACTGAGGACCTTTCTTTTGTGCTACAAAAACCATATCGGTCATCAGATCGTCCCTTTCTTCTTTCTTTAACTTACAAATTTCATAAAGAAAGGTCATTTGCATTAATTTGGAATTGGCTGTGTGTGGTTCATACTTAAATACACTTGCCATATTATCAATAAATTCTTTTGCTGAAGAAATACCTGTTTCTACACCAGCGGCTTTGATAGCGGTATACATCGCTTTTGCTTTCTTTTGATAACCTGCTTGCATAAAATCTTCTAGTGAATGTGGATAATCACCATTATTATTACTGAAATTGATACCATAGTTCTTTAATAAGTTTAGAACCATTGCAATAGGAGATTTACCTAATCTTGCTTTGGCACCTAAACTGGATGTTGGTTCCCATTTAAGATTGTTAAATCCTGAGGTGCTATTTGCTTTGATTTGAAAATTATAAACTACTTTTTGTCCTTTTTCTATAGCATCAACATACACCCTTGAATCTTGAGTTGAAAAAGTATATGCTTTATCACCTTTTTTAGGACGAACAGTAGATGGTTTTAAACCAAGTGGACAAGTCATTCTTGATACGTTAAAATTATAATGTGCTTTATCAACAAATTCATCGCCGTCAACATTCACTTCTTCATATTTTGCTTCTTTACCTGAAATAAGTTTTAATGATATACCAACCACTTTTCTTTGTTTAAAAAATGTTCGTAGAAGAGAATTGAGTTCACCCAGTTCAGTGGCCTTAGAATTTTTGATTTTCTTATCTAGAGCACCAATAACTTGACCTTCATCTTTTATACACCATATATCAGCTGGATCCCAAGTATCTTTCTTAGCAATACCGTATTTCTCTTTAATGAGATTAGAAATATAATCCATGAATCCACCGTCACGATTAAATTCTGTAAATCTAGAACCAGAAAACTCTTCAAGCATAGTTTTGTGTTGTGCATAGTAAGATGCCAACCATTGCTTGTTAATCTCTGGATACAATGCTTTAAGTTCTGGGAATTTTGGATCTTTTTCTATATCATCCGGGGACTTGTATCGCTTGTTATCATTCAAGGCTCGGCGAAATATCCAAGCCGATCCTAACTCTTGCTTTCTTGTAGTATCACCGTCAGGTTGTCCTGATGTTTTTGGATTAGATTTTTTTACCGATGCCATTTCAACCCTATTAGTTTTACTCCATATTTAGTCATAGTTGGTAAGCAGCAGTTCCAGTCGTTTCGGTTGGTTCTTGCGATAGTTGGCCGAGTTAGACCTCATAGTGTAAGTCAATGGAAACTCATTCTGGTTCCATTCAGGAAACCTCTCTTTGACCGACTGGTCGGCATTGTAAGAGATGGCAGTCATAGGCCCGTTTAGATTACAATTCTGTGCGAATAGGTCATGGTCAAACCCCTTATGCATAGCACCTTTCTTACCATACAGATTGGAACTAATCTCATAAGGTGGGTCAAGGTAGATGAATAGGTCGTCATCGGCCGCGCCATCCAATAGTGTTTCATAGGATTGGTTGGTAATCTTCCAGTTCTTAATAATCTTACTATATTCTTTGAGGTCGGCAATACCATTTAAAGTAAAGTTACCTTCACTTGCTGCCTTAGAAAAGGATGAGGACTCGGTAAGACCAGAGAAGGAGCATTTATTCACGATCCAGAAATACATAGCCCTTTCCAAATCTGTATTATCGGTATTATTCACTTCTTCTTTTGCTATTAGAAATAACTCTTTTGCCTTCTCTGGTGTATCATAACGCACCTTAACATAGTTTAGTGCGACAGATAAGGAATCACCATGGTCTCTTAGATAAATCCAAAAGTTATACAAAGGCCAGTATAGGTCATTCACCCATACCGACTCCAGATTATAGTTCTGGCACATCCATAAAGCAACAGAACCACCACCTATAAAAGGTTCTCTATAATGCTTCACTCTATCCTTTGGTGGAAAGTAAGGTGCCATTTTAGTAGTCGCCTTACTTTTACCACCAGGATATCGTAAAGGTGTTTTCAATCTACTCATAATATAATCCTTCAGTTTAGACCAAGAAGATGGCCCAGAAATCATCTGCTAAATTTGGATCAGTCAAATACTCATGTGGCATATAGCAATAACCACCATCACCCCAACCTGTGCCCCAAGAGTTGCGAACAATGAAATGTGTATCATTAGAACCAACTATAACCATACAATGACCACCTACAGTATTCTCATTTGCACCAGGCATAGGAACCATACCAGAGTTTGCTACTTCTCTACTCTCAAAGGAGTCATATAGAGTGCAACCAAACACAATAGGAATACCGTGTGTTAGGACATTTACGATGTTTGCCAACTTTACAGGCACTCTAGAATATTGCTTAATGATACCTTTCTTAGCCTCGGTGTAAACGTTATCATCCGGTTTTACTGTGAACTTATTAGTATCATATGGCCACAAATCTTCTGGTGCGGCACCGATGTTAGCAACAACCTTGATGCCGTCGCGGATTTCAGCACCAGCATCGGAATCAACTGTGCCTTCCATTACACGTTCATTATAGTAAATGAATAATCGTGAAGGAACATAATCATGTCGGCCTTGTGCCTTTAGACCATATTCAACACAGGCACCAACACCATTACCAGTGCAAGAACCTAGTTGGCCTTGGTCATATACAGGTGGCATATGACCTGTGGTGCGCAAATCGATATTGCGTGAAACACCTGGCATAGCCTCTAATTTACAGATATGGTCTCTATGGTCTGGTAGATCAGGTCTCCAACCATACTTTCTCTCGGTCATTTTTATATCCTTTCGTATTTGTAATTACATGCCATACTCACTCTATTTTCATTACTCATGTTTTTATTTACCATATGTATAAGATTTGATCTGAATATAAGTATATTGGATTCTTTAGGTATATAAAAACATGTTTCTGAATTAATATTATTAAATTCTTCAATTGGTAAAGGAAGCATATTATTAAATGAATCAGGTCTTCTAAAAATTATGTTTCCACATTTTTCTGGAGATTTAACATAATACACTAAACTAAAATGACTATGTGAATGTGTATGATATTCTTGATATTCTCCAGGAAAAGCAACATTGATCCATGGTTCATTATCAGCAATTAATTTGAAATTTTTATCAATTTTAAAAGACTTTGCAAATTCTTCAACATGTTCATAGCACACCCTATATAAATCTGAAATTATACTTTCATCTAATATGTTGGTTTTGGAAGAGTTCCAAGTATCACAATTCCAATTTTGTCCTGTTTGTGTATTTTTTCTTAATTCTAATGCCAGATCGTAAATCTTATTATTATAATCATTATCAAAAATTGATGATAAATCTTCTGAGTATATTGGATTTGGAAACCATTCTATAATCATTTCATAACCTCATATTCACCATGTTCATCTGTGGTATAAACAACACCACGAATACCAAACTCTTCTATGGCCCTTTGGCAACCGCAACACGGCTTTGCCAGTCCCCATACAAACTTTTTAGAAAATGATTTTGGTTTCTTTACTCTGGTTATATAGAGGTCGGTCTTAGCCAACTCCTCTACATTTATTTCTTTTAGAGCATTTTTGATTGCGTGGATTTCTGCGTGAAGGAATACGGCGTGTTCGTTCTTACAGAAACGAGCCTGTAAAGGATGGGACTTTCTATGATTAAATCCTACGGACACTATTTTGTTTCCACGCACAATGGCCGCTGCGAAACGGATGTTAGAACCGTCATTTGCCTCGGCAATCTTACAGAGAGTATCCAGTATGTCCTTTTTCACTTTCATAATGTATTATAGCACAAAGAAAGCATTAGGTCAATACTGGGTATTTGTTCTTTATTGTTCCTTTGAGTGTGGTAATGGTGGCGTCATAGTTCTGGCCAACATCTATTCCTTTATAGCGCCATATAATTCTAATCACACCGATTCCTCTAGCATACCATCCGCGCCAGCCTGTGGAAGCACCGCCATTCCAGGACTGGTCGTATTCTATTTCAAGGACATCATTATACTTGGTGCCTGAATGAGTGGTAAGGGAACTATAGAGAGCAGTAAACTTAACTCGTTGGTTACCTATTGTAGGAGCCTCAAACTTTGTTGATGCTACTGGATCAATCTGGCATACGGCGTTAAACTCATCACCAATCTTTTGCGTACCACCCCAAAAGATTTCTTTACCACTATAGAATGATGTGGTGCGATAACTTGTCCACCACTGATAAGAATACTTTGGATATTCGTCGGCAGTTTCTATAATACCACGAGGTGAGAAATAGTCCATATGCCAAGTGGAAGTCCACTTGCTGTCATGGTAATCTTCTTGATAGTAATGTCGGTTGTCGCCAGAGTTCCAGCATATGTATGAGTATGGTAATCCGTCAGCACCTTTACCAAAGTCAAATACGGCCAGTTCACCTACTTTTGGTTGTGGCCAATAATCAGAGAATAGAAACATTATTTATTTCCTAAGGTTGCCTTTAACATCCAGCGGTGTTTGCGGTGTGTAGTAATACGGTCAGCAACAAAGTTCTGCCAACCCCAAGCCTTTTGTTCTCCTGATAGACGATAACATTCATCAAGGCAGGCCAATACAGTTTCGTTGGCGTCGTAGAGATTAGAAAACATTTTATCTGGTTTAGGAATCTGTGCGTCTTCTTTAATCTCGGATAGTTCTACCATACGAGCAAGTGAACCTGGAGCAAAGTTATCCATAGCACGGATCTGTTCAGCAATGTCATCTACGGAATCGTGTAGTTCTTCATAGAGGTCATTTAGAAACTTGTGGTATTGTGGAAAGTCGGAACCGATATAGTTCCAGTGGTATGCGTGTGACTTCATATACATCACGAACACATTACCTAATAATACTTTTGCCTTTTCTACTACTTCATCCATTTCAGGTCTCTTTTACGTTGGTTGTTGTATTTGCTACCACCGTATTTATAACATTGTCAGGAATAGGCACTCCAGCAGGCCAGCAATATGAGTTGATAACTGAACGGGGAAATCTTGCTATTGATACTTGGTCATTCTGGTTTCCACCTAAACCATAGACATACTTAGCATCAAAAGAGACGACAAAGAATACGTGACCGCCACCGTTTCGTTTCTTAGTGGCAATACAACCAACCATTGGTTTGGTTAGTTTCTGTCCATACTTGGCATAACTTAATGCCAATAATGAACCTGTATGAGATAGTCCTGCTTCATCTAATACGGCACCGACAAATGCGGCACACCAAGGTGTTGTATGGTCGTTCTTGATTTCTGGATGGTCTGCTTCAGCAAAGAACTTGACCACTTTTGGATTGGCCTTTGTGCTTGTGCCTTCGTGCAGTCCAATATACTTACTTGCTATTTTCATCCATGGTAGGTCTGTTATGTTCTTCATGTTTTCCCCATTTACCTAGTGGACATTTAGAGTCCATAAAGAGAGTTTTACCTTTCATAAAGCACATACACACCTTACACTGGTACAAAGTTGTCTCCAGTTCCGGGCACTCTTCACAAATCTTTATTCTTTCTGCCGCTACCTTACGGCGTTTTTCACCGATGGTATTTAGTTCCAGCATTAGTAAAAGTCCACAATCTCATCGGCCAGGCCATACTTGATTGCCTCTTTTGGAGTTAGCCAAACATCTTCGGCAGGTAACAGATACTTCTTGATTGTCGCCTCGGTCTGTCCGGTACATTTCTTATAATGCGAGATGATACGGGCACTGGTATTCTCAAACTCTTTTACTGAGGCCATCAGTTCGTGTTCCTTGCCAATGGTACCCCAAGAAAACTGGTGAGAGAGAATAGCAGTATTAGGTGTAATGAAACGCTTGCCCTTAGCACCTGCCATAAAGGTCAATAGACCACAGGAAGCAATCTCGCCCATGCCGTATGTATAGACTGGGATCTTGGAACCCTTCATCGTATCAATGAGGGCAAATGCCGATGCCACATTACCACCTGGTGAGTTGATAATGAACTTCATAAACTTAGGACGGTCTTTGCCATTCATAAGGTTACGAGCAATGATAAAACTCATAGCATCGGATGTGGAACCATTATCAAAGTCGGATGAGAAAATGTAATAGTGATGGTCTTCTAAACTTGGAATATTAGGTGAGTCTTTTTCGTTTTTTTCTACTAACGCCACTTTCATTCTCCATTTTGTAAGAGAAAGGCGGGAATTGCTCCCCGCCTCTATTTATTATCGCTGAATATGTATATGGTTATAATGACCAGGAACCCGCCATAGGACGGTGTAACCAGCCGCTCTAGCATCGGCGGCCAGCTGGTCAAACTTATGAGCATATCCAGAACGTGCTTCTACAACGCCGCGCCCAACGTTCACATCAATGGCTCGGCCAGCGTAATGGGCCCACCCGTGATGGACACGATGGACTCCACCAAATGCGGGATGTTCCGAAACACGGAACCCCTGTCGCTGTAGTTGGTGTCCGTATTCCACCAAGGATGTAGAAGCTGCGGCGAAACCCCAGTTTTCTTCCTGCTCCTCGTGGAACTGGCGGACCTGTCTCTTGTTCTTATAACGTGGTTGAGGTGAGACACTCCAATTTTCTCCGCCAAATACGCTGGCGAGTGGATCGGATTCCTCTTGCACGGATTGGTCTGAATATTGACTATGTTTGCCGTAATGGACTCTGGCTTCTGCCATGCCGCATACCGCAAACATAACAGATGCCGCCATGGCGGCTAGAATAATCTTCTTCATTGGTATTTCCTTCCTTTTATCCATCCAAAACCTAAGGTTAGCCTTTGGACTTCACCCCATTGATTTGGGGATGCTTTTACAGTTGGTGAAATGGTATCTCTTCATAATACCACCACGACCAACTAATCCACAAACAGGACAACACATTTCTTTTCTTGGTTTACACATCTTTTCTTTTATTTCCGGACAACTCAATCGTGCGCTTACCGATATACTAATCTTTTGTTTGTGTGTATCTGTTTTAGGATCCTTATTTCTAATAATATTTTTATTTTTTCCTTTTGATATAGATTTTCTTATAGAAATACTTATCTTTGCTTTTGTTTCTTCTGTTCTTTTTACACCTTTTTGAGAAGGCGGTATATATCCTAGTGACTTCATAGTAGCACTAATCTTTTGTTTTGTCTCCTCCGACTTTGGTTTAGATAGCAATAACTTAGTTTCATCCGTATGATTTTTTCCCTCAAATCCGCTCCTATTAGAAAATAAAGGAATAAAGTTGTTTTGGGGAGATGAATCGGAAGAAGGTATATATTCTACACCTAAGGTGTCTGATAAAGACTTATAAATATCCATTGCTGGTGCTCCAGAAAAGCATTAGAGTAGGTGGGACGGCCATCCGCGACCTACAGTAATAGTTAAGTGCCACCGGCCAGTACCTTCGTGGTCAGGTGGCTACCACATTCCGAAGAATATGGAATATCTATTTAGGCACCTAGATACCTTTTTCTTTATTTAATTGTGCCTCAAATACTTTATATAAACCTGTTACTGTATCAGAATTATAAACAACATCACTCATCATAGCAATAAGGCAAGTCATCTCACTTTTAGGTGGATTGGTGGTGACAGCAATAGAAGTACCTGAAATCCAAATGGTCTCTACCACACCTTCCTTGTTAGTCATGTTGAGTAAAGAGAAGAACTTGGAGTCTTCCATTAACTTCAGAACGCTTTCTCTCTTGTCACAGATAGGTAGTTCTTCCTTTTTAGGTTGAGACTTAGCCTGTGCCGAGAAAGAGGCAAGTATGGCGGCAAGCGTGATTAACTTTTTCATTTTTTCATTCCTCATCATATTTCATGTGAACACAATTACTATAACTTACCAATGGTAAATTGGACCGGCCAGTTGCATGTTTATATAGTACCTTTTTGATAGGTTCAGTTACCAACCCAGCAAATCCATCTGGTATACGAATACCTTCTATAAGGTTATATTCATATAACTTGAACGTCTTGATATACTCTCGTTTGGCCATCTCTTCATCTGTGGCATCAATAATCATAATTGCCTGTAGATGACCTTCTTTATTTTCTACATTAGTGGTGATTGTATAATAGCACATTGTTTACCTCTTACCAACCGAAATCATCTTCCTCAATAACCGTAGCACCAGGACTATTCTTAATAATTACATTCTTACGGACTGGACGCTGTGGAGCATAACCATATGCAGGAGCAACAGGAACAGCATAACCGTATCCATAACCATAAGGAGCAGCAAGGGCACCACCAATGATACCACCTACAAGGCCAGCGCCGAGCATAGCAGCACCATAACCGCCGCCGTAACCCCATCCGCCATATCCCCATCCACCCCAACCGCCGTAACCATAACCCCAGGCCTTAGCGGGAGAAGCAGCAGCAAAACTAATTCCGATAGCAGCAACAATTGCGATAATTTGCTTTTTCATTTCCATAACCTTTCATGAGTTATACTATATCCTACACTAAGGAACAAATCTTGTCAACTAGTTTATGAAATCCTTGAATGATTTTCTATCTTCTCGGATTATCGTTTTACATTCTTTTCCGTTATCAACTACTTTGATACAGGAAAAATGTTTAATCCTTCCATTATATATTTTTTCAATTGGTTCATTATCTAGCATCTTTATATGGAGTTTTTGATGGGAAACCTTTAGATGCATTTTAGTTTGTATAGGGCGTATGATTGCTATGTCTTCAGATGGAACTAATGCCCACTGGAAAATGGTTCTCATTTGCCTTGGTTTGTTTTCAACACGGAACGGGTTCATTTGCAAGTCATCTATCTGCCACTCGGCAAGAGCATCTAACATTTCTTCCGGTGAATTGGCTTTTACCATAACCTTTTCTGTTAGTCTCTTCCTAATCTCGCTGGACTTTCTCCATACGTCCTGCTTCTCATCAATACCATACTGAAATCCTGCCCATGGTAATCGGACACCATGATTGGTTCTAACAACGATTTCTGTGGTGGGGATTACACGAACAACGGACTTGTATTCACCGGTGCCATCATCTTCTCTGGTAGCCTCAATCAATACTAATTTTTTTGGAGTTGCTACAAAGATGAAACCAGTCATTTTCTGGTCAATTAGGTATTTGACGGCATCCATTTGTTCCATATGGAGTGCTTTGTAGATATCATCACCGTCTTTTTTATTTGTCTCTTGAGTAAGGACCGGAGTTAAACTAGTTGTCATTATAACCAAACCATCGTGGTTCATACCTTCTTGGTATGAGATGTCATGATCAAACATAACTAGAATTTCTCCGACCTTAGTTTTTTGCTCGTCTTTGAATGATACGTGGGAGACATAATCTTGATCTCTATTCTTGGCTAAAACCCAACCTGTATCTTTAAAATATTTTGCGGCGATGATACACATTTTAACCCTAGAGATTTAGATTATATCTTATTTAGTATCCTCTTTATTAGGCACTACCGCGTATCCAGGATAATAGAAGTTTGAGGTGTGATGGTTTGATGCTACATGTGCACCGCGAAGACCACCCTTTAGTTCTGAACCACCGAATACGGAAGCACCAGCGGCATATCCGTAGTTTTGGTATGTGTCTTTGTTATATTCGCCAGCATCGGCAGCGACGGCCTGGTTGGCGAAATAGAATAGTGCGATAAGAGAAATAACCTTATTCATTTCTTTTCCTTTCCTAGTTTCCTAAAGTTAGCGAAACAATGCTGCAATGCAACATACACTAGTATATAGGCACCAGGAAGGTTTGTCAAGTAATTTTTATCCACTCTCTTTCTTGGAAAGGTTCTGTCATCAATGTATGACTAGGAAAACTAACCGATAATCTTTTAGTTAAGGACTTGACTTCATGGTAATAATGAGCAGGAGCATAGCAAATATCACCTGGTTTCATTACTATTTCAAATAGTGGTTCTTCTTCTAAGTCTTTTACATTTTTCTTTTCATCATCATAACATTTCACATCCCACATTCTTACATTCGATTTACCTTCAACCTGAACTATTAAATTGTGCGCCAAATCAAAATGTATTCCGAATCCTACATTTTGTTGGTCGGTCAAATCAAAGTATATATGAGCATCTGTAGGTAAATTTGTTATTGATTCCAATTCACCACATATAGTATTAATTGTTTCATTTACCCTTGAAGAGTCCATAATATGACAAAGGTATTTTTTGGTTATTCTTTGTATGATGGATGGTGGAAAAGCATTAATATCCGATATCCATGCTTGGCTAGGCCATTCATATCCATCACCTTCTTCAAAAAATACCTTAAATCTACTCTGTGTATTTGAAGGTCTGAAATTGAATGAATTTTCTAAATCTTTCCATGAGAAAATACCTTTAATAGCATTTCTCTCATAAAAAGGTTCTAATTTTGCTATTCTGTCTTTTAGTAGTTCAAGCATCTGTATATGGTCCAAAATCAGCAGGATGTCCTATATGCCAAAAATGATCGTATATCAACCAATATCTTGGTGGATTATATAGATCAGTAATTTCTTTATTTTTTGAGAACTTATCATTAATTAAATTTTTTATCACATAAAATGCGTTAGCACCAGTTATGCTAGTACCAACTAACTCATATCCTTTTTGATCAGCAACTTCTGTAATTGCCTTGAGACTTGATCCCATATAATCGGTTCCAGACCATATATAATTAGGATCATAAACAGGTTTTCTTGAAATATGTGCTGGCCATTTGGCATTATATTCAATACAAATAACTTTTGGTTTAATTTCTAAGGATTCTAAAAGATAAATATCCATACCATCAATATCAATGGATAAAAAATCTAAATCTTTAATTCCAGCATTTTTAAAAATCTCATTGATATTTTCTTTTGTAATCTTACCTATACCAAGGCCTAATTCTTTTATAGATGAAAATTTTGATTGTATTTGTTTTGCATAATCTTCATTGGCCTCAAACCAGAAACCTTTCCAACCTTGGTGTAATAGTAAAAGAGTATTACATTCTAAACCATTTTCCACACCTATTTCTACAAAAGTTCCTTTTTCAATACCTAAACGATGAAAGATGGTATCAATAATACCATCCTCATCTCCTTGACTATAAACTTTCCAACCATAAATCTCCAATCGTTTGTGATCTACATTTAAAAGTTGCTCTTTTATATTATTAATCTCTTTTCTAGCAAGGTATCCATTATTTCTTTGTAGGTATGAATTATCAAATGCCATTAGTTCAATCTCTCTACCGTTACCGTCGATGTCGATCCCATATGGATAGCCCTAGCAGCACCGTAAGACAAATCAAGATGACGACCTCGAACGAATGGACCTCTGTCATTGACGGTAACATTTACGCAACCTCTATGGCAGACACGGAGAACCGTGCCAAATGGAAGTGTTTTGTGGGCAGCGGTGTGTCCGTGAGGATTGAAAACTGCTCCCGAGGCCGTATGTCTGGAAAGTCTTTCACCATGCCCGTAGTAAGAAGCAACCATTTTGCTACCAGAATGATGGTCACCATAAGAAGCATTACTGATATTAAAATCATCGTTGCTTTGAACTGCTCTCGCACGTTTACCTCTCTTCACTTGTGATTGTGGTTGTTCGCCGAAGATACCACCAAAAAAATCTCCTACTGGATCTGCCATAGCAGGAGTGGTGAATAGAAATGCGGCGATCATTAGATATTTTCTCATATTATTTTCCTTTTATTACATACCAAATTGTGCTTTGACTGCGGCCACGGCGGCATCAAATGCTCTTCCAAGAACATCATCAGTCAGATGAATATCATGGACACCATCCGCTCTTAGAACTTCTTTAATTGCAGCAATAGCATTTGCTTTTGTTTCATCAGAAATCTCAAACATATTTTTTCTCCTATTGGCTTGATAACATATTGATATCGCTAGCGATAAATCCAATGACAATAGTAATTGCAAAGAATATCGCCATTCGGAAATATGCTTGTCGTTTTAGTTGGTTTTTATCCATTAATTTGCTCTTTTCTTTTGTTCTTTACTAACATAGTTTGATGTATTTAAATAATCTGACATACTTTCACCATTTTCAACATCAGTATCAAAAAGTTCTTGAAGGAACCATTCGATGATTAGTAATTCATCATTATTAAACTGACCGCAATTTCTAAAAGAATTAAAAGTTTCTATTGCATATTTTAGTGTGGCAGAATCATTCATTATGAAAACTCCGCTGCAAAAGCATCATTGATATTGGTGGGAACTTTGACCATCATAAAAGATGGAGTATGTCCAGCAAAGGCGCCTCCACGTTCCAAGAATATACACAAGGCCTCGGCATCATCCTCAAAGAAAAACTCGGCAACAATTTGATCAGTTGATATCTCATGGACATACCACAATAGGTTATCATCTTCATCAAAATCTGGATAGTATTTGTATAGTTGCTTCATACTTTCAATCCTTTGAACTTGTTCTTACCACCATCAAACTGTCTAGGAATAGGTTTCACTTCTTCCTGTCCTGAGTCCACAATGTCTTGGGCCGATTGTTCTACATCATACAACTTCATCTTGCTTTTGTCAATACCAATCACAAATCTTTTATTCTGTGATGGATCATTATAACGGTTCTTCAACTGTTTTACCTGAACCTGTTTCAACTGTTCCATAGTTTCGTTTGTAATGAGTGCCAAGAACAAATCGGCAGTAGCAGGCAAACCAAAGGACTCGGAAGTATCGGTCATATCTGGATCAGAACTGTTATAACCACCTCTGGTAAGCTGTGTAGCAGACCAAACAGGAACATTAAACTCAACTGCCAGACCTCTTAGTTCTTCGGCAATGGCCTTGATATATGTATAACTATTTGCCACACCTGGTTTGATACGGGAACTTGAACAGATGTTAAGATAGTCAATCATAATGGCATCTGGAACAAAGTTCTTTTTCAGGTGTAGTTCATTTAGCAAAGACCTGAAATGTGTGGCAGATGCCGAGGAAGTTGGATACTCTTTTACAATAAGCTTGCCGTTTGTCTTTGCTTTCAGTTTATCAAGTCGTGATTTGTAGATATCTCTTGGTAGAACCATCAGGTCATCAAAGGTGATGTTCAGAAGATTGGCATCTATTCTCTTTGATACTTCCTCTTCTGCTAACTCCAAGGTAATATAGAGAACATTTTTTCCTTGATTAAGGTAGCTGCTAGTAAGATGGCAAAGGAACAAAGACTTGCCAACGCCCACACCGGCCATAACCACATTAAGAGTTTTTCTAGGTACCCCGTTTTTAGTGATCTTGTTAAAGAAGTCGAGGTCAAATGCCAACTTTTCTTGAACACGGTGATAATACTCATAGCGATCCTCAAACTGTTCCAAATAATCGTGGCCAACATTCGGGTCAAAAGAAATGGATAGAGCATCGGATAAAAGACCGGGTATAGCACCCTTCTCTAGTTTATGTTTGCCGTTCATTATTTCTAGTGATGATGTTATGGCATTGTATATAGCGGCCGTTTGGCAGAAGTCTTCTGTGGAATCCACCAGCCACTGAAAGTTAGTTTCTGATTTGTCTTCCTTAAACTCGTTTATTGTATTCTGAATATGTTTAATAGTATCATCAGTTGAACCTCTAACATTATCAATCTCAATAGATAGGGATTCATATGTTGGTGAATGATTATACTTATCCACAAAGTTTTTAACCTCATCAAAAAGTAATCTGTCTTCATTTGACTTGAAGTATTCAGACTTTATGAAAGGTAAAACTTTTCTAAGGAAGTTAGAATCGGTAATCAGGTTTTTTATAATAATCTTTTCAATACTTTTCATCTTTCACCTTAGATTTACAGTTATCAAAATGGAATCTTTTCATATTAGCGATTCCTCCACTAAGGCCACAATGAGGACATTTTACAACCTTTTGAGGGCCTAAGGCAACACCTTTTTTCAATAAACTTAGTTTAGGGTTTGGGCCGGTCTTTTTACCCTTATAAGACATAATCATACCTTTATTCCACGCAGGTTTACCTTTTTTACCCTTGGATATTGCTTCGCCTCTTTTCTTTAATGTTTCTTCAGATGGTTTATATCCTGAGGTTCCTTCACCACCGTCTGTTAGATTTTTTAGAATACCAGTTCCTAAATCTTGTCTTCCATACCAACGAATATAGAACCTCTCTAATGCTAAGGCACCAATCTCTGTGAGATTTGATTCCATAATCACTATTTTAGTTCTATCTTTTGGAACCGAAACATTATGATATGTTCTACGCCAAGCACGGTGTAGTTTTCCTTTACCAATATAATATGGTGTATTATCGGATTTTCTTAGATACGCATAAACATAATAACCGGTAGGATAAATAGACATGCTGATACTCCCAAACAGTATTAGAGTAGGCAGGTGTTGGTAGCACCGTGGCCTACAATCTATTTAGGATTCCTCTTCTTTCATCTCACTAGCACCTTCCACTTCTGACGCATCTAGCAATAAGGAGTTTAAAATAAGCCCTAATGCCGTGTTAAACTTTTCATTCTTTCTTAGTGTCATCATAGACAAGTCATTGGTCTTGAGGATTTCATAGTCATAACCAATCCGAGGAACATTATCCTCGTCCATTCTAAACTTGACATAGGTATAACGATAGCACACTCCCGCGAACGGGTCAACCATTAATTCAATAGGAACTGTTGAACCATCTTCTTTTGGGTTGAACAAATCATCTCTAAATTTATAATCAATACCCGCTTCCATACCCGCTTCCATTTATTGTTCCTCTTTTAATTTGATCATATTTGTGTTCTTTGTATAAACCATTAGCATCTACAAAATGTAAAAAAACTTGTGCTTGCCAATCGCCTTCAACAAATTTATCTCTACCGTGTCCTAATTCCATACCTTTATATAAAATACCATCTCCAATTCCTATAGTAATTTTTTCCAATCTTTCTCTTACATAAGATGTGATTTCTATTTTTTCACCTTCATATAATGACCCATCATTAGTATAATTTGTTAATTTTTTAGTTTCTTTTTTGGGTAAAATAATGAGTGGCCATATTGAATCTCCTCCATATCCTAATGTCATAGTCACTGAAATTTCACACGCATTTCTATCAACATGTAGTTGCATTATATCACTTCTATGATAAATTCTGCTATATGTATATGTTGGGAAAAGTTTAACATCTATTAATTTTTCAATAACAGGTTGCACTTTTGATAATAGATAATCAAGTTGCCTATCCGGAAAAGAACAACTAAAATTCATACCATCATGAATACTTTCACCATTTTCTTTTGCGATAAAAAGTTTTAGTAATGCTTCTTTACATTCATTTTCACTTAACAATTGGCCGAGATATAAACATCCATATTCTTCAAATATTTTTCTATATTCAGTCATCTCTGACCTCATCAGTAGCATTTGTTTTACCATACATAAACTCACCTTGACAGGCCTCATCAATCTTTTGTAGAAGGTCTGTGGTAAAATACTTTTCTGGGTTCTTCTTTACCTGACTTTCAAATGCCTTTGTTCCGTCTGGGAACTCATACTTGTTTGATACCTTTTTAACAAGGCCAAACTTATCGGCAAGGTCAAGGAGACCATAGTAAGGATCTAAACCTGAGGAATAGTTCAACCAGGTTTCTACTCTCTTGTCTTCCACGGTCATACGAGACTTCTTGAGGTGTGCGGTGATAACAGCACCGGTACGACCACCATCGTCGTCCAATGCTTTATCCTTCTTCTTAGATAGAAAGATGATAGTTGATGCCGCATATTCAAGGCCAGAACCACCACCCATCTTCTTCACAGGTACATAGGAACCGACCACATCATAAACGTGGTTAGTAACAATCAAAGGCACCTTGGCCTTACCTAACTTGAGAGTAAGGACACGGAAAGCACCACGCACCAGTTGGGCACGGGTCATATCACGGGTGTCCTTACCATCAGCAATGTCAGTCATTTCTTTATCTGTAGAAAGATTACCAAGGCTATCAAGGACGAATAACATTGGTGGTCGCTCACCTTTTTGTTCTAGATACCGATCTAGAATTTTGACCGCTTGCGTCCTGAACTCCTGGACCGTAGCAACTGGTACAATTGCCATACGCTTAGTGTCAATTCCGCGGCCTGCAAGAAAATCTTTAGAGACTGCGGATTCGGATTCAAAGTAGAATACAAATCCATTTGAATGATCTTCTAAGAACTGGTAACATACGTTGAGTGCATAAAAAGTTTTACCAACAGATGGTTCACCGGCAAATGCTGTTACTTTGTTTTGTGGAAGCCCACCGAAGATAGAACCTGATAATAAGGCATTCATTGCATATGAACCAGTGCCTATAAATCCTGAAACATCTCCTGCCTCAATACCGTTTTCGGCAATAGAGGCATATTCGTTGTTGGTTTCTTCCAACAACTTTTGAAAAATATCAGACATAAGTTTCTCCTTATAATAGATTAGGCATTCTCGCCTAATGCATCTTTATCTAAGTTATTACGTTGTTTGTAAAAGTGAATATACCAATCTTGCAAATCTTTGAATCTACCTGATTCCCAAGTTCCCATATTCTTTATGTTACCTTCAATATAATCTTTACCCCAAATATTAGTAAGCATATGTTTTGTTTTATGTGTATCACAATATGTATTACAAGATGGATTATACTGATCTTTTGACAAAATGGCAACCGGTCTATGATACCTTAATGTAAATCTAGACATCATATAGCATGAAGTTGTGTCTTTGACATAGAAACTTTGGTCTAAGGTTTTTCCTTTTTCTACATCAGGTACATCTGGATAATTATAAAAAGTTCTTACAATTTCATCCATCAGATCGATCCAATAAAGATCACCAGGTGACGATGCCATCATACAGTTTTGTATAAACTCATCAGGCATACAAGATTCTAATACAACAAAATCTTGATTCTTTATATCATTATAAAAGTTTTTATAACAATACATATCAAGGTCGTGATATATACCACCATACTTGTGCATTAAACAATATTCGGCAAAGTCTATGCGCATAATATGAAATGGTAATGATTGATAAAATTCCCAATATTTTGAATAATATTGTCTCACTTGTTGATCCAACTGTTCATCATTCCATAATATATGAGTAAATTTATCTTCTGTAAATTTATTTTTCCAAGACTTCATACAATGATTCCATACAGGATGCCATTTAGATTTATCTGTAGGTCCTGTAGAATGTATTATATTAGGTATCATGCCACTTCCTTGAAGTATTTCTGTAACTCTGGTGATAACTTCTCTAATAGATGACCGCCAATACCAACTCTTACAATGTTGGCCAACTCTATAATGTTATTGGTATCTATTGTAGTATCAGGTGTGAACTCATACAAACGGGCAGGGGAATGTTTGTGGTGTTTGTCTTGTTTCTTGGTCATTTATAATACCAGTCCTTATAATTAGATGATTCTATTCTATACTTTATCGCTTGTTTTGTCAAGTCGTATTTTATGGAAGCTTCATATAATGTTTTATATAAAGTTCCTTCAGCATAAAAAGGTCTTCCATATTTTTCTTTAGATTTTCTAGACTTAATTTTATCCTCTTCTGTATATCTATATCCATATCTTGGATTATTTTCGGGTGTAGCAAGTCTTTCTTTTGCCTTATCTGATAATATTTTCCTAACTTCTTTTGTGTGTGTTCTATTATAGAAAGGATTGTTTTCTCCTGTGTTATTTCTAATTATCTTTTCTCTTATTTCTTCAACATAATATCGTTGGCCGTCTTTTTCTCTATAGTTTATATTATATCCATTTTCTGATAGGAATGAACGATTGATTTTTATTAAATTTCCTTCATTTATTTCCGCATCATTGAATTTATCATATTCTTTTTGTTCTATCAAAGACAACACAAAACTATCTTTTCCATATTTACGAATGGCATTCATCAGTGGCATAAAGTAGTCGTTTCGTATATCATGTTCTGATAAAGCATATTTGATATGTTCCTCAAATCTTATTTTTACATCTCTCTTGGACATTCCTATATACTTTTTATTATTTTTGATATTAGTTATACAATAGAAGTTATAAAGCATTTGACCACCTCCATACCATTATATAGTATTTTGAGGTATTGAAGTCAATAATCAAGTGAAGAAATCTTCAAGAGAAGAAGTTTTTTCATCTTTCCATCCAATTGAGTTCAAAATTAGTTTTAATGGATCCAGAAAAGACTTAACAAATTGGGTTTCATAATCAATATATTGGTCTAACCGAAACTCTTCTGGAATTCCACCTTGTGGAAAACTAATAACATTGGACTGAATGGTATTAGGTTCTTTTAGGAATATAAACTTCAATTTCTCACCATTATTAATCAATGGATACTTAGTATCAAGCTTATTACTATATAGAAAGTGATTATATACGAGAGCACCACGGACATGAATAGGGGTGCCGCTTCCATAGATAGTTTTTTTATCAGCATATTTAGTAAGACCATTGAGTCCTCTAGGAAATGATATATCACCGATAGGCTGTTTTTTAAACTCACAACGGACTTCTTTAATAAACTCTTGAACGGCCGATTCATCCTTATCAAAAATAACATCAACAACTTCCTTTAATTTTTCACGACAATATGATGGAGTAGAACTTTTCACAAGTTCCAAACCCATACTTTTCTTCTTTGGTTTCTCGTATTGAACACCTTCATTGTTCCATACACTGAGAATGTATCGTTTCTTGGCAGTCCATATGGCCTTATCACATAGACCTTCTCGCTTCATAAAGATTTTTTGTTGAAATACATTAGTATAGTCACCAAGGTCTCCACAAGCGGTATCAATAACAGGTTGAATTTTACTCTCACATACTTTATCAAGGAAGGAGATGACTCTTGCCGTATCACCAGTGCCGAGGTCTTCACCAATAGTCTTGCCCACAAGCGGACCAAGGCGTAGGTAAACCGAGTCTGTATCAAGCGCAATGACATAATCCTCTCCTGTTGTCTTTAGTATTTTATTGAGATACTGGTTAAGTGTTCTTTCGATCCACCGTATGCTGAGTTGGCCAGTCGTCGTGACCGCAATCGCGTTACGTAAATCAAAAAACCTGAAAAACTTGGAGCCAAGCGCACCATAGAGGGAGTTGAGTGATACTTTTTTAGAGAGTTGAAGATTGTTATACTTGGCGATTTTGTTTTTAAGTTCTTTCTTTTTCTCAGGGTCTTTTTCATTTTCATAGGCCGCTTCGGCATCTAACATCTCCTTCTTATACTTCTTACGATCAGCAAACATCTTCTCAACCATCTCTGGCATGAATCCTTGCTTGTCACGGCGATAGAACTGACCATTGGCAGTTAGACATACGTTATCATCCAAGAGAGAACTTGTGTCAATCTTTCTGGCAAGTAAGGCATCCACACTAATACCAGAAGCAATGATAGAACGCATCCTGTCAGTATAGGCATCAGGTTCCACAATAGTCTCTGGGCTGATGTTGCTGCCCATGATGACAGATGGGTACTCAGAATTAACGTCGAAACTTGCAACCCAATTATGAAAACCGATAATAGGATCCTTAACATAAGCACCAACATAAGCAGCCTCCTTTTCATGCCGTTCAATAGGTGGTACAACCTTGTTCTGTGCCTTTAGATGATGGAAACAGATAACGTCCCACATACGGACTTGTGCGAATACGTCCTCAAAGTTACACTTGTTATCATAGGACAAAGTTAAGGCCAATTCAATCAACTTGTTCTTATCATCAATACGGTCAACAAGGTCAACGTCTTTGATATTATAATCGATGAACTTTTGAAAGTCTTCTTTATAAAGATTGTGTAAAGAACCATACTCTTCATAGGATAATTTTCGCTCACCAAGTTCTTCATGACCAATATTATCCAACTTATAGGACTCTTGTGACTTACCGTTCTTAGCATATCTTTGGTAAAGGTCTAGTAAGTCTAGTGTTGCAATACCAAGGATTGAGTATGACTTGATCTTACGGTTCATACCGAGATCAACCATCTTATCGTTGATCACACCCCACGGAGATAGTTTCTTGGCCTCGTTCTCACCCATTAGTTTGCGAATACGATTAACCAAGTATGGTATATCGAAGTTCTGGACGTTCCAGCCTGTGATTACATCTGGATATTCCGATTGCCACCAACCAAGAAACTTACGAATAAGATCAAACTCATCCACACATTTGAAGTATGTCACATCATCACGGGTGTTGTTATACGCACCACAACCAAAGGTGGTGAACTGACCATCCATCTTGACCGTGATAGCAGTCAAAGGACCAAGAGCATGTTCTGGTTCAGGGAATCCACCACCGTCAGGTTCACCAACCTCAATATCGATATTGGCCACTTTGATAAGGGACATGTCCCAATCAACTGTGCCTTTGAACTCATCGGCAATAAAGCAATACTGATAACGAGTGTTGCCGTATACCTTAAAGTTCTCCACATTATCATACTGTGAAACAAAATCACGGGCGTCACGGATCGTACCTGGTTTTACTTTGCCCAAGTATTCGCCATAGATTGTGGTGTATTTGGTCGGTGTGTTGGAAGGCACGAAAAGAGACGGATGATACTCGACTTTATGTCTCACCCGCCTCTCATTCTCAACGCCTCGGTATAGGATACGACCGCCCCATACCTCAACATTAGTATAAAATTTGTTCATTAAGGAGTCAAAATCTTTGAGTTAGGAACAACAAGACCACCAAACATTCCGTTATATTGATTAACGAACTCATTGATAGGCTTGACCATATTTATAACATGTTCGTGTTTAAATGTCAAGACCTTTTCATCTGTCCATTGTGTATAAGGTGCAAATCCTACAGAAGGATTGGAAGGATCTGCTTTGCTAGGAACTACAACAATACGGATTGGATTTTCAATTTCAATCTCTTTGTCATCATCAGAAATAACTTTTCCAATAATTTCTTCACCTGTGATAAGGCGTAAAATCTGTAAGTTTGCCATTAGTCAACAATCTCCATTAGGTAGTCATAAACCCCAAGTGTGACCCACTTGAAAGGTGTAGTAGCGGCACGATTGCCGTATTCGTTAATAAATGTATAAGAGTTGTCCTCATCGGCAATCTTACCAATACGTTCCCACTTTCCGTCATAGGCCCGCTGCTTGAATTCCGTCTCATAAATCGTCATATCTTTTTCATAGAATTGCATGTCAATCTCCTCAGCTCCATAGGCCACGATAATACTTACCAAACAATCTTAATCCATTGTTTATTCTGTCATTATACTCTTTTATACCATCTCTGTCAACCCAATAATCAGGATTAGTTTGTTTTATTTGAGGTTGCTGATAGTAGTTACCGTCATCATCTAACCAGGTATCTCCATAGATAGGTATTCCGTGAACAAACTGGTCTTCCCAGGAATCATCAGTTAGGTTTTCAAAGGCGAAGATCATTTCCTTCAACACCCATTCCCACTTGTAATGAATCCATCTGTCATTGGTTTCATAATCGTCCGGACCTTTGCTAAAGGTGTGACGCATGTGTGAAGGAAGATCCTCATCATCAACCATGGTAGAACCGTGTTTGGTTTCTTTGAGTTGTTTGAGCATAGGAAGGATAATGAGTGCAAGTGTATTGTCCATACTCCAAGTATCATACTTGTCAATACGGACTTTTATATCACGGTCTTGTTTGGAGTAAAACCATTCACACAGATTACCAACCCAAGTATTGGCAAGAAACTCACCAACCTTGTCATGTGTATCTTCACTAACAAATGGGATTAGTTGTGCGATTTGATATGGACCCCACCAGGTTTTATACGGGCCTATTTTGACTTTCATAATGACTCCTCACAAGATCAATAATGTTGTTGGCGCAGGAACCACACACAGGACCACAATCAAGGTCCTTTAGTATGGTTCCCACACTCGGTTTGGTTTCTCTGCCCTTGAGATATTCTTTCACTCTTTCATCAGTCAGGACATTACAAGAGCAAATGATCATGTTACTTTACGTAACGTCCCTTGATTTCAATAACCTGGCCATTAATTGTAACAGTAGGAACAGCACTACGATAAGCAGATTTCTTTGAGATAGCATCACAAATTACTTGAGCGATCTGTGAACCTGTAGCAACTGCTGGATTAGCGGTGATGATTGAAGCAATTGTGGTTGCTGCTGGCAAGAATCCACAAGCACTCTGAACAATAGCCTGAACATCAGCAATGGTTGTCACCACTGTTGGTGATGTAGTACCGGTTGAAGAACAACCAGCAACGGATAGACCGAGAAATCCTGCGGTCACTAGAGCAATAATCTTTTTCATAAAATCCTCATTTCTTCTTAGGTGTTGGTTTAGGTGTTGGTTTAACTGTTGATGGATTAGGTGCTGGCACTGGTTTTGGTGGATCTGTGTATAGTGCCTGTTGAACTGTGGTGGCCTGTGTGATGACACGCATAATTGCCATAAGAATAGCAGACGCGAGTGCTACCCAACCAGCCTTAGGATCATTTAGAAAACCATTCCAATCATATTGGGCAAGAACGCCAAATACTGCGATTAGTGTAGCAACAATGTATGTTTTATAACCATTAAGCATAATTATCTCCTTCATATAATGCCAAAGGGCACTGCTATTTAGGATAATTGGAGCGGAGAGTGGGAGTCGAACACCACATTCTGAGGGGGACCTCAGGTAATAACCATTATACGATCTCCGCATTATTGAGTGATACTGCCGACCTGCGTAACGCAGATCCCGGGATGAACATCCAAAATAGTAAACAGTATCACTCAATTCTTGCACTTGTCTGGGCGACAAACCTATTTATTGTATCTGGTAGATAGCAGTTCCACAAGAAGGCTTAATAACAGGACTTCTTTCCCATGGACGCAACCAACCATAATGCCATGTTCCTCCTACACAATACATTCCACGGTGAACTGGCACCGACCAATCTCCTTGAAAAGGAGGATCTTGAACTGGATTATAGTATGTACCGTAAGGATTGGCAATAGCTGCCGTAGAAAAAAGAGCAGCAACAATGATTAGGAACTTCCTCATATTAGAATACACCCAAGAACTTCTTACCGCGTGGCTCAATATCAACCTGGATATCACCACCATCGTTATCAACATCAACATCCATACCTGGAGGAGCAGTAACAACCAAACCGTGTGGTGTAAGTTGTGCAGCAGGTGCTAAAACACCCTTGCTCTTTGTTGCGCCAGGAACAGCGACCGTCTTGCCATTGTGTGTCTCATCCTGAAATGCGGATGCTGAAACTGTAAGGCCGAGAACAATTGCTGCTGTTAGAAAAAACTTATTCATTACTATCACCTTTCTATGCTAAACCTGTGCCATCATGTTCAATGACATCAGGCAATTTAATGGAACCGTCAGCATGACGTTCCTTCTTTTTGCGGTCAATACCGACAAAGTTATCTGGATGCTTTAGTATAAGAGCAAGAAACTTTACAAACTCTGCTAACTCTTCCTTGTTATACTTTGCACCAAGTTTTCCATCTTCCCTTAGATATGCTGTAAGTAAGCAGTAAGCCTCATTTACGGCAGGGTATGATACTTTTTCATCTACAACCATTTTCTATCCTAACATTTAAAATAAACGGTGGCGTCTTTCCACTCACCCATAATAGGGACCTGTGCTTGAGCCGATTTCAAATGACAAACTTTAGGTTCAATCTTAACTTCGTGCTTTTCACATTCACCTGTATGAAGGCAAATAGAAATAACAGCGGCAACTAACTCTTTCATATTACTTTCCTTATAATAAGAATAGTAAACCTACATAAAGAAGACCTACTATTACTCCGATTATAGTCGGCCAGAGAGGTTTACTCTCCTTGAGACTGGGAGACGGCTCGGTGATAGTATCGCTCAAAGATACTAAGTCTGTCCTCTTCCGAGTAGCAGTCGGGAATTGGATAACCTTTGACTTTTTCCCAGACATATTCAGCCATCTCCAATGTAAATTGTTTATCTTTATCCTCAGAGGATTGCGTAGAGTCCAACGGCAACTCCTAAAGTAAATGGTATCATATTGCTGATTAGAACAACACCAAGAGCTGTAATAAACAATCCTGTCCGTGTCTCTTCCTGTTCATCTGTCTCTTCGTGTTCCACTACATTAGCATAAACCATACCCTTGATGAAGGTATTTACAAATACGCTGATGGCGATAGAAGAGATTATTAGTAGTGCCAGAAACATTCATTTCTCCTGTTTTATATTGTGATACCAGTTGGAACACACTCTCACTTGTTTATCAGTTATCTCACCATTACATACCGGTCTAATATGTGGTATGAACCACCTACTATCGGCAATATCTAAAACTCCATACAGGAATAGAAAAATGATACCGAATACTAATGGATCGGAGTCGTGCCACTTTCGTAGCATCAAAACCAACGCATGTAGATGACAACATGTTTCAGTATGACGACCGTAAGGCCCCAACAAAGAAACAAAGTTACTGCCAGTTTTATTCTTTCATCTAACATAGTTCTATTTAGTATAGCGTTCCTGCTTGATGGTCGTTTCCACATGTTGAGAGCGGACGGCCTCAAGGAACAGGATAAATGATAGTTGTCCGAGAATGATGAACCCGAACAACCAACATAGGATTACAGTAAGTTTTTTCATTCTTCACCTTTATAGATATACATCTTCTTTCGTTCGTCAGAAAGTTCTATTAGATAGTCATTCTCTTTATCAAAGATTTCTAGATACTCTTCCTTGGATATTTCACGATAAGAAAAGATATCCTCACCAACATGGTTCTGGGCAAACTCGGTTAGTCCGTTCTCAAATCCAGTAGCATAGGCGGCCACATCATCAAGGGCATACTCAATCGGTTCGTCATCTTTTACCGCTACGGCATACATATGACGAAAGGTGGCTACGGTTTCTACCAATACGATTTTAGGCATTTTATATCTCCGCTATTAGAACAGGATCAACTAAACTTCTTTCATTAGGATATCCAAATGGATTACACACAACTCTTGTTTCTCCGATTTTATAATCAAAAGCATTATGTGTATGACCATGGATCCATAGTTTTACATTATCAGTCATCATATGTTCCAGATCCGAAGCATACAATGTATTCAGTTCTTTATCATCGGCAAACCTCTCATGGATACTTTTCCATGAAGGAGCATGGTGAGTAATAACCACACAAGGTATATCCTTCACTTCTGAACCCGCAAGGATATCTTCTAGATATATTCTTGATAGTTTATGCTCTATGTAAGCATCCTGCGGAGAAAACTTACGATAGTTGCCTTTAGCATCACAATACTTGATGACACTAAAATCATTCATGGCAAACCTTAGTCTGTTGGTTGTCACAGGATTTTGTATATCAGTATTAGTCCAAAGAGTAGAACCAACAAACTTTATACCATCAATAGTCACACTCTCGTTATCCAGAAAGTGTAGGTTATTATACTCGGCAAGAGCATCACGAAGAATATCGGCACTCTTGTTGAATGTGCCTTTATAGTGTTCGTGGTTGCCCATGATATAGATAACATCCTTGAAGTTGGCACAGACCTCATCAAAGAACATATAATAACCAAGATTGTTTATATTGCGTTCTTTATTCTTGAAGGCCTTGGCAAGGCAAATGTCACCAGCCAGCACCAGCACATCCGCACCAGCATTAGGAATATGGACGTTATGTCCAAACTCTAGATGAATATCCGAACAGACTTGTATCTTCATCTTAGAACTCCAAATTTCCAAATTTATAATCTTCAAATCCTTTTTCTGGTTCGGTCAATATATCTTCCCGAATAAGTTTTTCACAACGCTTTTTCCAATCATCACGTTGCCATTGTGCCTTATCGTATGATAGTTCATGATAGTCATTGGCGATAAACCTAACCATTTCCTCGTATTTACGGAGGCGAGTGATTTCATTGGTTGCGTCATCAACAGCAGTCTCAACATTAATATTACCAGGATAGCATCTGTCCCAAGATTTTATCCGCTCAACAATATCAGTCATCCTTCTCTCCTGTTATTCCCATTTTATCTATCCAGAGATTGTAATCGTAGCGAGACATATAATCTCTAAGCACTCTCTCAATAGCCTGACAGACACCATCCTCTTCTGGATTGTTTATCATAATCTCATAGTATCCTTGTAAGTCCTGAACGACTATCCCGGATATCATACCATCATCAAGGTCCATTTTCATTCTTTCTTCTCTCCTAATACCTTACGAGCTTGGCGTAGGTCGCCAACTGAAACAAATGCGTGGTCTAAGCTGCTATAGCCGTCATCTAAGAACTCAGTGTATTTTTCAGCAAACGGTTTCAGCGCCGCCTCTAGTTCAGCAATACGGGCCTTAGCTACCGCAAGTTCTTCTTCTAAGGCATCAACCTGTTCGTCACTCATTTCTTTTCCCTCAATTCCATCTTCTTTACTATCCATTCTTGGTATTGGTCATTGGTAGAAAAGTAGTTTATAACCAAATCAAGAGCATTTAGGAACTCATCATCCGGAGGAATCGTCTCATCCGAACAATCATACTTATCAGGCTCACAGTTGATACGATAGGCGTCTTTTAGTGACTCCACTACGATTTCATCTTTTTGGCTATCGTTTAGTTCAATATCCAGGTCAACAGATACCTTCATCTTAGTTCTCCTCATCTTGGAATGGTATTGGTCTTAGAATGTCTTGTGCCTTAGATTGTATAAACACTAACGCCTGCCTATGTTTATCCAGTTCTCTTTCCAGTTCAGCAATTCGGTCGACATTTTCTTTTATCGTTTTGAGTGCTTCACGCATACGGTCTTTCCAAAAATCTATTTCCGAGGATTGTGCTTCAATAGTGTCGGCGGCTTCTCCAAGCATTTTCATTGCGCTTGTAGTATGTCCAAGGCGCAGTCGTTCAAGCAATGTTATCTCAGTCATTCCTTTTCTCCCAATACCTTACTGGCGGTAAAAAAATCTTTTTTACTCATTATAGGTGAACATAACCCGTTGAGTAAAGAGTCATTGTCATCATCAATAAATTCGGATTGTTCAGCAAACGGTTCCAGCGCCGCTTCTAGTTCAGCAATCCTATTTGCTTGCGCCTCAATAGCGTCGGCGGATTTATTCATTATCTGGGCGTTCAAAGACAATGGATGAACATCAAATTGCGCTTTCCGCCGTAACACCCACACAATGTCTGAGTAGTCAGTCATTCCTTCTCTCCCAATACCTTACGGGCTCGGCGTAGGTCGCCAAGCGTAAAAGCAAACGTGCGGTCATCCTCTGGGGCGAAGTCAGAGTATCTTTGTTCGCAAGCTGTTGCCTTATCAGCAAACGGCTTTAACGCTGCCTCTAGTTCAACAATACGGGCGTCAGTTTTCTCAATAAACCACTTTGCCCATTCGTCGTTTTTATCAATAGAAGCCTCTAGTTCCTCAATACGCTTTGCTTGCGCCTCAATAGCGGCGGCCGCCATATCACCATATTTTAGGTTAAGTTGTCGCAATATATGGACAAGGTCTGTATAGTCAGTCATCGTGCCACCTTACATTTTTTTGCCGATTTCCGATAAAGACGCACCATCAGTTATAAGTTGATAAGGTCCTTTGGAATATAAGGGAGCGGTCCTGGCCGCTTTAGCCAAGATCGCTTCCTGAACGTGCTTAGGTTCCTTATGTAGATTAGTCATAACACCACGTTTGGCGCAAGCATACTTAGTACCTGACATACCTGCGGAAACATAGTCTGGACGCTCTACCTTTATATCCTTAGCACAATCCTTTACGCTATTCACTACCTTACGTGCCTTCTTGAGTTGAGAAATATGAAGACCTTGGGCCATCAACCATTCCTCGTGAGCAATAGCGGACTTGGAAGGTTTCTTGGCCTTCCGCTTCCGCAGATTAGTGGTGGTGTAATAGGCAGGTAATAAAGCCATTAGTTTTGGGACTCCTCAAATGCTTTTTCTTCTTCCTGGTATTCTTTCCAGGACTCATACTCAAACTCCAACTCTTCGGCAAGATGGTCTGGAAGATGATTGCGCCATTCATCATCGGCAAAATCATACTCATAACAATCATCTTCACCGTTGGCATACTCACCAATAAAGCACATACATTCCTCACGGTACCTGGCAGAAACGGTGAAACCTAACTCTTCCATTTTCTTATAGAAAGCAATAGGCGGAGACCAGGCCGTATCAAAACCTAGATCAAGTTCCTTAGCGGATTCCATACCAATGAAACCATTGGCAACATCCCACTTGGTACCCCAATGCTCAATATGCCACTCGTACCAGTCATCCTTCTTATCCTCAGGAAGAGGAACAAACTCTTGGAAAAACCTGTTTTCCTCAAATGCCGCTTTGGCACGGGAAATCATAGCCGGATCGTTATGGGATAGGGAGAGATTATTAGAGCACCAATTAGGCATAGCACATTCCTTTCATTATGATTACATTATAGCACAAGGAATATACGGTGTAAATGCGACATATTGTCGCACCCTGTTTACATTTGTTTATGTTATTTCCAGCATAATCGGTTATTATGTCAAAAATAGCATAACCGATGTTTACAATCAAATGAACTATAAATGGGTCAGGAGACGGTCATATGATCTGTTTATAGATCAATCCATATTACCGAAGTCATTATTGAGGCGAGAAGAAGGAACGGAACCGCCGCCACCTCCACCACTATTTCCTGGGCTATAGGAAGGAGCAAATGACGGTGCTGATGCCGTAGGTAAATGGTGTGGACTTACATTGAAGGCAGTAGAACCTTCACTCCATCCAGGATTTTCCCAAGAGAAGGCCGGTATCTTATGTACCGGTTCTCCACTTAGGGAGTGAAACTGCGCAAGTATAATCAAAGTTTTCATCATATCAAGTTCTCCAAAAATTGGTCTGTAGCGGATTCCCAAGAAAAGGTCTTGGCTCTTGCTACAGCATCCTTTCTATCTAACATATTGGCACCGATAATAGCCTCTTCCAAGTCATCATCTTTTAATATACCAGACCTACCATCCTCAATGATATATTCATTTACATCATTACGGAATGCCGCAACAGGAAGACCTGATGCCATACCTTCCAACACAACCAATCCAAATGTATCGGTCAAAGAAGGCCAGGCAAATACATCATGCTTACGCAACTCATTGGCAATCTCATACTTATTTTTTTTACCAAGAAAGTTCACATTAGGATACTTTGCTTTGTATTCTTCCAGTTGTGGTCCATCACCAATCAGTGTCTTGCGTATCCAACCATTCTTGATAGATAAAAATGCCTCAAGGTTCTTTTCAGCCGATATACGACCAACATAGACTGCCTTGATAGGACCATTCTTTTCTTTTTGTTCATCATCAAAAGATGGAGAGAATAACGAGGTATCAACACCTCTAGACCAAAGTTTTAGGTTCTTCAGACCATTTGACTTACAATACTCCATCATTGATGGAGTGGTTACGAGAACAGAGCTAGAAGGTCTATGAAACCAACGAAAATATCTCCAAGTAACTTTTGATGGTATACGAGCGTGTATCTCAGCGTAGTCCGGATACCGAGTATGGTAGGATGTTGTAAAAGGTTTTTTATATTTTTTACAAGAGTATCTAGCAGCAATGCCTATAGCTCCTTCGGTTGATATATGAATATGTTCAGCATTGCGAACTTCGTCATCAGCTATCCCGGCAGGGAGTAATGGCATATAGATTCCAGTGGATGGTTGTAATGGTACGGTAAGTTTATATAAACCAGGATGAACTATTGTAACTTTATGTCCTCTTTTTTCCAGTTCTGCTTTGGTTGCTGATAGAGTTGATACCACTCCATTTATTTGAGGTTCCCAGGCGTCGGTAAAGATTGTAATATTCTTCATAGAAATACCTTCATCTCAAATGTTCCGTCATAGTGTTCAACAATAGCGGTACAGGACTCTACCCAATCACCGCAGTTTATGTATTGGACACCATCTATAGACTTAATACAACAAGAATGGATATGACCGCAAACAATGCCATCAGCATGTCTTTTAGAAGCATAGTCAGCAACAACATTTTCATAATCTCCTATAAAGTTTACGGCCTCTTTTACGTGGTGCTTCGCCCACGCGGACAAGGAGAACCCAGGTATTCCTAAAGTTCTTGTGATCCATTGAATCTTACCATTCAGACCAATCATAGCATCATACAACACTCCGCCGATATAGGCAAGCCACTTGGCGTTCATGGTAACAATATCAAACTGGTCTCCATGAATAACAATATATTTCTTTCCGTCCACTCCGTAATGTATGGCCTCATCCACAAGTTGGATGTTTCCGAATACAATACCAGAATGTTCTCTAAGGAACTCATCGTGGTTTCCTGTGACGTAGGTAACTGTGACTGACTTTTTGGATTGTTTGAGGAAGAACTGAATAATGTTGTTATGGGCCTGTGGCCAATAAATCTTTTTACGCATCATCCAACCGTCAATAATATCACCTACAAGGTAATAATGGTCTGCTTCGGTTGATTTTAGGAATTCTAATAGAAGTTCTGCGTTTGAGTATTTGGTTCCAAGATGCACATCGGATATAAAAATAGAACGGTACTTTGCTCGGTCTTTATGTTTCAAAACAACCTCTCTGGTTAGGAGACCTATTATTTATTGCTTTGCAACATTAACCGTTTTGTGACGGTTTCATACTTTCCATAATATCATCTAAAGTATATTGTGGATAGTAACCTAATAGTTCTTTTAGTTTAGTGTTATCAGCAACAAGATAGGGAACGTCACCATCTCGGCGTTCTTTATACTCTATTCTCATTTCACCATTATGTAATACGTCGTTGGCCTTATCAACAACCTCTTTCACAGAATAACCTTTACCAGAACCTATATTGAGGACGATGTTGGTATTATCCAAGAAGTTTATGTATTCATAGGCCGCGATATGTGTTCGGCAAATATCAATCACATGAACATAATCACGAATACAAGTTCCATCTACCGTAGGATAATCATCACCATATATTGTGGCAGTTTTGTTTCTTGCTAATAGTGGAATAAGATGTGTCTCTGGATCATGTTCTTCATAGAGGTTGGCCTCTACGTTTCTACCACAGGCATTAAAATACCTTAGGCGTGCTACATTCATATCTTTAACACCTTCAAGGATAGTTTCGCACATAGCCTTAGACTTACCATAAACAGAAACAGGATTCATCGGTTGTGATTCCAACAAATGACCAAACATTTGACTTTTGGATTCACCATACACCGCAGCCGTAGATGAAAAGATAAAGTTTCTTATCTTACATCTTTTTGCCATATCAATGGTGTTTAATGTGGCTCCGACGTTGTTTCTATAATATGACCAAGGGTCTCTTTCCCCTTCTTCCACTGAGATATATGCTGCGAAATGGAAGAGGCAATCGACTTCTCCTCTTGAGAAATAAGCGGTATTGAGAGAAAGATCAACACAGCTAAAAGCATCATAAAGATGCCGCAAATGCGGTCTAACATTTTTATCTACTCCTATGATAAAGCAATCCGGATAGGTTCGCTTTAGTTCATAGCACATATGACTGCCAATGTAACCGTTACAGCCTGTGACTACAAATTTCTTCATTTGATTGCTACCAATTTTAGAACCGCACCTCTTGCTGGTTCTGGGTTACGTTCATCATCTTCACGGTAAATGCCCGTGAATCCTGCTTCTTGTAAAAGATTGACTAATGACTTCTCACAGAAACCATTGATATGTCCCATGCCAGGAATTTTAAACTCTTCTGGATGACGCCATCCACCAAATAGATAGTCCATGGCATTCTCCCAAGGATCCTCGTGTGTATTCAACCAAGAAACGTTAGCCTTTTCTTTCCAGTCATCATAGACAATACGTTCCATAATCCACATAACATCTGGACAGGTGATCTCAAACTTACCACCTGGTTTTAAAATACGGTGGATTTCTTTTAGAACTTGTGGTACCGCAAAGTGTATCAAATGCTCAACAACATCACCAAGGTAAATCTTATCAGCATAATCGCTATCATATGGATAAGGAAAGTGATGAAGGTCATGTACCTTTGTTGTACCTGCCCACTGGTGTATATCCATACGGTCCGTTGCATCTGGTTTTGGATGTGGGCCAGCACCAATGTCAATAATAACAGATTGTTCTATAGTAAGTTTCATAATATATCCTTATGCAAAGTTTCCAGAAACGCTTATTCTATAATCATCACTAGTATAAAATGGATTTACAAAATGTCTTAATTTAGAGGGAAAAAATACTAACATGTTTTCCCAACTTTTATCTGCCGGTATAGGATATCTTTGAATATCTCCAAGAACATCTGTGTATTGAAAACAAAAATTAGCGGTAATATTTTCATGTTGTAATATATGTGGAAATGTTTTATATTCATCTTCAATTGAATATGGAATTTTCAACCACATAGCAAAACTAAACACACCTGAATGGTGGTGAACTGGATTAAATTCGTGTTTTTTTTGATAGTTAACCCAAACATTTTCTAAAAAATATCCTTTCTCTTTACATTCAAAATGAGAAAATTTATCTTTATACTCATAAACTAAAGGTAGTAATAAACTTTCCATATATGTTTTACATTCAAATAAATAATACTCATTATTGAGATGTCCAGCTAGGCCTTGATTGAATCTAACCGCATCATCAAAATTTTTTTGCAATTGTTCAACTTCATACACAATAGGTTTTACATCATCATCACTTAGAATGATTTTGAGAAAACCTAAATTGCTGAAGTTTACTTCATTTATTTCCATTATTTTAAAGCATCCCTAATACAAAGACGAAGACTATCATCAACTTTCATCTTTGCTTCCCAACCAAGTATTTCTTTTGCTTTATCAACATTAGGAACACGATAACGAACATCGTTCTTATATGCTGGTTTATGGTCAAAGGTCATAGCATAATCATATTGACATCCAAACTCAGTTTCAGCAATGGCACGGATTTTTTTAGCAAGTTCTTTCATTGTGATTGGTTCATGATTGCCAAGGTTGAATGCCTGATTATCAGATTTATTAGAAAATGAGTATGTTGCAATCGCCTCTGCTACTTCATCAATCCATGTGAAGCAACGGATCTGTTGTCCATCACCAAGAAGAGGAATATTGTTTGAACGCTTGATAATAATCTCATGCATAAAGTCGGCAAATACATGAGCAGTACCTTGTTGACCTTCCGATTTCTCATATGGAGTTAAAATATTAAATGGACGCCAAATTGTATATGATACACCATACTGTTTCTCAAAAGCAATAGACATTCGTTCGCCGACAAACTTTGATAGTCCATACTCTGTGTAAGGAGCAACCACCGTATCAATATCATCCTCTTTTACAGTACCTTGGCAGTTCTCATACACCATAGACGATGATGTATAAACAACTTTGGAGACGCCGTGGTCTACTGCGGCCTTGAGGACATTATTATGTAGTGCTAAATCTTCACCTAGAATATCGGCACAATACTTATTGAAACCACCGACGCCGTATATTCTGGCTGCCATTTGGAATATAACATCTGGTTGGACAGATTTCACAAGAGCATCAACAGAAGGACGGTCCGTAAGGTCTACCTTGCGAAACTCATATCCTTCACCGGCAATACCAAGGCGTTCACCGTATCTAACCAAGTTATCAACACCATAGACAATATGCTTATCTCTCAAAAGTTTTGGAACAACTGCTTGACCTAATGATCCTTCACTACCACACACTAATACTTTCATTTAACATCTCCAACTTTATAAATGCCTGTCTTACTTAGTTTACTTTCTGGATACATTTTCCAGAGGTCGGCAACAATACAATCTTTTCTAAACCAATCTAGAGGCCATACGGATTCCATACCTGTATGTGGAGTCATTACAATAATAGCATCAGCCTCTTGAGGTATCATACATGTATTTCCCTCAACAAAAGGATCCCACATATCAGATTCCACGCCGTGCTTCTTACATACCTTACGCATCTTGTATGAAAGACTGTTGCGAGTATCATCACAGTCTTTCTTGAATGTAGCACCTAGAATAAGGATCTTCTCGATGTTCGGGTTGATATCCTTAATGCGATTAAACACATAATCTGGCATACCTTCATTAATAAGAAAGCTAGTGTTAATAAGATCACCAAAGGGAATGTCACTAAGCAAGAAACGACCGTCCTTGAAGAGGCAAGGGCCTCCAACATTAGGGCCTGGATGAGGCACATCCATTCTAGGATAATCATAGTTACATGCGTCAATAACTTTGTCGATGTTGATACCATGTTTCTCTCCAATCATCCACATTTCATTAGCAAAGGCAAATGTGACATAACGATACATGTTAGTCATCAACTTACCAAGTTCCGCTTCTTTTGGTGAAAGGTGAAAAACTTTATTCTTAATGAAACTATTAAAGAATAATGCGGCCTGTAAGTAAGACTCCTCACTAAATGCACCAACAATCTGTGGAAGTTTTGTTGTCTCAATAATAGAACGGCCTTGTACCACTCGCTCAGGACAGAATACAAGATGATAGTCTTCACCTTCTACCCAACCATGGTTCTTTTCAATATGCTTACGGAGAACCTCTGTAGTTCCTGGTGACACTGTAGAACGAAGGACAATCAACTGTCCTTTTTTCATGCGAGGAATAAGAGTATCATCAACAAAACTAAAAAGATCATCAAGGCGGGCATTACCTTCTCCATCTACCGGTGTGCCAATCATAATAGCCACTACATCAGAGTCCTTGATGAAATCAAAATCGGTGGTAAAAAGTATTCTCTCTTTCTTTAGATTGACTTTCAGTATATCTTCACCACCTTCTTCTTCATAAGGTGTGATACCAGCATTTAGTTTATCAACGGCATCTTGGTTAATATCAATACCATATACATTATGTCCTGCTTCGGCCACAACACAAGCAAAGGGAAACCCTACGTGCCCGCCGGCACCGATAACTGATACTTTCATCATTTTGTCTCCAATAAAACATCCTCTATGTCATTACAAGTATCTTGTATGGTGTGGTTTGCCATGACATAGTTATAGGCATTATCAATCTTTTCTTCATCTCTCTTATGATTACGGAGAATTTCCATCAACTCCTTCTCATCTTTATAAGTGGTGCCATGGTAGCACATATCTTTGGCACCGGCAATATCTCTGGCGTACCATGGTGTCTTATTCATCATAGCCTCTAAAAGGACAAGACCAAATCCCTCTTCATAGGAGTTCATGATATAAGCATCTGCACTGGAAATCTCAAATAAAACATCCGTCTTAGGTTTACCAAAGAAACATTTGACCACATCATTCTCAGCAGGCATCAAATGTTCTTCACCATATCCATATAGATGGAGTTCAGCATTAGGAATCTTTGCTTTAGTAAATGCTTGTGCGAGAGGACCCATTGCTTTATGTGGCCAAAAACCACCGGCAGAAACAAAGATAGTTTTTTTCTTATCAAACTCATGTCTAAAGTATGCCACTTGTTCAATACCGTGACGAATACGGCGACCTTTCTCCAATACATTATGTTTTCTGAGGTGATCGATATCCATGCTTGTAGAATATCCAAGGAATCGGTGTTCTCTTAGGCCATGCAAGCATATTGAACTTTCAGATGGTTTAACAATCAGATAAAGGACTGGTGATTGTATGTTATCAGCATTTACATGAACTATATTCTGTGAGATGCAATCACCACCATGGACAACTATGAGGTCCCATTTTTGATCACCTAGCATTGCTTGATAATCATCAGAAACTTTTATACCGTTATATTCACCTTTGTGTTCATGTGCTAATACGATAACATCATGGCGCCGACGAAGCATCTCTTCGGCCATATTCTGCACATAATACTCACTACCGCCAGGATAAGGTGCATAGCGGTGAACCACAAACAATAGTCTCATCATGCCTCCATAACAAACTTATCCCACCATTCATAAAGGTTGTGTAAGTCCGTAAACTCATTAGGAATATCATTCTTAAATACTGGTCTCTCTATTATATCTAGGTACTCTTGTTTACCAGCAGGAGAGTCCAAATGTTTTACATAATTCTTCACACCATCTAATGTTTGGAAATCATGAACATTAATAAATGCTTTGGTATTGAAGTCACGACCAACAGTTTCCGATCCCCAATAGATAGGCATCGTTTTGGTTTGAAAAGCATTAAGGATTTTTTCTGTGACATATCCAGGATGTGATCCATTCTCAAAACAAATGTTGAAACGGTAGTTATCAAGGAACTCTAGTTTATACTTTAATTTGTCTCTTGGTAGAATTGCGTTCATATTGTTTAGATGTGGACCGGCCGAATGTACCTTTTTATATCCACTCATCATCTCGAACATAGCGTTTCGCATATGCTGTCTAGGATTCGATACAACAAAAGAACAGAAATCTCTGTTATCATAATCCTTTTCATAATCACGGACTACATTCTTGATCTGTAGAAAATCATCCGTCCATCCTTCTTGAATGGCACCATGCATATCAATAATATACAATGGTAAACGATAATGCCTAGGACTATTCTCATGATCAAAGGTCATAGCAGCAAAGCAATCATTATATGGAGGCCTTGCGTTTTCACCTGTATAGAATATCTTCTTTACTTTGGTCTTATCAAACCTTTCATTAGAACGACCAAACTCTCCTTCACCATATATCAAATACTCCGGGTTCACATCATCACGGATAACATGATAGTGTTTGTTAAAAACATCCATAAAGAAGTTTACTGCCGTTGTAAAGGTATCGGCAAAACCAATGCGAAGAGGTTTACGTCCCATTACTTGTACCAGAAAAAGGCTGAATTGGTTGAAAGATTGATAGGTGCAGTAATCTTATAATCATTACGAAAATCTGTTACTGCACGTTTAACTGCCTCAATAGAAGAATAATCATGGCCAGAAAACAAACCACCTTTCTTGAGCAAAGGATAGTATGACTCACAGTCAGCATATGTGGCCTCATAAGAGTGATCACCATCAACAAAGATGAAATCAAATTCTTCTTTATTGGTGATAGTCTTAATCTTAGATGCAGCATTAGAGGATGTTTCTCTAATCATTTGAACTCGTTCATCATATTCTTTTAGGTTCTCTTGTGCAATCATCATAAACTTATCAATAACATTTTGATTGATTTCACCGTTCCAATCCTCATATGCTTTATAAGGATCAATGGTGTATAACATCAGAATGTTTGGGCATTTATCTAATAGAAATGATGTTGACTCGGCACGGCAAGTACCAATCTCAACACCAACAATATTTTCTCCAAGGCGTTTGATATAAGGTGCTAAACCTTTTACCGATACCCAATCATAAGGCCACTTATCACCTAGTTCTTTAATAGTTCTAAAATCATCATCCGAAAGTGCCATTATTAATCTCCAAATTTATTAGTAAATAGTTCTTTCCATTCAGGTACTCGGTCCCACTGGTGAATTATTGATACTTTATTTCCGTTTGCATGAACTTCATTGTTGATTACATTATACTCTATACCACGCACGAATGGCAAGTGCATATTTGGATTTCTTCTATATTCTTCGCCAATACCACCTGACCCAGATTGTATAGCAGGAAGTGATGTACCAGCGTGAACAACCCAACCATCGATAGGATTTGTAAATTTAGTTGTTAATGAATATACTTCCGTTTGTAAAAGGACATTGAGCGCCGCTTGATCTGGACCTCCTCCGCCCGGAACGTGTGGATTTAGGCCACGACAAACCAACCAAACATTTAATGCAAGATCACGCATAGCATTTCTATTTCCAGAAATAACACCGGCACAATAGATTTCATTATCGCCATATGTTTCTAAGAAATATTGACCAAATGATTGTTGTAAATTATTCTTACCCCATGGTTCATCTTTATATTTTAAATTTTCGGAACCAACAAGAATATTTCCAAAAAAGTTTTTACTTAACCATTCAGAAGGATTATTCTGAAAAACCACATCTCTAACATCAGTCATAATAACATTATTTACTGGTTCACTCAATACATTTAAGAGACTGTATAAATGAAAAAAGCGATCAACCATAACAGATCCGCGAGAATTGTCATGTAAAAATCCTTTTTGCTCATCGTATTGATTACATCCAACCAACATAAAATCTTCATCAGTAAGTTTCTTTACTGTTTCTGCATCCATATTATATACTATAAGTGCTTTATGTCCGGAAAAACCGGACTTTTTAATTGAATTGGCCCAGTATTTGATTTTATCCCAATTATAATTATCAACCACACCTACAATTAAATCTTTAGCCATGGAAACTTCCCTTCATAGTATTGTTCATTTATCTTATTACCTGCATCAAAAAATTCTTTATTTACCGAGTTGGGGTTACCATCCAGACGATAGCAAAGGGTGTGTTTTCCACTAGTATCGTATTTGCTACGATCTTTCACCGCATAGAGATACTGGCGGTCTCCACCCCAACCGGCGTGCCAGTAGTGACATGTCTTTTGTAGAAACTCTTTCTTCCAACAGAATGATGATGTGTCTATTAGGAACTGATCTCCATAAGGAGAATTGCGTGAGGCGAATATTGGCCACTTACCTAAACTTTCACATTTATCATCACATAGATATTCTTTATCTGGACTATATATCTGTCTTAGAGAATAGGCAAAATCTAGGCCGTTTTGTTCAATAGTATTTACCAATGTTTCAACATGATCTGGTTGATACCAGTTGTCTTCATCAAGGAAGAGAATGTAATCGGAGTTTAGTAGATGTGGAATACCAGCATAGATACGATGACCATAAAAAGATTGGTCACCAACTTTACCTGTGTTCTCTGGTAGAATAAGGACTTTTACTTTATCTTTTGGTGGAAGTCCAACCTGTTCAAATACACCATTGGCATATTCTTTACCATCAACTACAATAAGATGTTTGATGTGTTTATAGGTTTGCTTTTCAACACTATCTAAAGCATCTTGTAGTTTTGGAGAACCTATTGTAGGCGTAACAACCGTTACGGTCTTAGGACCCTTAGGGGCATCTGTAATCACAAGTTTCATCATAACATCCTATAAAGAAGACCGGGACTTGTATCAGAGGTCCCGGCCGTGTTATACTTACTTAGGCTACTTTCTTACCTGTCTTCTCTCCAGCAAGCTGCTTTTGAAACGCCGTTGCCTCAGTGAGGAACTGTCTCGTCGCCTCCCCGACGCCGAACGGATCCAGGATGTCGATTTTCTTCGCCTTCTTCTCCTCGGGAATAAATCGTTCAAGAAAGATTTTAAGAAGTCCATTAGCCATCTCCGCGTTCTTTACAACGACCGTGTCGGCAAGTGTAAATTGGCGAGTGAAAGCACGGTCAGCAATACCTTTGAAAATGTAGTCTTTATCATCATTCTCTAAGCGGCCAGAAACCGTAAGGATATCATCCTTCAATTCAATATCAAGGTTCTGTTTTCCGAAACCAGCAAGGGCGATTTCGATAACAAAATGTTCCTCGTCGACCTTCTTGATATTGTATGGAGGGTATGATGGGATTTTTGGAGCGTATTCACTTGCTTCCTGTAATCGCTTTAGGATTGTATCAAACCCAATGGCAGTTTTAGGAAGATTTCCAGTTGTAAACCCAAAAGGGTCAAATAGTAGATGTTCAGTCATTTTATCAAATGTTTTAGTCATGTGTTTCTCCTATAGTTAGCGAGAATTAAAGTGGATGATTCCTCTTGGAAGATCCACATATATTATATAGTAAACTTATTGGTCTTGTCAACCTATTAACCAATTCGTACCATCAGAATAAACAGGAACGGACATACCACCTCCACCAGCAACAATAACTCCTGTAACATTGTTAGAGAAGTCATTTGATGAATCCACAACAAAATAAAATGTTCCTCTAGGAACAGAAGATGCTGAAGGCAATTGAGAAACCAAAAAATTATTAAAATGAATAGATGTTACATATACTCTACCATTGGCATCAACACTAAATTCGGATGTTCCATTAACACTCAAATTTAAAAGTCTGGAAGTAGAACTAGCACCAAAGGGTGCGGCAACATTCATACCAATTCCTGTATAAGTATTGGATACGTCAATCCATGTTGCTGTAAGATTTGCTATAGATACTGTCATGCTGTCACCACTGATGCTGTTAAATTCATTGCTGGATAATAATCTTGATAAGTTTGTAAAACAATAATGTCGCCTGTGTCAGACACAACGGCATTGGTAACATCGGCCAAAGCTGGATATGTATTTTGCCTGCTATCAACATAAACAACTGGAATTATATAATGTCCTGATGTTTGACCATATATAATAGTTCCAGGTGATACTGAAACTCCTGGTGATAAACCATTTATCTGTGCTACTGCACCTCCACCACCGATTTGAGTGAATGTGGATACTGTTCCTAATACCTGGCCGGCAACAGAGACAAGTTCACCTACCTGTAATGCGCCAAATCCACCACCAGTCAATCTCTGCATGATACCAAGAGCGGCACCCATGCTACCTTGTCCTATTCTAACATTTTGAGAACCTGTAATAGGAATAGGAAAACCTTGAACGTGTGGTATAATACCAAGAACGTCTGGTGCAGCCATGCTTATGATAGAAGGAATAGCGGGTATACCTCCAATCATTACATTATGCTGTAATACATTAATAAGAAAACCTAAAAGATTATGGGAGTCCTTATCACCTTCTAATGCAGGAATCATGTTATTGATACGAACATTTGTTGGTATGCCTAGTCCAGGCACTGTCATAGCACCACACATCCTTAATCCAAGTTGTGCTACAAGGTGAATTGGAAAACTCATGCTTTCTTAGGCCTTCCTGGTTTTCTTGTTGGTACCTTAGGCGGCGCCTTAGGTGGTAATTTGGGAGGTAACTTGCTAACTTTACTTTTGGTCTTTTCTATTTTTCTATCATCATCTGGAATTTGGATAACAATTGTTGGACCATCCGATGATACACCAGTTGATCCCATACCACCTGTGCGGTTGGTCTTTACACCTGGTCTTGCTGCGGATTCGGAAATAGAATACTCAATATCCTTGACCAACTCACCTTGTGCAATACGATCACCAGCATTGATTACAATCTGGTTCTGAGAAATGTTATAGACAAGAACCATAACCTCATTAACATAATCGGAATCAATAACACCTTCAGCATTAGCAAGAACTAGACCTTGCTTCAGTGACGCTCCGGAGCGGGCGTGGAGGCGCACGGAGTAACCTTCTGGAATGTCAAAGATAAGTCCAGTTGGTACCATAACACGGTCACCTGGCTGAACAACAATCTGGTTATTCATAGGTCTTTTGAAGTTTTTATTATGATGACTATACCCTTCATAGGTATTATTGTAATACCCCTGGAAAGACAAGTCAAAACATGCTGACTGTGTGGTCTGCTTTGCTGGTAGTTTCACCTGTGGATGTAATCTAAAAAATTTCAATTGTGTCATAATATACTCCAATATTATTCTTGGTCTGGATATCTTTTCTTACCTAGAGAATACTTGGCGACCAAGTTCCATTCAGGTTTCTCACTATAGGAGATAATTTTAATCCTATTAAGAGGTGTAAGTGGATCAGCACTCTTGTTCTTATCAACAAGATTAACTAAACCCCATTCTGCTAAAAGGTTAGCAATAGTATTACGACGGCCCTTATCTTCCTCCGAGAAGTCAGTAGGTTTACCGTCTAACATAAACATTTCTTTGAAATGCGGAAGGAAATAACGACCTTGTTTATGTAAAATATGGACTGATTGATAAAGTGTTTTGTCTTTTTTGGAAGCAACACCAATGCGAGTCAAAGTTTCTTTAACTTTTAAAAAGGCTTGTGGATCTGGCAATTTCACTTCAATAAAATCCTTTAAAATATCGTCAGTATTCATCAGTTTTACCCTTCATTTTTCTTTTTTGGAGATTTGCTTTCCAAGGTATCATTTGAAGGTTTGTTAAACTAGAACATTCCTCAATAGACAAACCTTTATCAAAACATTCTCTTACACCAAATATGTGATCTAATTGATAACCACCATCCACACCACATAATGTTCTTGGATAGTCATCAGGATTTATGATCTCTTTGTATTTAGCATAATTGGTTTCTGTAAGGTATCTGACCTTTCTCGCATACTTTTGATATTCTGGTATATTTAACTCTCTCTTTAGGCCGAATGAACTTAGGCATCTTGCTACATTACTTCTAGACATCCCTAAAAGATCAGCAATTTCATCATTGGTATGTTTATTGTTTATCAAATATAACAAGTGTTCTTTTGTTACATCATATTTTCTATTGTTACCTCCACCTTGTATTCTAGTTTCTAATCCAAATTTTTTTATCCATTGACGGATTCTTAATTTTCCGCATCCATATATTTCAGCAAGTTCTCTCTGTAACTTACCTTGATTTATGTATAGATCAACAAACTCTTCTCTATCAGGCAGTTGATTATAACCTATTACATTAGTCATAATAGCATCCTTTCTACCTTTATTTAGGCAAAAAGGTTTTTTCAAAGAAACATTTTATTTCTTTTTTATACCACCTTTATTCAGATTTTCTCTTATAACATTAATCTGTTTTTCCGAAAGTAATGATAGAACATCTTTTGCCTTCTCATTAGAATAACCAAAGTATTCTTTTACAAGTTCTAAGTTTTCATTCTTGGATAACTTTTGCCAAGGCTCAAACTTTCTCTTGTAACCTCTTATAGAGTTGAAGAGATAGTCATACTGCATTTTGCTATTCAATCCAGGATACTTATTCATCTCATTCACCTGCATCACACAATCGTAATGAAATGACAGAGACCTATTAACTATGAAGGGTAGGTAACTCTTTTCAAACCCCTCCTCGTTAGATAGGTCTCTTTTAGTTTGCTGAATGGAAGGTATGATTTCTTTAAAGACATCAACCATCACATAAACTCCGCCTCAACCATAATCTCTGTTAATGCTGCGACTAGATTTATTTCCTGACTAGAAACGAAGGCCTGTTGATACTGGTATTTTGCAATTGTAATGACCACATATGGGATGGATTCAGGTTTAAGAAATGTGTTCATTCCATCGTAAATATCTTGATAAATCCTTGCTGGATCAACATCGGAGTTATTCACAACCCACTTGCGCATAGTACCAAAGTCTTTCTCCTTTAGTGCCTTGATAAGTTCTTCCAGTTTTCTTACATTGTCAACTTGAGCAAGAACACCAGCATCAATAGTTCCGCCAGAAGAATAACGTTGTATCTCGTTGAGAGTTCGGCGGTAATCTGGGAAATACCGCGATACAATCTTTCCCAAAACGTTGGCATCGTATTCAATTCCCTCTGTTACTAATATTGTTTTTAATCTTTTAAACATCTCCATTGCCATCTTGGCCTTCTCATCACCTTTGAGTGAGAAGTCAACAACGGCACATCGAGAATGTAGAGCATCAATCAACCTTGCCTTAAAGTTACAGGTGAAGATAAAGGAGCAGTTGTCACTAAACTCCTCAATAGCCCCACGAAGTCCCGCCTGGGCCTCTGGTGTAAGATAGTCAGCCTCATCAAGGATGATAACCTTACGACCACCTGTAAGAGAGATGGTTGAGGCATAACCTTTAATCTTGGTTCTCAACATATCAATACCACGTTCATCAGAACTATTGATAAAGAGATGGTTGAGTCCTAACTCAACGCATAATGCCCGAGCAATAGTTGTTTTACCACAACCTGCTGGTCCTGTAAGCATTAGGTTAGGTACGTTACCATCATTCACATAATCCTGAAACACAGACTTTATTCTATCTGGTAAAATACATTCTATTACTTTTGTGGGTCTATACCTTTCAACCCAAAGAAAATCTTCCATCATTTATCATCCTATATTTACAGTTATCAAAGTGGTATCTTTTCATATTACCACCGGAACCAACTAATCCGCAATGCGGACATTTCACATCTTCATATTTCCATTCTCTTTTTGGTCTTTTCATTCCACATTTTTTACCATGATATCTACCATATACAGGAAGTGTTACTTCTTTACCACAACATTCACATTGTTTTTTCTGTTGTGTTGGATGTATTCCTTCACATAACATTTTTCTATTCATTTCAGGGCCCGAAAGAGGATTAGTACCATTCATGGACCTTTCTAAGGCCACTCTCCGTGAAATCTCGGACTTTTCTTCTGCCAACATATTCATTTCTTTGGATATCAAAAGGCAGGCATACCAATCTCCTTGACGGTGATGTATATTATAATGGTCTTTTACAGATAAAGCAACAAGATTTTTAGGGTCATTATTCTTACGATTACCATCTATGTGATGGATATCATAAGTTCTTCCATTTTCATCAATAGGAATAGGTCCGTGGTGTTGTTCGTAGATACGACGATAAATAGTCATAGGCTGGCGCTCCAGTTAGCGTTAGAGTAGGCAGGTGCTGGTAACACCGTGGCCTACAACTATTTAGCATTCCGAAGTTTTCAACTCGCCGTCTTTTCCATAACAGTGGTATAAAACTCTTCAAAGTCCGTATTCTCTTGAACCTCTTCTTTGAAGTTGGCACGGAAGTATGCTCTCGACATACGGCGGAACAACTTCTTATCAATACCGAGTTTATCGGCAACCTCATTTGTGGTTTCTTTTTGTAGTTCACGTTCGGCACCAACACGGGTCATGGAGTCATTCATCTCCATAACTGCCTTACGGAGGATCTTACGATCTTCATCTGTAAGACCTTGAACCGACCTTTGCTGTTGGTTATGTCCAATCATACTCATTAGTCCACCTCAATAATTGCGCCAGGGTTAATACAAACATATCCATTTGCTGCTACAACGGCAACACCGCCGCCGTCTTTACATTTTTGGATATACAGTTCATGCAGAGAAACATTGTTAGCAATCACATAAACAAATGCCACAATAGTGGCACCTGTAAATGCCATTAACAGAACATCATAGATTTTCTTACTCATTATTTTGTTTCCTGAGCAATGAAGTATTTAAGATTACCTGCCTTGTTCACGAACTTGGCAAAGGCACCAATCTGGAGTTCCACATCATAGTCATCAGGGATTAGTTTCAGGTTCTCGCTCTTGAAGGTTGCGATAAAGTCCTTACCAGCATAATCACCAATCTTTGTAGAACCGTGGTTGGACGTGTCATTTGCTTTCTCATGGATCTTTAGCAATAGGGCACCATCCTTACCAACTACCGATAGGTGTGGAAGGTTGTTCATCGAGGCCAACTTTAGCAACCGTGAGATAGAAGCATTTAACAAAGTAAAAGATACATCAACATTCTTGATTGATAGTTCCTTGTCGGCAGGTGGTGTAATGATAAGATTAGGTGAACAAGGAAGATACGTCAAGGTAAAGTCACCTTCAGTCATAGACACGGAGTCGGTGCTAAATGTGATTTCAGGATTGCGTAGGGTTGTAATGTTACCTAGAAAGTTATTCAGATCATAGATGCCAAACTGTTGTGGGATATCATCCTCAAGAGTTGCCTCGAGGAGAATGGAACGTTCCGATGACATTGTTTTCTGAACCTTGCCAGGATTAAGAACAACACCGCTATTGATATTGGCAAAGTTCTTTAGAACCGTTAAGGTATTTTCACTAAACTTCATATTATACTCCTCATATTGTCAAACTGTAATATATACTAGCATCTTTATCGTTTTGTGTCAAGATGGTTTTTATATTTTCTTTTAGATCATTCACTGTTCCTTCATTGTGAAGAATAAAATCCGGAACATAGTTATTCCATGCCGTCTCTGATATATGCATCTTGGAAAGTTCTTCTGGAGATGGGTCATCACCTCGTTTTACGCGGATAATCTTGCCGCCGGCACTCCGAATAAAATCTATTTCATTAGGAAAACGAGTATCGGATATAACCACATCTTCATATCCGTGAATACGTTTCTCTAATGCGGCAATCCAGATGTTATCTGCGATATTGTCTCGGCATGCCTCACTACCCATTTTTTGTAGAATGAGGCGAGGTGTGACTTCATAACCAAACTTATGGGACCACCAAGGGTCAACACGTTCGCGGAAGGCCCGTGAAGCGTTAGTGTCACCTTCCAAAAGACCCCGTGGCCACACGAAGATGGAGGCCACGGCGTCTTTAAGAGCATCGGCAAAGGCAAACTTTTTGTAACCATAATCTCTTTCGAGAATGTCACCTACTGTGCCTTTGCCGGAACCAATGTAACCGACAACGCCGATTATCACCTCAGATTACCGCTCAATGCTGCAACGGCAGGAAGGTCACCCTGGAACCCATATGTGCCAACATGCGTCGTCTTCATCCAAGGACATAGCCATACTTGGAGACCGATGGCGCGGGCATTTTGACAGAACATATAATCCTCAGAAAGATAACGATGTGATTGTGGATCAATGACTGTATCAAAGAAGGCATGAATGTATCGTGAACCATCAAAGTTGGCCTGACCAACGTGGTCTGGCTTATAATGAAGGTGTGGATATTCTTCCGCATACTTCTCAAATACTTCACGCTTTACCATCATAAACCCTGTACCAATCTCCATAACCTCAACTGGTTCAGTTACCTTGAATGATGTGGTACCTGGAACTGGATTGAATACGAAGTCACCTGTAACACCATCAAGCATACCAGGATTAAAGTCTTTATTATCAGCATTACGTTTTACGGCATTAACAATGTTAGACCAGTTGATTGACTTCTTTGGATATGGACCGCCAATGATATCTTTATCCAATGCCAATAGAGCAAGGACGTCCTGTGGATTGAACTGAATGTCGGAGTCGATGAATAATAGATGAGTGCAACCTGAACGGAGGAATTCATCAACAAGATAATTGCGGGCGCGAGTGATTAGGGACTCATTAAAGATAAATGAGAAGCGGCATTCCATGCCATATTGAATACAAGTCGCTTGAAGATCCAAACACGCCTTAGCATATAAACCAAAACACTGACCACCGTAGCAAGGCGTAGCAACGAATAGTTTTTTTTGTCTCAATTCTTCAGTTGAAATTTTAAGTTCCATATTATACCCTCACTTTATTTTAAAAAAATATTGAACGATAGACTATTTCTTTCTGTATCTGTGTTATTTTGAGTAACATAATGTAAGATACACGATGGAAATAATAAAATTTTTCCAACACAAGGTTTATGAATCCAAGATTGTCTATAATGCACAAAACATTTAGAAAAAGACAAAGAATCAAAGTTTTGAAAAATTATATTACCATCTTCACCATTTGATTTATAATAATATACACCAGAAACATTGCTAGTACCGTGAACATGTGATATTGAATATTGATTACGACAAAATGATGTCATCCAAGACTCAATTTTATTAATATTATAATTCAAATCATATTCATAATATATCTCAGAAAAGTATTTTTTCACATTTTCGATAATCATTTTTTCAGTTTTTATTAAATTATATTTTTGTAGAAAATTTTCGTCAAAAGTATTAGAAATTTTATGAGTTTTTTCTCCTAAGTCAGGCAGCACATCAATATATTGTAGAGACTTTGTATTTTGATAAATTTCGTTATTGATTTCATCTACATTATCTATCATATTATGATATATAGGAGTTGACCAAATATTTTCAATCATATTATTCTTTCACATAAACAAAAAGGGACGTGGCGAGGTGCCACATCCCTATATAGCATACTTTTTAGAAAGTATTACTGGGCAAGGCGATAGAAAGCTGTGCGCTTACCGTCAACATTGCGGTAGTTGGTGTAAATGTTGTAATACTCACGAAGGTCGGAAACACGCTTGCCAACATTCTCACGAGGAACGCGGGCCAACTTAGCAATGGAATCCGCTGTGATACCAGGTGATTTCGTGTTCTTCAGGAGGACGTTTTCGATCTTTTCGATTTGTGTCTTACGTGGTGTAGCCATAATATATTTCCTTTTTCATAGTTAAGTTTCGTCGTTTTGGAGCGGAGACTGTGTAATCGAAACACAGATTCCAGGGGGGACCTGGGTAATACCTTTATACTATCTCCGCATTTATACCCTGCTATAATACCGACGATTTTTATATTATAGCAGGGTATTGGTGTATTGTCAATCTCTATTTTATTCTACCCAAACATCAGTGACACCTTTATACTCACCATCAGGAGCCCTTTGTTGTCCGAAATATCCAGATTTTACAGCCTTCTTTTTTCTCGGTTTGACGAACTCAATAGTATAGGTTTCCTCAACATCAATAGCATATTCAGGAATAGAACTTTCACTAGAAAGTTCACCAAGTATTCTAGAATACTCAGCCATATCTTTATCAATCCACTGTCTTGCTTCTTCATAGCAAGTAAAATATGTTTTATTATCTCCATATCCGTGTCGGACAATATATCTATCCTTTTTACTGGTATAAAACCTTGTCCGACGAGAAGATTCCCATTCGTCCTCTTGGACAGGATTTTCTTCTACATTCTCGTTTCGCAAAGTTGTTACAACTTCTTCCAGTTTAGAAATGATTTCTCTTGTTTTCATTACAACTTTCTCCATGTTTCCATTTCACATAGTTTGATACATCAATCATTCTATTACATACAGGACACAATAACTTTTCTCTTTTCTTTATGGTCTTTCCTTTGATAGGTGAAGGGCGACCTTTTAGGGCCGTTGTTTTAGCAGGAACTCGGTTAGCAAATCTATTTGTTATCCATTCCTCTCTTTGAGGTCCTCTAGGGCCTCGCATTTTTTCTTTTGACTCCTCAGAATGTCCTTCACAAATAAACTTACAAGAACTTCCTTGTCTCTTATTCAACCAACGGTCTGACTTGATAACATCCAATTTGGTTAGAACTTTATCTTCCCATTCTCGACATTCTTTTTCTGTTATGAATGTCCGACGGATCTCTATAACATCAGGTTCTCCGTATTCTTGTCTAAACTTTTTTACCTCTGAGGAAGAAGTGAAGTAGGTATTCCAAAGATTAGAAGGGTTGGCAACTTTTACCACACTCCCGTATTCTGCTCCGTAATACCATTTATTGTGGATGGACCAACCGATAAGGTAGGTGTAAGGGGTATAAATAGACATGCTGGTCTCCTAGCCGAGATTAGAGTAGGTGGGATTGCCGTCCGTGACCTACATGTCTATTTAGTATTCCTCTATTTTAGAAAGTAGGACCAGAGGCACCATTAGCACCAACGGCACCCGGATACTCAACTTCACCAGTAGCACCTGTAGCACCAACAACAGGATCGGCGGTTTCATCCACTTTACGATACAACTCTAAAAAGGCATTCTTTGTATCAACGTCAAAACGGTTGAGGCATAACTCAATAGCTTTTACCTTGTTTTGGTTGAAGATGGAATATGCCTCGCAGATATGGACAAGACGGCGGGTTGAGATGATTTCAGATAAAGCACCCTCGAAGAAGGACTTACGGATAACATCTGCCCAAGTAACCAACTTATCAACAAACTCCGTTGCGGTGATACCAGAAGCCTGTAAAACATTGTTGAGGATTTTTGTCTCAACCTTAGCGGCAGGATATTCTTGTTCCATTGTGATGCTAAAACGTTCAAGGAACGCTTCATTCATAACGTTGGTGCCGATAAAGCGGCCATCATCAGAACCTTTGCCTTTAGTATTGGCAGTGGCAACAATGTTGAAACCTGCCGCAGGATGGACCACACGGTTAGTCTTTTTTAGGTAAATTGCTTTACCTTCGAGGACTGGCTGGAGGCACATAAGCTTGTTGGAACCGAGGTCAACCTCGTCCAGTAATAGTAAGGCACCGCGAGACATAGCAGTAATAACAGGACCGTCTTGCCATACGGTCTCGCCATTGATAAGACGGAAACCACCGATAAGGTCGTCCTCGTCGGTCTCAATAGTGATATTAACACGGACACATTCTCTCTTTTCTTGGGCACATACCTGTTCCACCATCATAGTTTTACCGTTGCCAGAAAGGCCGGTGATATATGTTGGATAGAACTTTTTGGATTTGATGATAGCACGGACGTCCGTGAAATGGCCGAATGGAACGTAACCGAGTGCCTTTTCAGGAACAAGTGAAACCTCGGCGTTAGTAGAAACAACCGAAGGTGCCACCATAGCAACGGCAACAGCAGGAGAAGGTGCCGCTTTAGGTGCTGGTGTTTTTGTTTCTTTTTTTCTCCAGGACTTATTAATTTCTTTTAAGTCACCTAATGTTACACCAGAAGTTCCGTGTTCAGGAAGAGAATAGATACCACGACCAAGTTTACGGGATACGTCATTTAGTATCCAGTTAGGTTTGTCGAGTCCGTATTTCTCACAGATTTGGAGGACTTGCGGACGGGTGATTGAACGGATTGCACCGAACTCGAAACGGATTTTATCGAGGAACTCGGTGCGGTCAATCTTCTTAGCCATTAGAACTATTCCTTTCAAGATTTCTCATTATATATGGATTATAGCATACGGAATGGTTGGTGTCAACCATTATTTTCGATTGTAAACACGCTTGTTTTCCTTAGACTTTTTCTTTGAGTATGCTTCCCGTATTTCATAAAAATAGGTGGTAAATCTGGACAAATTCCTTTCTCCTTCCCATTTTTCTGGCCGTTTTGTAGTTGATCGGCGATCTTGCTTTACATACGCAAGAGTACCGTGTGTAATATTCCATAAATGATACTCGTTTTTTGGAAACCATAAATGACGGAACTTCCAGTAGTTGGTATCATATTCATGGTATATCCAATTCGAATATCGGCCGTGTTCTCGGTCAGGAGACCTGTATTGTTTTCTCATCATGCCACCTTCTTTGATTGTGTTGCGATACGGTCAACAAACTGACGGAGAAGGACTCGGTTTACCGTCTTTTTCATGGCAAACTTGGAGAATGCCGCAGCCATTCTTTTTGGCGACATTTTCTTTTCACCGCTATTGTCGATTTCCAGTTTGTTAGTATTATCACCAATGGCATTAGAGTCAATAACATAGTATTCATCATAGCCGGCACTCTGAACAGGATAGAACTTATTGTCCTGCCAGAACTTTTTGGTTTTTGTATCTTTATCAGTATAACTCCAAAGGTTAAAGTCAGACATGAACCTTTTGAAATTCCGCTCAAAGAGATAGAAACCAACGAGGTTGCAACCGGTGCGGTCTTTTAGAATACGCAGGAGGACATTTGTATTGTTTTGCGTACCCATCCAACCCCAAGGCTCATAGTCATATGTCTTGCGGGTTACCGGATCAACATAGAAATACTTGCGGTTAGCAGACCGTTGAGTAGTGGTCATACCTGTAGTAGGAAGAGTTTCATTCTTTACACCTTCACCACTGTCAGAACCACCGTCGGTCATAAAGATAGTATTGACGATTTCCAGTTTGTTCTTAGCACGGAAATCTTCAACCATCTTTGGTGCAATCATAATGGACAGGTTGAGAGGTGTACCGCCGAGGCCGTCGCAACCGAGATAGTTCCGACCAGAAGCATACCAAAGGAAAGACATGGCGAAGTTAAGTTCCTGTGTATTCATACGGGATGATAGGAAGTTCCGCATAACCACGGCACCACCACCAATCACATTTTGCTGGTTCATATATGTGAATGGATTGTCTGCGCCGCAATCCCTGAAAGCATATACCTCGAAAGGCACTCCGATCTGTTTACAGAATAAGCAAAGGGAGAATAGTTGCTTTAGAGTATTGCGGAGGTTATACTGCATAGAACCAGACCAATCAAGGAACATGATAAAGCCGTGGTTCTTGCCTTTTGGAATAACCGTCAGGCGGCGGAAGATATCATCATTATACTTGTAAGAATGGAGTTTGTTAGTATCAATAACACCAGTCTTGGCAATATTGATACGGGCATACATTTCAGCAGCCTTTTTAGCCTCAAACTCCTTGACCAAGAAAGAAATGGTTTCTTTCTCTTTCATCTTCCATTGCGTCATATCTTTCTGGCAAGCAAGATATGTAACATTATCAAAATACCGGTGTGTCATTTCTTTGCGCCAGTCATCCAGAACCATTTTGTAATCGTTTATGGCCTTGTCCCAATTTACTTGCGGCATATTGAGATAGATATAATGGCAGTTTTCATCCTTTACGATTTCTTGGGATTTTTTCTGCCATGCTTGGTCCGTTTCAGACACAGGAACATTGTCAGGAACCTCGGTGTTTTGACCAGCACCGTCGCCTGATTTATTGGACTCTGCCTCAAGGTCACCTTCGCCTTGGGTTACACCATTGGCATCTTCTTCATTTTCACCGGAATCGGTTTCATCTTCATCCTGGCTTTGGCCTTCACCGTCATCATCACTAGTATCACGGTTGTCATTGCCATCATAATCGGAGTAATCATCGCCTTCTCCTTCTTCGGACTCGCCTTCAACAAGGTCGATTTCCATTTCTTGCTGGTTTTCAAGTTTTTCTTTGCAATACTTGTATATTTCCTCTGTGAGAGCAACAACCTCATCAAAGGTTTCCAGACCTTCAGCACGTTTTAGGAATACACGTTCCTCAGGTGAAAACTCTATATTCATATTTATATTGCCGCCTTTGAAATAAACATTCATGCGGTCAATAAAGTTCATGGTATTGATATCACGTTTAGCCGTGCCAAAGAAGTCACGTTCCATAAGTTCCTTGTAACCGATAAGATAGTTTTTACGGGAACCAGGATAGCGGCGTTTCTGGCGCTTATCAATACGAGCATCCTCAACACAGTTAAGGAAACCCTTGACGGTTGATTGTAATTGCTCGGAAACTTTTTCGTTAGGAAAAATACGTGCGGTGATATCCTCATATGCCTTTTTATATGTGTCGGCATCAGGAGTATCAAGGGCGTGACCAGTCTCATGGACGATAAGGAGGTCCTGGAGGTCATCAGAAATACCTTGCCACAGTGGCAACATAAGGACGCGGCCTTTGAGGTCGAACATTGCCGTTTTGATACCGGGTGTTTGTTGGACCGTGATGTTTTCCGTGGCAAGGAGTTTTGCTAATAAAGACGTTTGATTGCCTGACATTCCGTAACCTTTCTCGATTTTCACTATTATAGCAAATCGAACCTGGTTTGTCAAGTCCGTTAGAAATCAATAGGTTAGCGGGTTAGTCGATTGTAAACATACGAGAAAGTAAGGATTACCGCATAGATTGTAAACACGGAAAAGATTACTTCCGAATTATCATACATATGATCCACTTTATAAAAGTCAAAGTATTTCATGCCTTTTTAACTCTTTTATTAAAGATTGCACCAGAAAGATATGCCAAAATCTCATCAATATTTTTCAGTATTAAACTAAGATGTTTACAAAGAATACTAGCAACTATGAAATATAGTTCCAACTTTGTAATGTATCTAACATAGATATCATCATCGTGTCTTAGAATACCTAGTTGTCTTATTTTCTTAGCAGCACTATGTCCTTCATCATCTCTAGACATATCCGCCAGTTCTTTAACAAATCTATAAACTCTATAATGTATGTCAGTATCGGATTCTCCAGCATATACACAAACATACTGGTTAAAACTATCCTTATAATAAATAAGATAGTTTCCTGCAACGGATGGAAGTTCATCAATACCTACACTAAGAGAAACTCCTTTTTGTGTTTTTTCACCAGTTACCTTTATAAGAGGTTTCCTTTCCAAAACTTCATATATTTCTCTTGCAAGATCAAATTCCGTTAATCTTTCAGATCCATTTGTCAAATCATAGTGTGCCATTTTATCGTCCCACCTGCGTTAGGTATTTGGCCTTTGTCTCTTCCCAATCCATATAGATTAGGTCATCATAGAAAAGAGTTTCTTTGGAAACACGGTTTTGTTCCACCAAAGAACGAATACGTTTTCCCGCATACTTGTCTTTCCATAGATTTACCAGAGCATCATAACTGGAATCAAACGCCTTGGCAAGTTTATCTTCGGTAATTTCCTTACGAAGAAACTCGTTGGTGTTGTTATACAAAGGACTAAAATAGATACCACGGGCGTGTTCAGAACGGATAAGTTCTTTAGGAACATTCAGTTGGGAATACATGAATGTATAGGAACGGTTCTTGTGGTCTCTTTTGTAAGGCATACCGTCAAGGTTCTTGGCCACATACCATTCAAAGTATTTACGGGTATGGTTCTTCTTCAACCAATCTAGCATTAACTTTACAGTAGGTTTTCTTGCTTCATAAGAGACAGAGCCTGATGTGAAGCCCATTTTCTTCCAATGTTGTAAGCGATCATATTGCGATAACTGGTTAGTCTTAGACTTACCGTATAGTGATGTAGTAGTGACGCCAATGAGTGTATCACCATATTGTTTTTTCCAATCCTGTTGTACCTTATCACAAAGACAAAGTAATGCTAAAAGTTTTCCACCTGTATAGTTATAACCAAGTGGTTGTAGTGGTACGATAGTAGAACCAATGGCCGTGTGATTAATCATACCTTGATTAGTCTTTACCTCACGGGACCATCCAATATGGTTATCTCGTGGAGTCAAGTCTAGGAAATCAGAAGAGATACAAATTACCCCTAGGTACTTTCCGGTAACATCATCTTGAACGATATAAGATAGATTACGGCCAATGTTGGAGTTATTCTTCATTGTGGAAGTAAAGTTGCGAATAGTATTCCAAGTGTCCTGCATATCAAATTCAGGAGTATAAACAAGGACAGGTTTTAGTTTCGCATAGTCCATAGGATCATTAGGAATCCAGATATTATCTTTGATCTTATTGATTGCAAGTTCTTGTTCACCGTCTTGAAGACAAGTACCAAACAGACCTTCATGTGTAGGATACTTGATATGGATTTCTAACCACTTTTGATAGAGGGTATATTCCTCTACGGTCATTGCCGAAACATTTGTTAGGTCCTCAACGACGGCCTTTTTTAGTTGCTCATCGTTAAGGGCCTCAGGTGCGGTAAATGTGGATTGAAATTCATCCCACTGGCGTTCAACATCCTTTAGTTCTTCATCACTTTTCGCCATATATGTAGTTCCAACCTCCGTCGAGTTGATATTTCACATCACCAATTTTTTTATTTACAAAGTTCATAAAAATCCAGGAAAGAACACGAGGATCTAATCTAGAACCAGCCTCGATAAACTCCAATACCTCGGTAAACTCCAATAGTTCGTTATTATTTTCTATTCTTTTGCAAATGATAACGTTAGAAACACTAGGTTTCATCCATTCAGGTATATCCGAATTTGTTAACCATTCACATTTAAAATTTTTACAAGGATCTACAGGTCTATTCTCATAGATAGAACAACCTTTTTCACACATAAAATGACAAGGACGACCTGGCCAAAATTTGTGTCCGTAGGCCTCACTCCATAACCAACCTTCACAACATTTAGTGCATCCTTCACAATCTCTTTTTATTTCCATCTATCTCTCAATTCTTTCACACGGTCACGGAGGTATTCTTCAATGATAGGTGTTATATTATCATTTTTTCTTCGCAATGGCAATGACATTAGTTCGCTTTGCAAAGCAGTAATCAGTATATAGTCTTGGGAATAACAATATTTTTTATTAGGATCAGTTTTTGCCATATTGTTTGCTCCAGATATAGCTGTTTAGTTTTGAGACGGAATGTGCTACTCTGTCTATAAACCAACTATTCCAGAACCAGTGATTGTATCTCATGGGATAACTCCTTTGTCTATTAGGCCTGCAAGGTAAATCACTGTGATTATCAACTGAATGGTAATCAACGACCATTTGCGCCAAGATAAGGCGACCACCAACCATCCTAGATTACCTATCAATGATAGATAAACATTATTAGGATATACATTATAAGATGTGAGTGCTGCGCCTGCCAATAATAGGAAGGTTGATAACCACTCAAAACAAAACTCTATTTTTTTAGGTAACATTAGACCAACCCATCTGTGATAGGCCTTGCCATAAGTTATCAATGTTATATGTGTGGTGACCAAAAGGTGTTTCAATTATCATTATCATTGCCCATCTCCTTACGGAAGTCAAAATCATCGGTCAATAGACCGTCTTCTATCTCTTGAGATATTTGATCAAGTTTTTCTGCCAATATTCGCATGGATTCAGCAGCAATAGCATCAACAAGAATTGAGTTTACGGTCTGGCCTTGTTTAAGACCAAGTTCTTTCATGATAGTAGAGGCAACAGCCAACCTTTCCATTTGACCAGAAGGTGATAGTGCCCATACAAATGGAATAAGGCCTGCGTCCATCATACGTTCGGACTCGGCCATTTTCCGTAATGTCTCTTTGTCTAGCATGATGGTATTCTACCAGATTATAAGTCTTTTGTCAAGACAGATTTGTATCCTTTATGACTTATTCTATTACCTTTGGCAACCTGTATCATATTACCTTGATGTAATTCATTATCTAAACAATATTGCCTCATGTTGTGTATGATTATTTTATTTCCTATGGGATCAATAACAGAATATGTTTTGGCGTGAGATTTTCCTATATTTTTTGCATGTTCTTTTGACTTAGGACCTTTAAAGTTATCTACATTTATTCTTTTTTGTCCTAAATGTTTTTGTCTTCTTTTTTCTTTAGTTTCTTCGGATTGTATTTGACCAGAAACACCGTCTCCACCATCTGTTAAATTTCTCAATATACCTGTTCCATTATCCTTACGTCCATACCAACGAATATAGAACCTTTCTAACGCCAGTGCGCCAACTTCCGTAAGATTGGATTCCATTATAACTATACGATTATTATTTTTAGGAAGTGATATATGTTTATACCTTTTAATATCTTTAGTCCACGCACGGAGTTTTTTACCTTTACCAATATAGTAAGGTGTTCCATCCTCCCTTAAATATGCATAAACATAAAACATTAATTTTCCTTTTCTAATACACTAAAATTTTTAACTTTCTGAAATTTTACTGTTCTCTGGAATCTATCTATCATTCCGTCTTTATGTGAGATAACAAATATATTAGAACCATTATCACCCATATCCCACATTATACGAATAAATTCGTCTACACCACTGGCGTCCATAGCACGGTCAAGGATCTCATCAAACACAAGTATATTTACATTCACGGAGTTTTTCATCTTGGCAATCTGCCTCCATGTAAGGAGAATGGCCAAGTCTATTCTTAACTTCTCACCTTCAGAGAAGTTGTGGTAGGAGAACTCGTCTCGGTATCTTGACTTGATTGATTCCTCGAATGACTCATTAATATTAAAGTTGACAAAAAAACCAAGTTTAGCGAGGTACTTATTGATATGTTTATTAATGATAGGTAGATACTGTTTAATGATTTTTGTCTTGATTCCACCATCTTTGAGTAGTGTAGTGGCCAAGTCCACATATTGGCGTTCATCTAGAAGGGCCTTCTTTTCTTCTTCGAGGGAGGAAATATCATGTTGGACTTGAACGAGTTGTCGTTCCGACTCTTGGGTAGTTTTGTCAGATAGTGCGAACGTTTCAATCTGAACCATAATTTGAGACAGATTATTATCAATATGCTTATAGGAAGACCTACTAGATGTAAGATCCATCTTAACTCCATTAAGGCGTTGGAGAACTTCATCAATCTTCTCTATTTCTTCCAGGACGGCACTAATCTGTTCGTCAGCCTTATTTAGTCCTTCATTAATTTCAGCAATCTTACTTTGGTTAGATCCAATCGTTTCTTTTTTGAAAGTCTCATCGATACCCTGCCTACAAGTGGGACAAGTATCATTTGACTCAAAGAATGTATTATCTTTGTGAATACGGTCAATGTTTCCCTCCATCTTGGCCTTGAAACCGACCAACTTACTATACTTTGTCCTTAGTACCGAGGTATCAATACCTTGTTCAAGGAGTTCATCTCTTTTCTTCTCTAGGTCGGAAATGATTGATTGCTCGGAAACTAAACTATCTTTTAGTTCCTGTTCTTTCTCTCGTAAAAGTGAAAGTTTAGTTTCATTATTTGACTTTAAGGACTCTAAAGTCTGCTCAATGTAAGTTTTATTTTCATTTTTACTAGTTAAAGTAATCCTATTCTTCTCTAGTCCTTCACGGTTGATTTGTAGTCTGTTCTTGACCACATTAGACATAGAAGAAAAGATTTGAATGTCCAACAGGTCTTCAATAACCGTTCTACGGTCACCAGGTGATAGTTGCATGAAAGGTACAAACGATGCAGAACCAAGAATAACTACCTGTGTAAAGGACTTAAAGTTCATCTTTAGAATATGCTTCTCTAGATACCCTTGATAGTCCTTGGCCGCTGCATCCTGGTTGACCATTTTACCTTCACAATAAATCTCGAAGATGTTTGGCTTCGCACCACGAATAACCTTGTACCGTTTGTTTGAAACAGAAAACTCAATCTCCACCTCACAGTTCTTACCATTGATAGAGTTTACGACATTACCTTTGTTGACCTTACGAAAAGGTTTACCAAACAACACAAAGGTCAAGGCGTCCAGAAATGTGGATTTACCTGACCCATTGTGTCCCATGATTAAGGTATTCTTGTGTGTATCTAACTCCAACTCGGTCCAGTTGTTACCAGCCGAAAGAAAGTTTCGCCACTTTACATTATGAAAGGTAATCATATGGTCTCTACCTGCAATGACTCTTTGTAAACGTCTAACATGAATGATTTCATTCTAGCAGATTCCACCGGCAAAGTCAACCCATCAATATACTTGGAAAGGATTGTGGAGGTATCTTCTGCTTCATCAACCGAGTCCATATCTTCATTCTCAAGCAATACCGAAGGATCTTCTACAACGGTAATATCTAAAGGGCCTGCCTTATAGATGGAGTCAAAGAGAAGATCAAAGGCATAAGGATTAGACTTGTTTACTACAATCAACTTTACATAAGTATTCTTATACTTGGAAAAGTCCGTGTTTTGGATTTTTTCTACAATCTCAGGATTGGTCACATCATCATACTTAGCAAGACGGAACATCTTATAAGGATTCTGTATAAACTCTATTTCTCTAGTGTCAGTATCAAACACAGAGAAACCACGAGGATCGGCATAGTCGTGCCAGGTATATTCAGCAAAAGCACCGATATAAGATACATTACCAATAGTGGAACGATGATGATAATGCCCAGAGTAAACTTTATCAAACTTATCAAAAGTAACACGATCAAGCCCATGGTCTGATATCAAACCTCTATGCATAGTGAAACCGTTTAGTTCTAGGTGACCCATAAGAACCTCGGCCCGTGGTTGACTGATAACATCCATAGCCTGTTCACGGTTAGAATCTGTGATCCAAGGCATGATCTGTATATCAAGGCCATCTATATTGATCAACTCAGGAAGTGAATAGGTATGAATGAACTGATAACGGTTAACAACCAATTCATCTAGAGCATTTACTTCGTGGGTATTCTTGTGATATGAGTCGTGATTTCCCTGTATAATATGTGTTTCTATTGACCTATCTTCTAACGGGTCAAGGAAATCTTCTCGGCATCTTCTTGCTGAGGTGAAGTTGATGTATTTTCTGCGGTCATAAATGTCGCCAAGGTGTATAACATACCTAATGCCCATAGCGTCAATATGACTGAAGAACCAATCAAAACAACGCTTTTGATAATCCTGAAACGCCGGGTTATCATTCCGAACACCGGCATGTGTGTCTGTTAAAAGAGCTATCTTCGCCACTAATATATCTCCATCCATAAATATTGTGTTGACAACGTTTTTTCACACCTGATACTGATATATTACATCCTTTTGATGCTTCGTGTATATTTTTATATATTACACCATCCGCAAATATTTGTCTAGGCTTTCTCCTAACGGATTCTTTTCTTTTTTCCAAATCTTTAGAACCTTTTTTCCGGCCGCCTCTATATAAACTTTCCGGTTTTTCTTTCCAAGTTCTTTTCATAACTTCTGATTTTGTTTTACGATTCCATTCTATAAGGCGTAGTTTCTTTTTCTGTCCTTCATATGAAGACCAGTATTCTTTTGTTTTTTCGGAAATGAGTTTTTTGGATATTTCATCATGTGGAAATCCAGGTATACGACACATTATATGTTCGTATATATTATCATATACAGTGTCATATTCAGAACTTGTATTATAATTAATACCAAGTGCTTCGGATAGAGGACAATAAATAGTCATGCTGATACTCCTAAACAGTATTAGAGTAGGTGGGATGGCCGTCCGCGACCTACAATACCTATTTAGTAATCCTAGATTTTCAACATTTAATCCTCTTTAGTAAGTTCTTTATAAGTATCAACTTCACTCTGCCTTATCCATCCAAGGGTAATCATTCGTTGGAAAACCTTGTCTTTATCTTCTTTACTATGAGGAACCGGTTCTACGATTTTATCACAGAACCATTCCATGGATTGTTCTACTTCTCTGATTAGGTCATCAATATCAGTCATGACGATTTCCTACGTTTAAAAGTATTTGCCGTTCCCATTTCCGTATCATAGTCATTGATAGCTGTATCAATAGCACGTTTAATGGCATCTAACCGCATACGGTAGTTACCACGAACATGAACTCTTTCTTTCTTGTCCTTCAAGGCCGACAATAACTGCTGGACCTGGAAAGGTACATCAAACTGGTTCTCTTCCTTCATCGTCTTCTCCAAAAAACTTATCTAGTCCTTCTTTAGCCGCTTTTCGCTTCTCTTTCTTTTCCGCTTCACGACCCTCGAACTTCTTTATGAACTCGTTTAGGTTATCATACATCGTAGAGGAAATCAAGTGCTGATCGTCATGATCTATCATTAAAGCTGCATCCGATGTATCTAGGACACTTTCTTGGAATTTTTTGTATATAATGTAACGATTTTTTTCTTCTTTACTAATCCTTCTATGAAAGGCATAGTAAATGATTTGAGTAAAGTAAGCAAAAGGATTTTGTGAAATGGTAGGATTAAAGTTATCAAAATATAGGAAACAGTTCTCAATAGCATCTGATACCAACTCATCACGAAACGAGTAGTTCATAAAACGAGGTTTATGCGAAAGGTTCTCGGCAATCAAGTAAATACATTTGCCAATATATTCCGATACCCGTGGTTTATCAAGGCCTTGTTCTTTGGCAATAACCACTTGCTTCTTATACTCAACAATCTCTGCTAAGAACCTCTCGTTATCTACATAGTGATTGCGTTTTTTCTTTACCGTCATAATATTTTTCTCGCTTTGTAATTTTTATGATGAATCCTATCACCTTTTGCCACTCTTGTCAAGCCTGAACTTTGTAAATTATGACAAAAACAGAATTGTTCCAAATTTTTAATAATTTCTTTATGTCCATCAGGAAAAGTTATTTCCCACAAATAGGATCTATTTTTATTTCTTTCTATCAATAATTTAGTTATGTTTGATGTATTAGGATTTCGTTGTTTTCCCCTTTTACCTTCTACACCATCACCACCATTTGTAAGATTTCTTAGTATTCCTGTTCCATTATCTTTTCTACCATACCACCGTATATAGAATCTCTCTAAAGCCAAGGATCCTATTTCTGTTAAATTTGATTCCATTATAATAATTCTATCATCATTAGGCAATCTTATTCTATCGTGCTTAGACCATGCACGATTTTCTTTACCTTTACCAATGTAATATGGAGTTCCGTCTTGTCTTAGATAAGCATAAATATAGAACATAGCTGATACTCCTTGCCGAGTGTTAGAGTAGGTGGGTTCCCCAACCGCGACCTACAATTATTATTTAGTATTTTTTTATTTTTTATGAAAAAAGGGGCTTGACAAGGTTCCTAATCTGTGTGTATAATGTGCTCCGCATCCACCACCAAATATAACCAGTTGCTCAAGACGAGCGAAGCGAGTCCATGCGAAGCATGGGCTTTAGACATCGGTAAGTTTCTTTAACTTATCCATATGCTTCTTTAAGACCGGACCGCGATTAGGCCATTTGATAATGGGTTGGTCGTCGTTCTTTGCTAGGTTTTCCAGTAGAGGAAGATATATCTTACGGACGGCCTGTAATCTTTGCTTTAGATCCTCTACCTCGTTGGTAATAGGTGTAAGGTCTGTTTCCTCACCAAAAGAAAAACCAAAATCATCCGATCCATCCAAGTCTAGGTATTTGTTCTTGTCCATTAGTGCATAACCCTTCCTTTTCGGATTTCTTCCAATAACTCTTCCATTGTTTCTTCATCAATTTTTTCTTCTTGTATTTCTTCTACTTTTTCACGTTTAGCGGCAAGGTAATGATCTACACTTTCCCAATAATACTCATTCATATTATCAGTAACATCTTGGTAAAGAAGAACTTCTTCCCTTTTGATGTTGAATTCCTGTTGATCACATATCCGAGGATAAACCCAAGGCATAAATGCTATCTGTAAATATCCTGTTGCTGTTGCTGGAACATACATAGCCTTGAGTGGATTGATTACCGTGATATAATCACCAGTATCATCACCTGTCTCAAAGGCCTCGGCAATTATATCATCACCGGTCTTTAGACGGATGAACTTGGCGATTGATTGATTTTCCATTTCACTTATCCTTCATGTCAATTTTGTATATACGGAACCTAAAGTGTTCTTCACTATAGGTTTTTAACCTCTCTAAAAAATGCTTTAGAGTGAAATTTTCGCGTTTTTTGTAGGTAAAATCATCGGCGATATCAAATAAGGTGGCGGATTTTTTCGTTGCAGAAACACGGAGTCCGCGACCAATGGACTGAAGGTTACGGATTTTGGATTTGGAAGGAGATGCAAAGACGATGTTGTCCAAGGCCACAATATTAGTACCAGTGCTAAGAACACCAACGGACCCAACAATAATAGCATCACGTTCGTTCTCGACGACCCTGCGTATTTGTTCTCTGTCTTCGACATCAGTTCCTCCATGAATAAAAAAGACCTTACGGCCGTCCTTGACTTTCTTATTTAGCATGTCGTGGAGGACGGTGCCATGCTTCTCTACAAAATTAAACAGTAATAAGGTATTGCCTTCTAAAGAGAGGACAAGATTACATATAAACTTATTACGACTAGTATTGGAAATAATGTATTCAAGTTCTTCCTGATAGGTTGCCGATTTCATATAGTGACATTCTTCTTCACTATATTTCAACAAGAGACACTTGATGGTTAGTTCTGCTAGTTGTTTCTTCTCCATCAATTCTTTTGATGTGGTGGCCTTATATAGTTGACCGAATAATCCCATCAATACCCATTCATGTGCTTTAGCACCAGAAAGTGTACCTGTTACACCGAGTCGGTATTCTGCTTTGGTACATTTGGAAAGGATATCTGATAGAGCCTTGGCCTGTGCTTGGTGAACTTCGTCACATATTACATAATCAAACTGCTCAAAATATTCTTTAGGCATCCTAAACAAAGACTGCCAGGTGGATATCATAATGGGGTGTTCAGAGTTTTTATCTTTACCTGAATATACTCTCCAACAATACTTGAACATATCCTTACCATTCTTAGTAGAATAGTCTTGGAAGTCGGAGAACATTTGTTCTACTAGTGCGGACCTAGGAACAATGAGAAGGCCTCGTTTCCCTTGTTTGAGCAAATAATTGCAAACAAGGTATAAAAGAAGAGACTTGCCGGAACCAGTAGGAGACAACACAATGCGACGTTTAGAACGAATAGCATGAACGAAAGCATCCATCTGATAGTCACGAGGAAGGTGTTTAGGATTGAGTATTTCGACATATTCTTTAGCCTCTTCTAAGGAGAATGATGTATCTAAGTCCTCATCCTCATACTCATATGTATAACCTCTTTCCTTGATCCACTTCATTACCTGTGGAGCAAGGCCACGATATATTTGTTTATTTTTTAATTGAAATAAATGAATATAACCAGACCATAATTTCTGTTTATAGGCTGGAACAAATTGGAATCCAGGTGGTCGGAATGAGAATGAATCAAAAAGTTCCATAGCAATACCTTCATCACATTCGATTCTTATGAAGGTTTCATTTACATTTTTCAATACTAGATGAGTCATCATATTCCTTACAATTATCAAAATGCCATCTTTTCATATTTGCCAATTGTCCTGACTTACCACAATGAGGACAGTTTATATTTATCTTGTTACGTATTCTGGCACCTTCTGCTCTTTTTTCTCTTGCTTCTATGGAATACCCGACCTTTTCATAGGTTTTCCATTTTTTTCTATAATCAGGATTTTCTTTTCTCCATTTTTCCCAATATTCTTTTTTCTTTTTTGATAGTATAGGCATTTTCATACCTTTGAATACTGGAGATTGCCCTTTTCTGAAACATCCAGAATTTATTACACCACCTTCTCCGCCATCGGATTTATTTCTAAGAACACCCGTATTATCACAAATTTTTCCATACCAACGAATATAAAATCTTTCTAAAGCAAGAGAACCTACTTCCGTAAGGTTGGATTCCATTATTATGATACGAGTTTTATCTTTGGGAGGCTTCGCATTACAAGCATTATGGTTATGCCAAGCTCGGCGACCTTTTCCTTTACCAATATAGTAAGGTGAACCATCTTCTCGTAAATAGGCGTATATATAATAGGACATGCTGATGCTCCGTAAAAGCGTTAGAGTAGGTGGGAGTTGGCGCTCCGCGACCTACATCTATTTAGGCTTTCCTATCATCTATCCGTCATTTTCTTCCATTCAATAAAGGCACGGAGAGCATATACTCTACTGTTTAGTTCCTTTATAATGGAGGTACAAAACTCTACCACTTCTTCGTGAACTACTTTTTTAAGAACCATATTATTTAGGTCTTCGTCCGCGTCCATGTAGATTGGTATATTTTGCTTTATGATTTGACGACCATTAGGTTGCCATCCACGCTCTTTCAGTTCTTCCATATCAAGTTCACCTTGATAATATTGGAACTTAATGAGACGCATTTTATTATAGTCATTGGTAAACTTCTTAACCAACATTCTATGGTGAGATAGAATATGTAAGTATTTACCATGAAGAGATGAGATACGAATTAGTTCTAGGCCTGGTTCAGTGGAGTCAATAGCACAATCTTTATGCCATTCCTCCATTAGGTCATCAAGTTTAACTGGTGGTCGCAAAGCAAACTCCATTCATTATCAAATCATCATTATACAGGAAAATTATACGGAAGTCAACCGTTCTATTTCAAAGAGGTCATAACGGAAAGTAAAGTCAGCGGTGGGAATAATATCTGCGTCTACCTTGGTATCAAAAGATATTAATCCAATGGAGGTAGGATGACAGTTATGGAACTTTACCCGAATATTAGGATTGTTGGCATTGGTATTTACGGTAAGATATCCGTCAAAATAAAGTGGTGCTTTAGGATCTCTTGCTTTGATATATTGTGAATAGGATTCAGGTCTGGTCAAACCAACTAACCATTTATATGTTTCTTCCCATACACGAAGGTCTTCGTCAATAATAGCGGTAATGGTAAAAGCCTCATATACCAATTTATCACCTGCACGATAGGTTGCAGAAAATGGTGTTGGTACCATAACCTCTGTGGTAGATACAGAAGGGAGATTTACCGTTTGACAGAAATATTTTAAAAATGGAAGATCAGGAATAACAAAGGTAAACTTTGTTGACTGTAGAATACTGGTATTCTGTGGTGTATTAGCAGTATATGGTTCTGTAGTCATTAATGCCTCCGTCTGGTATTTAGGCATTCACTTTTGACGGCCAACATTACGAAAGTTTAATGTTCCGTTAATGTTTGGTTCATTGAAAAAAGTTTTTTGATGACTATATACTATTAGGTTAGATTACGAACGACCAAGGAGGTTATTATGGGTATCATTTACTGTTACACAAACAAGGTTACTGGAAAGAAATATATCGGACAAACCATACATCCAGAACAAAGGAAACGCAACCACTTGCACGAAGCAATGGAAAGAGATTCTAATTATTATTTCCATCGTTCTATCAGGAAACACGGATGGAATAACTTTGACTATGAGGTTCTGGAAGAAAATGTTGAGAACCTAAATGAAAGAGAAAACCATTATATTAATATGTATAATACATTATGGCCCAGTGGATACAACCAATGTCCTGCCGCAGCATTAGATAAGACCGCTATTGAGAAGATGAAAGATACTAAAAGAAAACAGTTTTTCTCCATGTCAGAAGAAGAACGCAGAGCAAGAGTAGAGTGTATGGTACAATCCAATATTGGATCTAAACGAACAGAAGAAACAAAAAAGAAAATGAGTGATTCGGCAAAAAAGTATCTTGCTGAAAATCCAAGAGTCAGAAGCGAAGAAACTAAAAAGAAAACAAGCGAAACTATGAAAAGAATAAGAGCAGAAAAGTTTTGGTCAACCAACAAAAATGCCGGGGAGTAAATCCCCGGCAGTTTGTCTTATACACTTATAAGTTGTGTATAAGTATTTGATAAATCAAGTGAGGTTCCGCACTCTGAAAATACGGTAATAGATGTTAGCCTGACCTGATGTGTTACGATCACCAACAACGCCGTCGCCAGCAGATGTTGCGAATGGGTTAGCAACCATGCCATAACGGGTTTTGAAACCAATCTTTGGCTGGAATGTATCCTGACCGATTGCACGAACCATCTGTAGTGGAACGTATGGGCAGTAGAATAGACCAGCGTCGAATGGTGACTGACCACGGAAGCCAACTGTAACAAGCTCGTCGCCAACTGCTGAACCACCGAAGTAAGGATCAATATAAACCTTAATGCGGTTGTGGAGCATACCAACGAAGGTGTTGCCTGTATCGTCAACTGTTAGGTCGGCAGATAGAGCAGGTGTATAGGAAAGAACACCAGCCATAGCCATAGCGGATGCAACGTCAGAAGAAACGATGATGACGTTGCCTTTGCCGCGACGGGTTGCCTTCGCAATAGCGTTAGCTTCACGTTCGATCTGGAAGATAAGACCTTTGAACTTCTCAACTGACCAACGGCCGTTTGAGTCTGTGTCAAGATCGAATGTACCAGCAGTTGTAACACCATACTGAGCGCCAGCTGATGCTGAACGGTAGATGGTGCGGATAACTTCACGGTTGATTTCTGCTAGAATCTCTGTTGAGAGAATGTTAGCAAGTTCTGTCTCAGCATCAAGGCCGTGAATGGCTTTAAGATCCTGAGCAAGTTCTGTGGTGTATTCTGCTTTTAGAGCGCGTGAGCGAGCTGTAACAGTAACCTTATCAATTGAGAAGGCCATTTCAGCAAAAGCATTGCCTGATGTACCGTCGCCAAGAGCTTCGGCCTGTGCTGTTGTCATGCCTTTACCAACACCATATGTTGCTGAATCGCCAAGAGCGAATACAGGATCGGTGTTTGATGTGTTGCCAGAAGATGTACCAGCAAGACCGCCGCCGGCGTTCTGTGAAGAGAAGTTTGAGTTAGCTTCAAAGAACAATGCTTCGTTTGTTGTACCTTGACCCTGGCCACCCATTGCTGAGTAACGAGCGCGCATAGCGAAGATGAGGCCGGTAGGACCGGTCATTGGCTGAACGCCACAAACGTCATATGCGATTAGGTTAGGAAGCGCACGACGAACAAGTGAAATCAAGATTGGATCGTATGAACCAACTGATGTACCTGAACCGAGACCGCCACCTGAGTTTGTAGGTGCAGCTTCGTTAAGTGTGCGGCCTTCCTCGGCCATTGCTTTTTCTTGGTTCTCAAGAACTACGGCTGTAACCGCACGGCGGTATGGATCCTTAATTGCGTTGAGACCATCGTGGTCAAGAACTGGTGACCACTTCTGTTCTAGTTGTTCTGTTAAATACATTTTAGTTTCCTTCTTTCTATGTTTAGTTTAGTTATAATAACTAATTAAATTACTTTGGGAGGCTTCTACCAAGTGCCTTTACGTAGTTTGCCATAGGACCCTCAAGATTGCTTTCGTTAATCATTGATGGATCTGCGGACTCTACGCGGTCAAGAACTGCATCAGACTTAACTGATGTTGGGAAATAGTTCTCCCGTAGTGTTGAAATCTTTTCGATAAACTGGTCATCGTTAGTATAAGCAACATTCTCAACGAGACCTTTAAGTTTCTCGGCCTGAGTAGTTGTTAGACCTTCACAAACATAACCTATTAACTCTGATTTACGAGATTCAGCAATCATGCCTGTTAGAGCAACATTGCGTTCAATCTCTTCATTGAGTTTTGCTTCAAGTTCTTCAACGGTGTGTGAAAGTTCTTCTACAACGGCAACTTCCTCTTCAGGAATGTCGATGTAGTGTTCGGCGAATAGTGAACGGAGACCGCCGATGAAATCTTCGGTAAGTTCGCTACGGAGAGCGGACTCAACGGCAACTTCATTTTCTTCGATCCATTGTTCAACTACGTAATTGAGATAGTTATCAACGTCAGATGAAAGTTGTTCCATAATCTCTGCAACTCTTTCTTCCAATGTCTCTGCATAAGCCTGCTCAAGTAGGGCAACTTCTTCTTCAAGTTTCGCTTTTACAGCAGCTTCAAAAATTGTGGTTGCCTTAGCATGAAAATCTTCTGAAAGGTTTTCACCTTCGAGTAGAGCATTAACATGTTCGGACATGTCAACTGGATAATACTCGACTGGTGATTCCTCTAATTCTTCGTCAAGAACTTCTTCTGAAAACTCAAAGTTCTCTTCAATAGCAGCAAGGATCTCTTCTTCATCAAGACCTGCCTCGATTGCTTCGTTAATGAAATCTTCTAGTTCCTCGGAAAGTTCTAGTTCTTCTTCCTCAAGGTTCTCTTCTTCCATTGAACAAGCAGATGCGGCCATTTTTGACTTCTTAGCTGCTTCTTTGATTGTAGCAACACGCTCGGCAATTGCTGATGTTTCAGCAACTACTGGACGGTCATCTTCCATCTCTTCTGGAAGACCAGCAGGAGCAGATGAACCGGACTGTGGTTGTGCTTTTAGTGATTTCTTACCTTCACCCTTAACGGAAGAAGTTGATGACTTTGATGTGTCTTTGCCTGTTTTACCAGCAGATTTAGCACCAAGGTTATCAGATGCAAGTGAAGTTGGTGTAGCACCACCTAAATCGTCGTAACCTAATGTAGCAGGAGCTGCATTTGGATTAGCAAAACGACTTTCTGGTGATTTTGTACCAGGATGCAATGTCTTAGCATTAACTGTATTTACTGTTGAAGGGTCAACTGGGTTAGGATTTGAAATCTTACCAGGTGATACTTCTGGATAAGCACCTTCAGTTAGTTGCTTACCTTCTAGCACAGCTTTCGCTGCTTCGTGTAGTGATTTACCCATGTTTAGGATACTCCTTTATTATTCCTAATGTTATTTAGTATTTTACAATTTTGAAATATAATTTTCAAAAATCTTTAAGGCTACTGATTCAATATCGTGGCGTGAAGATTCTTTAATGAGTTTAACTGCACGGTCATTAGACTGTTCTGTCCATTTACCGTTTAGAAATACCCACTCTTTACCTTCCATAATACCACGAACGAATGCCTCTGGTGCTGATGGGTCGGCCACAACATCTGCTGCTGTTGCTAACTTGTAATCATCTTGGACTTGTTGAAAACCATTGTGTGCTTTGAGAGACCCTACGCCTCTTGTTGACACACCAAGGCTTGCACCACCATCTAGTAGACTCTTAACGATTTTTCCGTTAGGAGTATCTAAAATCTTTGCTTTACCAATAAAGTTTGTCCCGTCAGGATGCAATGATGTAATCATGTGGGACACACGGTCTAGGTTGATTTGAGGATTCTCAGGATGACCTAGCTCACCAAATGCTCTGTTCTTTTGAACGTATTCGCGGTTGTAACGATCCGCCTCTTTGGAGAGGACATTCATAGGATATACACGACCGTTTCTATTGACTTTCTCGGCCTGCATAAAGATGCCGGTGATAAAGCGGTTTTTTCCACCTTTACCATCATCCTCAATAAGATACTGAATGTCTAGAATTTCTTCGGTTATTAGTTTCATTTGTTTCCTCTACCTTTAGGTATATTTAGGTGTTTTCCTCACCAAGACCTGAAATAATGTTTGAACCAAGGCCTTTCATAAAAGAACCGTAACCTTTAAGTTCTCTTTTTGCTCTATAACCACTATATGCTTTTTTAAAAGTTTTCACAGCAGTTTTATCACCAGCCCTTCTTAAAGCATATGCGGTATCTTTATCAGATTGATAAGTATCTTTTGCCCTTGCTGGAGCAACTTTAGCCTTTTCTATATCACTTGGCCTAAATGCTCTTGATCTTGATCTATCAATTTTGTTTGTATCATCTTCAGGTGCAACGTGAGAAACGGATGGAGAAACTCCACCTTTTTCTGGTGCGATATAAGGATGACCTGCTTGTCCGGCCGCTCGGCGTCTTGCAGAAATTGCTTTGTAAGCTGACGGTGGTATAGGTGTATCTAATTCTGTATTTTCTTTAATTTTTTTTTTCTTAACAACAACTTTTTTGTTAGTAATAGTTTTTAATTCAGGTGTATAGTCATATGGATCAGGTAAAACCTCGGATGCTCTTACATATCCTGCTTTACGTCTTGCTTCAATATCTTTCTTTGATAATGCACCAAAAACTTCGGCCTGCATATCTTTTTTCATTTCATACATTTTCTTTTCAACGATGTTATTCAAACGTTCCTCAAATAACTCGCAAGCAGAAACGTAATCTTCTGAAAGGATGTGTTCTAATAGATCACTCATTTTAGGGCACCTTCGTATGTATAAGCATTGAATGCCATTGGATCTGCGGTCTGACCGTTATCATAATCACGGTTATCTTTCTTGAGGTCAATGAAAATAGTCACAGCATCGGATGCCGCAATACTTCCAACACCACTTATAAGTATATTTCCTGTTGTGTTAGCAATCGCAGGCGCAGGAATTGCTGCTGATAGTCCTTGAGAATCAAAACTATAGTCAAACATACCGCTACCAATTGTAACAATATCGTTATTAGCATCTGACTGCCAACCAAGTGCAATACCATAACCTGATTTAAATTGGCCTTGACCAAAAATTCGTCTAATGGTTGTTCTGTATGTTGACTTTATATTTGTATTGGATGACATAATACGATTATTTGTATTCATCGCAAATGCTAATTGAGACGCATTGACCAATAGATTATTTGCTGTTGATGTTCCGTCAAAACGGATAACATACTTGAGCAATGCTCTATTATGATTATCAATGACCTTTTGTTCTGTGATTACGTTTGCCATTTTTAGTTCCTAATTGAGAAGTTAATTAGTTTCTTGAAGGACTCAAGGTCTTCGTTTAGCATACCTTCAACAATCTTTTTGTTTTTGATATTGACCGAGTCATAAACTTCAAGTATTCTTTTTGCCATAGAGGTATTTAGTGTAATTGTTCTTCCATTGATGGAAAGATCCATATTATCAATACCTTCTTTAACCATATTACGAATATCAGATATGGAATTTTCTTTAAGTTGTGCTTGTTTTAATTTGGATTGATAAACAGGATCTTTTCCTGACGCTGTTTGCCATGAACTATATGCTTTACCATGTGGAGTATCTCTATACAAACCTTTAACTGCTACATCTGTAGAAATATTACTACCTCCAGACATTGCATCTTTAGCTGCGTCTGCGGCTATTCCACCTGCTGCACCAGCCAAACCACTTTTTACAGGACTGGATGGTTTTGGTTTGGCCGCACTCTTAGCAATTGCTGATGCATCTCTAGCAACTACACCTTTTGCTGCGCTTTTACCTGCCAATTTACCAATACCTTTACGAACTAAACCAGCACCCGCTTTTAATCCCTTTGCGGCAACTCTAGTAAGAGGACCACCAACGGCCATCATTGCAGTATCAACGGCCGCATCTTTAGCAGCACCTTTATAATCACCTTTATATAATTTTTTACCTGCGCTATAATATGGAACAGCAATATCTGCTACTGTATCCGCAACATCTGCAAGACCTTCGTTCATTCTTTCTTCACGGAGTTTTTCAACCTTATCTTTAAAACTCTCGTAAGTTGGCCTCTCGGTATAACGAGACATTACAGGACCATCTTCCTCTACAGGCACACAATTAGGTACCATCTTATTACCTTTTTTCTTCATACCTTCTTGTTTATAATTATTCCAACACGCTTCATCAAGAGTATCACTTATAACAGATTCACTCAAATTTAAATTGCCTCCTGGTCCAAATGGAATAGAAAGATACTTATCAAGCAATTTAGAATAATATAATGCTACGACTTGTTTTTTAGGATATAGTCTAAATGATAATCTTCTAAAAATAAGCAATGAAGGCATATCTTTATAAGAGGCCATTTCATTACCTTTACTCTCAAGCATCAACTCCTCAGGAAGAACTTCAACCTGAGACATAAATTTATCATTATATTCTTCACGTAGTTGCTTGAGTGTTTTCATTATACTATCCTTTACTGAGCAAAATAGGAGGCAGCGATTTCTTTCTTACGCTCTTCCAATTTCTCTTGTGCCTTCTCTTGGAGGGCAGTCATGAGATTTTCTTTCATAGCGTTAAGATCATTTTCTAGAATGTTCTCAATCGCCTCATTGATAAGGTCTTGATTTTCCATTGTAGTTTCCTCGTGGACTGTGTGTGTTGTTCCTGTAGCACCAGGTGCATATTTTACATCTGGTTTATTTAGATGTATATGTGATTGAAAGTTGTTTTCTGCAACATCACTTTTACCCATTGGGCCAACTGCATCATCCCAATCTTTGTCTTTGCTGTTTTCTTTTGTTAGTTGTTTGATAGCAGTTGTAATACCTTTTTGGCGTTTACCCCAGGTTTTGATGTCTGCCTTATGACCTTGCAAGGACTTTTTACGTGAAGCAGAGGCCTTCTTTACATATGAACCAAGTGTTTCTGCCTTTAGTTCATCAATCTGTTCCTCAGCAACCTGCTTTGCTCTCTTTGTTGCTGTAGCATACAATACTTCTTTAGCTCGTTCACCATAACGTTTTTTCATTCCAGGAAGACCTTTCTTCATGGACATTACAATCTCTTCTTTCTTTTTGGTCTCGGCAGGAGTCAAATGTTTTTCTTCAATCTGTTCTTTTTTCAATCTAAACTTTAGTTTTTTCAAATTTCCATCATTTTCTAAATGACCAATAGCACCTTCTTTTGTTTTGTGCATGGCTGATTTCCATTGCATTCCTATTTTTCTGCGAGTAGAAAATCTATTATCGTCATGCTGAGTAACGGTGCCGTATAAAGGACCTTTTTTGTGTGTATATACTACTTCATCCTCGTAAATACCGCGTTCTGCTGTTGATGGATATTTGTTTTCTTCTTCGCAGTTCCACTTACGCAATGCTAAGGCCTTACGGGTTGGTCTGCCTTTTTCATCCTTCATAGGACCTTTCATACCACCCATACGGGCACAGAATGACTTACGACGCTTTGCTGGTTTGCTATCTGGGTCCAACTTTGATGGTTCAGTTGTAACGGCCATAGAAAGTTTAGAACCAGGATGTTCTCTACGATATGAAGCAATACCTTTGCGGTTCAAACCACCTTCTGGATCTTTACCAGCACTACGTTGCCATGCTGAGGATTCTTCGATGTCGTTATCTTCTTTCATGGTCGCCTTCTTCTTTAATGCGTCTTTTGCTAGATCGTAACCTTTTTTACCGTAATGTGCGGCACTTGCTGCCCATCCTGCTGCACCTGGTAATGCTGTTGCCGCACGTACCATATCACTTTGAGGATGTGATTTATGCTGGCTCATAGCGTCTACCATGGTATACATATTAGCAGCAGTCATTCCTGCCATGGCCACTTTTTTGGCTTTATCTTTTAGCGGACCTTCTTCAAGTTGGTCATTTGTTCTACCTTTTGGTGGTGCATCAGAGATACCTTCGTATCCTACATTACCACCTAGTTCATCCAACTTTGCTTTAACTCTTGTTCTGGCCGTTGTTGTTTCTTGTATAACGGTATTTGCCTTTAAATGGTGATTTCTTCCAGTTCTTATTTCAGTTGGATTAAAGTGATTAAAACCTAATGCTTTATTATGATGATCCAAATGTGCTTTTTGTATATTCATCAACTTATCTTCTTGATCAAGTTGATAAGCATTAACATTATTACTAATGTATTGGTGTTCTTCACCTTTAGCAGAACCAGGTTCAATAGCACCAGTATGTGTATGTTCTTTAATAATCTTAGTCAACTAAACTGTCCTTATTTAGTTCAATGAGATATCCGTTTTCATTTATAAATCTAACACTACCTTGTGGATCAGTATATTGGTTATTACCAACATAAACTAATCCTAAGTCTCTTGCTTCTTTAGCAACTGTCTTTTTCTTTGGTGCTGGTTTCTTAGCAGGCGCCGCAGATTTTTTTGACTTAATCTTTTCCAACTCAATCTTTTTATCCATCATAGATTGTTCATGGTCTTTATTGATTAGTTCATTCTTACTAACAGGTTGTTCTTCGGTATTCTTATCAATCTCTTGCTGAACAGCAGCCTGTGTGATCTGCTGTTGTGCTTGGAACTGTAACTGGTTTTGCTGATCGGCTTGTTGTTGTGCCTGCTGATCAATCATTTGCTGTTGCTGTTGCTGTGCCATAATAGCATTTTCTTGTTCCATCTGTCCGTTGATTTCTTCCATGTCTTCGTCAGACTGTTGAAGAATGTTCTTACGAACCCATTCAATACTATAATATTTACCAACAAATGGATCTACTTTTGCAAGTGTATCTAGACGGACATTAAGAAGTTCTGCTTCTTTTAACTCATCAAAGTTATTGTCTTTTTTGAAATCGTAGAAAATATCTTCCTTAAACTCTTTCCATTCTTCTTCGGTACATACTTTTTTAAGTACCAATTGGACTCTTAGTAGGTCGTCAAATAGTATGGAGAACTTGTTACGAAGACGCTGGATGAACTTTGTGAACTTTAACTCATCTCTAGTGATTTCTGTTGATCTACCTAGTGAAAATCCTTGCTGTGGCTCTAGACGACCAATAGGAACATTCAATGAACGATATAGTTTAGATTGGAAATACTTAACATCTTCCAACTCACCAAGGTTACGGGCACCTTCTAGTGTAGAGATTTCTGTACCTTTAGAACCTTCACGGCGTGGTAACCAAAAATCTTCCAACATTGATAGATGTTTACGGTCGTCTTTGATTTCACCTGTAGAGGAATCATAGACCAACTTATTACGGTATTTGACCATAATATCACGCACATACTGGTCAGCCTTGACAGTTGGCATATTACCTACGTCAATGTAGAATACACGACGCTCCGGTGCTCTGGAGAGGCGATAAATGACGGTTGCATCTTCAACCATACGTAGGTTGTTAAATGGTTTAATGGCCTTGTGAAGATAGGAAAGGACCATTGTTTGTTTTGGGTCCATTAGACCTGAATTGACGTTTACGATAGAATCTGGAGCAATCTTAGAACCAAGATTAGAACCAGAACCAATCATACCTCTCTCGTTATAGAGGTAATATTCGATTGCCTTTTTGATCAACTCAATACCTGTATTCGGATCACGCATCTTTTGGATTTCTCGGATCTTACGAATACGGCGAGGATCGATATACTTTAATTCCTGAATACCATACATAGGTTGTGTTTCATCAATAACGATATGATAGAACAATCTTCCATCAACATAATAACGACGGAAGATATCGTGACCCATATTGTTGAAGTTTAGTAGTTTTAAAATAAGATTGAACTCATCTTCAATACGTTTTTTGATTTGATCTGGAACTTTAAGTTCATCCATATTGATTTCAACACACTGTCCGCCATCTTCAATTACAATTGCTTCATTGACGATTTCATCAATGGCAGTTTCCATTTCTGGCTGAATAGCAAGTTCTCGGTATTTTGTAATTAATTGTGTTTCGTTTCGGAAAGTACCATCGAGGTCTACATATGTACCATAATAACCGGCACCAGCAACCGTTACCGCTCCGTCATCATTCATCGGGAGAGTAAATGATTTCTGTTTAGGTTGTTCTAGTTGAGCATCTTCTATCTTCTTGGGGGTGCCAATTTCAAATCCAAATAATTTCACTATGTAGTCCTTTACTTGATTGAAGACCCGTGGAGCAAAACTCCACGGGTTTAGTTATATTTATGTTACAAATTATGCGCCAGAAACGTCTGTAGTAATAACAGGGAACGCTGACTCCCACCATTGGTAGGCAAATGTAACAGTAAATTCTTCAATCTGGTCACCTGATGCCCAGTCAAGATCAATAGCAGCAACGTCGGTTGGGAAACAACCAATCATTTTATACTGCTTAATAATCTCGCCTGTTTTGGCATACTGTGTAACCATAGCATCGGCCTGATAAGTTGCCATTGTTGCTAATGCTGGGTTACGAATGTTCGCAACGTGAGCATTGAGCGCACTCATCCAAAGCTCTAGGTTATTGCGGATGAGGAAATTCTCATCGTTAATAACTGTAAATGACCAATCAGGGAAGGTTCTTGTACCGGCAACTTTGATCTCACGACCAAAGTATGGAACGCTGATAGAAGATATTGAGTCTCCAGGCAGTGAGGATGCTCTTGCTTTAAACGTAATAGCCGCTGAAGTAAGAGGTGTAATCCCAGGCGCTGGAGGCATGTTCATTGTAATATCGAATAGACTAGCTCGGGCGCCGTCAAATTCGAGACTTGCTCTAAATTGTTGAACATTAAATGCCATTTTAGTTTTCTCCTTTTCCTATTTATTAGACGCCTGTTTTGCCAACAATTTCGGAGAAGGCAACTCCTGTACCAACGGCAACAAAGTTCAATTGAATGAAGTTAATTGCTCTGGCTGGCTTAATGTAGATATCACCAACGAACTGGTTTTGGTCGATAATTTCTGGTGTATTGTTAGTAGTATCACAAACAACTTGATAGTCAAAGATACCTCTTTTACCTTTAATGTCTCTAAGGAAAGGATCTACTAGAGCAACGAACTGGGCACGTGTAAACTCATCGTTGAACTCAAATAGAGAATACTTAGCAGCTCTTGAAATTGACTGTTCAAGAACAATAAACAATCTGCGAACGTTGATACGATCAAATGCAGATGGTTTAGATGTCATTGTCTTATCGCCATAAAAAACTGTACCGACACCTGACATTGAAACGACTGGGTTGATAGAGTTTTTATATAATGTATCTCTGTCGGCCTGATTTGGTGACCAAGAAAGTTGAACAACATTTTTAATCAAACCGCGGTTTAGACCTGCTGGTGACCACCATGCAGCATTTGTATAATCTGTTCTGGCACAAAGACCAGCAATATCACCATTTAGTGGAACCCAACGATAAACATTATTATACTTGTCAAATTGTTTCTTCCAACCAGAATCCATAACAGCATATGAAGATGAGTTAAATAGATTACGGAATGTAACAATTTGTTCAGCCTCATAACCCATATTATTGATAACTGCCTGTGGTGGTGGAGAAATAAATGTTACCAAATCTTTTCTTGATTCGGCAATATTATTGACAATATATTCAGAAACAGTCTGAGAAACACCACCGGTGATTAGCAAAGACACATCTGCTTTTTCAGAATCACCAAAAAGATCATATGCTCCTGTCAAATCTCCATCTGTAGGAGCAGCATCAGCACCACCTGTTAGTGTTGCTGTGTAATTTGTGTTACCTTCAGCAAACATTGTATTTGATGATGTTGATCCCCAAGTTGAGGTATCAGTATGACCATTATCCATTTGTGCGTGATGAAGTATATAAATGAACTGTGAACGATCATTAATTACGTTGACATAATAATTTGATGTTCCGTCATCATTAGTTGCATCAACTGCTTTTGAAACATATGAAAAACGTTCTAGAACAGTATTAGGTGTTCCACCAAAATGTCCTAATGTATCAACAACAATGATGTGCATTTCGTCATTGGCACCGCCTCTTGCAGAGGTCCAATATGTTGTTCCTGGAACTCCGTTGAAATTTGGAGCATATTCCCAAGTAGAAAATGCTGTAGAATTTGCTGATGCCCAAAGTGAAACTTTTAGTCCGTTACCAATTGCTCCAGGATAACGAGCAGCAAACATACCTGTATTTGCTGGTGCTTGCATATTCATATATTCAATATCATAAACATTTTTATTTTCAATGATTGTTGGTAATGTTCCTGATACTGCGTTATTTGCTTTGGTTGTGTCGCATGTGCGAACAACTAAAATATTTTGAGTATATGATAGAAAGTTTGCTGCGCTATAGAATGAGGTGAAAGTGTTTTGATCTGGTTGACCAAAGGTATTTACCAGTTGTATTTCATTACTAAGTCTTGTTAATTCATTAACTGGACCCCAGACAAAGTTGCCGGCGAACCCTCCAACTGTGGTAGATAATGATGGTACAATGGTCGTTAGATCAACTTCAGACCAAGCTACACCAGGTGAAAGTAGAGTTGCCATTTTTTACTCCTTTTTATAGGTTTGAATGGTGTGTGATATCCATTTCAATATATTTAGTGTTTTGATGTTTTTGGTTATAACTGCGGATCCCAATTTGGATTGATGTAAAGACCTTCTTTTTCGACGGTCAACCATCTATCTCCACGAGAATCCACTTCAGGAGCAGGATCATCTATACCATTGTCTATGAAACCAAAAGGTGTAATCTCTCGGTCAAGTATTTCCAGATTTTCGGCCTGTAGAACAGCACGAATATCGGTCTCCACAGTGTCTTTAAATACTCTCTGTGAAGTCAACCATCCAAAATGAACCAGCGTCATTGCGAGGTCGTCATTGCTTCCTTCTTCTGCCATAAATGATTTCTTATTGGCAGAGAAAGAAGAAAGTTCTATAATAGTGTCGGCATCGTTTATTAGCAGTTTATCATTTTCAACCAAGGCCTTCAAGTTAGCACAACCAATAAGTTTAGACTGCGCTGAAGTTTTAAGACCGTAGGCCAACTTGTTTCTGGCAGCAAATCCACCAGACACCTGGTTTCCTTGCTTACCTTTGGTTTGAAACTTTAGTAGATTATCATAACTTAACTCAAAATGTAGAATGTCTGCTACTTGTAGTCCAATAGAGTTTATTTCCACAAGAACAAATGCTTCGTTGTATCGTTTTGCCACCGAATAAATGACTGTAGGAAATAATAAAGGTGCTATCTCGTTGTTACGGTATTTAGCCACCTGTCGGTATGGTATCTGTGACACATCAAATATAGAGAATGTGGAGTAGTCAAGGCCCTGCCCCTCCGCTACGTCCGCGCACAGGACATACGTGTGTTTAGGTTCTGGTAGTTCATATACATCCAGATGGTCTTTACTCTCAATAGGTGTCTTGAATGTTAATGATCTTAGTTTAGCACCAGAGATAAGGGTATTGGTAGAACCAAGGAACTCACAGTTATGTGATAGTATATCGTTGGTATAATAATAATGTTTTTTACCTACTTCTATAGCATCATAAACATCTGGTGTATCATATCTTGGTGTAATAAAAATGATGGTTTCAAACCCATCTTTTGTTTTTATAACATCACCCGAGTATAGTGCCTTTACATCACAATATCCTAATCGTTTTTCGTAGAAACGATGGTCCGTTGAAACGGAAATGTGTTTACCGCTTTCAAGAAAAACATCAACAACCTTTTTACCAGAAAGTTTTTGAACTCCGTAAAAATCTTCCCATCCGTCAGGAGTTTTTATTTCAAACTTCGTATTCTTTCCAAACATTTTTCCAACTTTTCTTTTCTAACAATCTTCTAATAGCCTGTGGAGTCATATTGTGTTGAGGCGCTTTTTGTAAGCAATAGGCCCACATATAAGACATAGGTTTACCGTTTTTTTGTATTTGACCCACATTATCTATCTTCGGACTAGATATAAAATCTTCTATAATCTCCCTAACCAAATCTTCGTTTAGTATGGATTTTGGATTATCGGAACCTATGAATCTGTGTTTATCAATCCATTCTTCGTTGGGTGTCCAATAACCGGATTTACCTTTGTTCCACGGCACAAATCCATCTTTCGCTTTACTCATTCTTTCCCTACTCTCTTTGCTATAAACATATCCAAGAGTATTGAACCTTGAACTATCATAATGATTACCTTTACCGTGTAATGTTGTATTCAATCCATTTTTATATGTATCAAAAACGGTGATATATATTTCTTCAGCATCTTCACAGTTTTTATATTCACTTTCAAATAGTATTTCGGTGTGTTTTATTCCGACCGAAAATCTTGGTGATCGGATATGTTGTTGTATCCGACGCTTCAGATTATTGGTAATGCCAATATATTCTAATCCATCGTTTCTTGTTATCTTATAAACACAGGCCATAGGATACCTCCTATACCTATTTAGTAATCCTATGAACTCACATCCATCATTTCATAAAGTTTTTCCATAGTTATTTTTTGTATTTCACCGGTGTCTTTGTTTCTTATCTCTACGATGGTATCTCCGGCTACACAACCAAACTCTTGGTCAAACTGTCGCTGGCTGGTGTTACGAATGGTTTGCTCGGCCCATTTCTGGTCTCTTCCTGGAACCAATGACCAGTGGATTTCAATATGCTTATAATCTGACCTACCTTCAACAGCATCCATCCATTGCTTATAAAACAGGTTCATACCGTTTGGAGTTGAAACAATGACTACTTTTGATTTTTGTCCAGAAGAAATGGTAGGATATGTAGACATAAAGAACTCTTCCGCAATATTATTAGGGACGAACGCGAACTCGTCCAAAAATATTAGGTTGAACGAGAAACCGCGAACTGATGATCCGCTTGTAGAATCGGCAAGAACTCTTGAACCATTTGCTAACCAGATAGAACCTTTATTCCATTCCTTGATACCTTGTTTGAGAAACATAGGTAAATACTCAAAGGCCAGTTTTAGTTTTCCTAGCAACTCACGGGCCGTAGGCGCACGGTTAGCGAGGATGGCAACTACAAACTGTTCATTGAACAATACCTGATGGAGAATGTATGCTACGCTGGTAGTTGATTTACCAACCTGTCGTGGTAGTTTACAGATAGAGAAACGATTGTTATGAAATGTATTGACCATATCCTCTTGAAAGTCCCACATATCAAAAGGTATAAGGCCTTTATCAACATTAATGATTCGGATATATTTTTTGGCAAAATAGACGGGATCATCTACACATTTTTGGTATTCTTCCAATTCTCTTTGTGTAAAAGCGTGCCTATACTGTTCGTTAGGTAAATTAGGATTTGATTGGTATCTAAACGGAAGGCGAGCCATCTTCTTCCTTCTTCTTCTTTATAGCCGACAATAACTCGGCTGCTGAACCGACAAAGACTGCCTGTTCCACATTTATGGATTCTGTGTTCTTTTTACGAGGATCGGATTCAGGGTCAGGCCCTTTTAGGTCTTTGGTCATCTTCTGAAGGTTATATAGGTCTTTGGTCGTATCACCGACAGTCTTGATTAGAGTAGAAACAACCTCAAACCCTCTTGCGGATTCTTGTTGACGGGCAATTTGTGAGATTTCTTCAATAGCATCATTACCTTTTTCAATAAGGTTGCGAAGAGTTTTTCTAGCTAGAAGGTAATCTTCTTCAGCATCAGAATGTATTTGTGGTGGTTCATAAGGTATTATCTCCTGCTTGGGTGCAGCAGGAGTTTCGTGGTCAATGCCTAAGGCATCTGATAAGTTTTTCTCAAGTCCCATAATAAACCTATTTATTAAACGTTTGTCTTATTTAGTATAATATTTGTGATGATGTCTCCAGTACCAGAACCAGATACTTTATATATTAAATCAGAGTTTTTGGTTGTTATTTCATACTTACCAATCTTATCTAATAAGGTTTCCAAATAAACAGAAAGTAGTTCTCTTGATATAGCAAGAGCAATGCAAGTATGTATTCCATGTCCAAATGCAAGATGACCTGAGGTGTCTCTATGTATATCAAACTTATCTGGATTAGGAAACTTATTAGAGTCTCTATTTGCCGAGTCCATACAGGCAGCAACCCTATCTCCAGGTTTTAAATCAATACTATGCATAGTGATTTCTTTAGTGACGGTTCTGGAAAACCTACCTGTAGATGCATTAAATCTCAAAGATTCATTTACTGCTAAAGGTATTAGAGACCTATCATTCAGTATTATATCTAGTTGATTCTCTCTATACAAGTCCAGTGTTAAAAACTGTAGTGCCGCAATAAGAGAACCAGTTCCGGAAATCATAGGACCTCCAAGATACAAAGAACTATCATCTCTATCATCTGGCCACCTTGGAGCATTTTTAATATATTCTTTGTATATACCAGGACCTGTAGGTGGTATTTTCATTTGAGTTGTTTTGACCAATCTTTTATAATGTTTCAATAGACTATCATATCGGTCATCAAAGTTTTCAATATGGTCTTTTGATACTGAAAAAGGATTATACTTCTGAGACTCAATAATCATATCTTTAATATATGTTTTATAAAGAGGAAAGTTTAAAGTCTCGGCACCGGCCCACGCTGCTAAGTCTTCGGTGATTTCCGATATGTTTATTTCTGTCTTGTTTTCAAAATGCTCTATAGCCTTTTCACGAAAAACGTCTGCTATTCTTTTTATATTATCTTTACTATAGGCATTTTTAACAATGTTCTTATATTCGTTGTGAATAGGATTATCACTAGCACCTAAGGTGTTTCCAAACCTGTAAGTATCTTCTATAGGTAGGTTGCCTTTTGCTGAAGAGAATGTATTCGGGTTACTGAGGATATAATAAACATCATCATACCTGGTCATAACATATAGATTATATTTTTCACTCCAATATGCTTTTTCTGCATTTCGGAGTTCTTTGTATATTTGATGTTTATTTAATAACCATTCATTAGATTGTGGATCAAACTTCATTAACAATTTTGTTATACTCTTCAATAAGTTCTCCAAATTTTCTTTTTTGTTCATCGGATAACTTATGCATTTCTTCTAATGTTTTGAATTCAATATTTTCATATTTTATTTTATTCTTTTTCAAAAACTCTGAAAATACCTGATCAAAAACTTTTTGATTAATCCATTTTCCTGCACTAATTGACCAGAAATATTGTTGACCATCATTTGGCATTTCAGGATAATTCACATCTTCTATTAATGATTCAATATCTGAAATCACTGGATCATTTTTTTCAACAATATGATTATCGGTCCACCCATAATTTGATTTTATATACTCAGTACCAATATGTTTTTCAAATATACTTAATTGAGGAACATCTACGCGAGTAAATCTTTCAAATCCTGGTGGTAATTTTTCTGGTTCAAGATTTGGATAAGCATTACGAAGATTCCATCCTGTAATAGGATGTCCTACCGGTTTACCATTTTCTATTTTGATATATAGTTCTTCTGAATCTTCCATTATTATTTCCTATGACCAAGAAATATTTACAACACCATCAATACCATAACCGGCATTTTGAGGCGCAGCTGCGCCGCCTGCACCGACAATAACAGTAATGTAGGTTCCCCATATAGGGCGATCTGAATCATAATCAGTCCAAGTCCAGGACTTTACAGTTTTACCACCGTACCCACCATTATAACCGTTACCTGAACCTTGTTGAGGCCATCCTCCATGGCCACCGGCCGATCCACCGCCTACTGTCACGGTTCCTCCTGTACCTCCACTATTAGTACCTGGATGGCCGCTACAATTACCACCACCATAACCACCACCATAAGCGATCATATCTTGAAATTGACTTAAACCTCCATTACCACCATCATAACCGCAGTTACCAATACCATATATATTATGATTGTCTCCACCGCCGCCACCACCACCGGCACCTAATACCTCAACAGAGATGGTTGAATAAGGATAAACGAGAAATGAATATGTGCCTGGTCTTGTATATGATGCTGAACCTGGTGCAGGTTTGCTATAGGCATCAAACATAGAAACTGGGCCAGAACTATCATTTAAAAGTAATCTAACTAGCAAATCATTTAAACTAATTTGATTATTAGAACCTGATATAAATTGTGATACATCCGAAAAAGATATAGATCCATTACTTTGAAGAGGCATTCTTTAATCTTTCAACTTCATCAGAAAGTTCTTTGATAGCCTCAACTAGTAAAGGAATTATTTTTTCATATCTTACTGCTTTTGTGCCATCTTCTCTATCAGCAACAATTTCTGGTAAGACTTTTTCCACTTCTTGTGCAATAACACCAACATCGTGTTTTCTTACAAAATAACCATCTTCACCACCGTGTGATTTGATGTAATCATCCGACCAATCATAGAAAACACCACGTATCTGTTTTACTTTATCAAGGGCATTATCAATAATAACAATATTTTCTTTTAGTTTTATATCAGAAGAATAATAAGCAGTAATGTTATCAGTGGCCCAAATTTGACCTGTGATGGTCATACCAGAACTACTAAATGAACCTACTGTAGATCCATTTACTTTAACACGAACAGGAACATTTATACTTGAAACAACACCAAGTTCGGTATTACTTGCATATATTGTTCCCCATTGTACCGATTGGAATGAATCGGTAAATTGTAGGATACCTGATCCGCTTCCATTTGGAGCATAAATTCTTATACCATAACCGGCACCACTTGTTCTGAAAATAGCTCCACTACTATCAATAGTATGATAACCAGCAAACGATGAAGAACCTTGGACAGATAATGAACCTTGAACGGTAAAGGTGCCTGTGCAAATTCCGTTAACAGTATTGACTTTTGTATTGGCGGTAGAGAAGGCAGCATTTGTTTTATCAAAAGATGCATTTGCCAAATAATAAACGGCATTTGTTGTATTATATGCAGAATTTGCTACAGTGTAAGAAGAATTTACTACACGATATGCGGAAGTGGTATTTGCCGAAACACCATTAGCAAAATTATAAGCAGAAGCAGCATTTGCAATTCCGCTGATGGCCAAATTATAATCTACGTTAGCAAGATCAAATGCTTCTCCGGCCAATTGAAATGCTAAATTTGCTTGATCAAAAGCGGCCGCAGCATTGATTATAGCACCACCCAAAGGTAATGAGTTTGCAAAGGCGAAGGCAGCATTAGCAACATTATAAGAAGAATTAGTAAGAGCATAAATGGAGTTTGTTCTAACTACGGTGCCATTAGCATAGTCATATGCCGAATTAGCAAGATTCCATGCAGAATTTACGGTATTGGCAATTGCTTTCGTAGCATTGGCAGTATTTGCGGCATAACCGGCATCCAAAATTGCGGTATTTGATAGATCATTTGATTGACCTACTTGTATATAAAGAGTATTAACATAGGTATTAACATTGTTAGAAAGGTCTGAAATATTAGAAGTTAAGTTTGCACTTGTTGAATAAAGTTCACTAAAGTTATTATCAACTTTAGTGAAAGCATCTCTCATTACATCGCCGGTACCATCATTTGCTACTGTACCAATGTTAATATATTGCTGTGTCATTGTGCCTTTTCCGCTATTTGTTTATCTATTTATGTTTCTGTTTCAGGCCACTCTATAATATCAATATTATATCCGTAATCGTCTGTTGGATCAGCATTAATAGGATCAGGTGTAATAGTAATTTGCGCCAACTTTAGTGGATCTACATAAAATGAATCCAAGGTACAAACACCATTGGTGGAAACCGCATGGATAGTATTATTGACTTTGAACGATCCTTGTGTAGCACCTATTACCAACTGATTTAGTGTGTTATTGAAACTAACCACAATACCTGTCGCAGTAGCAGTATGATAACTATTACCCTGGAAAACAGTATCGTTTATCTTAAACGTTCCACTAGTATTTGAAGTATTTATCCTTGTGATATATCCAGTTTGCAAACTTGGATTGTTGTAAATATTTGCATAAACGGTACGAATGATCTTTGGATAAGAGATTGGGCCATAGTAATACATCTTCATGGTAAAGTTAAGTGTCCAATTAACATATCTTACCGAATCAAAATCACCTTCATACTGGATATCATTTGAAACATTATTGAGAATGATAGGAACATCTTTCAATGCGCCAAGGTCTGGTATCATATTAGTAGATACCGTGAAATCTGGATTAAAGAATGGTAAAATCTGTTCTACAATCTGAGTACCGTCGTCTATATTACGGGTATAGATATTCAATTGAAAATTAATATCATAAGGAACACCCATATAAGATGCTGTAACATGGGTTGTGGTATTGGATCTTGCTGCTTTTAAAAGTGAGTTTTGTTTTCTGGATGCATCATAAGATATACCAGTAATCTCAAAACCCATTCTAGGCAGAATTGTTTGTACCTGACGTAGTAAATCTGGATCGGAAAAAATACGAGTAACCATCTTCTCTTTTGGTGAATAGATAATAGGTACCAAAAAACGATTTGTTTCTACACCTGTCTGATCATTCTTTCTAACCAATGTTATATCATCAAATAACCGTCCAAAAAGAACAACTGCTTTACGTGTTAGTTGATGATAAAAAGGACTATTACCTAACATTATGGTGTTCCAAATGGGTTAGTTTCGGATAGGTCAAGTATAACGCCTGCATCCGTATTTACTTGTTTATTATCAAACATCTCATAGAATGTATGATTTTCTTTATTATCATATCCAACCAAGTTGTATATTGCCTGGCTTGTATTACCAATCAAGTTGGCACTAGTTTCAAACTCACCAATAATGTTATAAACTAAAACGGTATTATTGGACGCAAACCATTCTTTGATAGTGGCCTTTGTATATGCACCATTCCAATTACCATTTGATGATTGATAAACATTTTCACCAACAAGGTAATCAAGTTTATTAGGCCCAACTTGAGATAGATTTAGTGCCATGCTGTAGTTATTATCAATACCAACTTGATCAATCTCTTCAATACCTGTGTTGATAGGTGCTTGGTCACCACGGAATGCTTCACATCTCATCTCATAGACAAATGGTAATCTTTTACCTATGGAGTGAAACATTAGTTCTTGTTCAACAAATTTGATCTCATACATCTTATGAAGGACAGGAATATATACCAAATCTCCTTCTTGAGGTCTTTGTCTGATAGAACCTGGTAGTGTATTGAGAAAAGACCTACGCGAAAGGACGAACGTATCTGTGTCCCTGATCTCTAATCCGAACTTGGAGAAGAAATCACCTTGACCTTCATGCCCGGTGACATTAGAGAGATAGGCCTCAATAAGATATGCTTTGTTAAAGGCACTCTTGGAGTATTCGCCAAAAACCATATCTCCTTCATCAAAAGACTCTCTAGGAACATAATAGACATTATGACCCATTATCTGTATAGATTCCACAATAACATCTTCCATAAGTAGATATTCGTTTGTTACTCTTTCTTCGGACGGAAAATTCTGAAAATAACGATTGGTAGCGATGTTAGCCTCCTACCTGATCCGGAAATAAATATTTAAATGAACCATCTGGTTGATACACTCTTTTTCTTCCTATTTTGGACTGAGACACTTTCTTTCTATTTTCAGGATTCGCCATGGAATTTTTTTCACCCGTTCCTTTACCCTTACGACTTTTACTAACTTTTTTCTTTGTTTCTTCAGATAATACTTTATTCAGGTTTGCCTGCCGTATAGCCTCTTTAGCCTCTTCTGAATGTGTATAAGTCCAACCTGTTGGTTGAACCCATCCTTCCGGCCTTTTAGAACACCTTTTTTTATAATCTTCTTTTTCTTCTTCAGATAGACCATTCCACCAACGGGTCATTCCCTCTTTTGTTTTTTCGGATATAACCTTTTTTTGATCAGGGTTTTCTTGGTATAATTTTTTCATACTATCTGACATTTTTTTCAAAGTTTCGTCTGATAATACTTTACCTAATGAACCTTCACCACCATCTGTGGCATTATATCCTTTGTTTTTGGTATCCAATTTTACTATCCAGTATTTCTCTTTTTCCATCATTTCTTCATATGTTGAGGCGGAATCTATTTCTTTAATGGTAAAGTTTTCCTCTCCATATTTCTTAATGGCCTTTTGTATATCTAGTTTCTTTCCTTTAGAACGACTTCCTTGGATATGTTTTTCATATCTTTCATCAATTGTTTTTGTAGTAACACCAACATATTTTTTGCCATTCAATTTATTCTCCATACAATATACTTTCATTGTAACCTCCGTGAAGTTTATAACCTTATTTAGTAAAGTTACATCCTCCACAATTCTTTGTAGGGTCTAGCCAACTAAAAACTGGGGCGGTTCCTGATAACTATCCCTAATCATTTGCTCAATCTCTTTAATCTCGGCAACAGCCTCATCAAAAACCTGTTGACCATTCATTGTAATACCGCCTGGTAGTTGCATACCACCAAACTTCTTCATGTTGTTACCCCACTGTTTTTTAATATATGCTGTACCAAGGGCCTTGAGCATACGATTATTCCAGAATAAGGTGAACTGGTTTGGATCGGTGACAACTTTACCTTGAGTGACGATCCACTGGCCTGGTGTAATGTCTGTGGCCCACGCCCAATCAATATAAAGTCTGTTATTGATTTGATTATATCGGATAGGGGTTTCACCAGAAAAGATCATATCCAAGGTACGCATATGCTGCATTGTCAAGGCATAGTTTACATAAGAGGTTGAGGATAGATCCCAAAGGTCGTTTAGACGGAGTTGATATCGAAGGTCAAAGAAGGTCATTGACTGGTTGGTACCACCAACTGGGAATATCTGTGTGACGGAGTTTACACCATCCGGTAGTTGGATATACTGATTAGTAATATCTGTGTCGGTGATCTGATGCTTTAGATAAGTCTTTTCAGTTCCATCATAGTGGAATTCTTGAAAGTATTGAACGGCAATAGTGATACAATCTTCGGCCTGCACATCATCAACGTTGACCTTAATGACTGGTTCACCTAGTTGACGGAAGCAAAGAGCCTTGAATTCTTCTCTGGATGCCGGTGCTGATTGTGCCATAGTAATCCCTTTATATGGTATTTCATACTATTTAGGAATCTTTACCGGAACTTTGGTCCTTCCACCCATATCACCACCGATTTACGAACCCCAAGATATACTGGTTTTACTCTGTGAATCAAAAATGAAGGAAAAGCAATGATGGTACCTTTTTTCATTTCCGGCGGTGTCATTGGGCATTCTTCATTAGAAATATTTAATTCAAATTCTCCACCTGAAAAATCTTTAACAGGATCTTTTAATAACATAACACAAGTTAATTTCCTAATTTCATCCATATTATTATCAGGCATAAATCCCATTACAGTATCCATATGCCAATCATATTTACCTTGATCATTAGAATTATAAACGGTATATTGAAATGCTTCATAACCATTTAATTCAAAACCATAAAATTCTTGGTTTATATTATTTATAGCATTATTAAAACGATCAAAGATCCAAGATGTTTTATCATTTCTATTAATAAAACATACTTCAGATTTTCTTACTTTTTCTATTTCTTCTTGATTATTTGCACCTATTGTTAATGCACGTTCTCTATCATAAGTATCACAGATATTTTCAAAATCATTTAATTCACAATCTGAAAAAACGCCATTCCAATAAACATAATAAGGAAACGACTTTCTTCTTTCTTTTGGATTATTCACAATTTTATTATATATCATAGTATAATTCCTAATTAATTAAACTGTTGGGCCATTTATCGTACCTACATTTATATATGTTATGTTAGAGTTACCATTTATCGCAGAACCTTGTGCTCCTGCTGCTCCTGGTTGTCCTGTGGCACCTGTGGCACCTGTTGTTCCTGCTGCTCCTGGTTGTCCTGCGGCGCCTTGAGATCCTGTTGCGCCGGCCGT